>FZPS01000198.1_pt85 | contig 51614 bp, 52 predicted proteins | sample 1817821 | NCBI WGS metagenome assembly FZPS01 (sample SAMEA104158645, study PRJEB21678) | metagenome | place: Germany | collected 2015-04-21 | reverse complement strand
ACTCCCCCTCGGCTTCCTCCAGACAACACTGTTACCAGTGTCGCCCTTGCCTGCTGGTTGTCTTCCCGCTGGTTAGGCGACAGGGCTTCTTTCAGCCCATCGGCGCAGTAAGCATGCCAGGCACACATAGAACACCCCTGTTGAAAACAACAGGGGTGTTTATTATGAGTCATGCATAAACTGATAAATTTCCTCTGCCAGCGCCAGATTGATTCCATCCACTTCACACAGCTGTTCTATGCTGGCTTCGCGGATCCGTTTGACGCTGCCAAAGTGCTTCAGCAGAGCTTTCTTGCGCTTAGGCCCAATTCCGGGAATCTGATCCAAAATAGATTTTCTGGCAGCTTTGCTCCGCAGATGCCGGTGATAGGCAAGAGCAAATCGGTGTGCTTCATCCCTAATGCGCTGAACCAAGTACAATCCTTGGGATTCCCGCGGTAGAATAATCGGTTCAGACTCCCCTTCAACATAAATCTCTTCATTTTTCTCAGCTAAGCTGATAAATGGAATAGTCAGTCCTAAATGATCACGCACAGCCAGTGCTGAGTTGAGCTGTCCTTTGCCGCCATCAATTAAAACCAGATCGGGAAATTCGCTGAATTTATCCCCTTCTACCTCGCCTTTTTGTTCCCGCAGTCCTCTGCTGAACCTGCGTCGGATTACTTCCTGGATGGCTAAGTAGTCGTTGGGTGCACCCTCAACTCCCTGAATCTTAAACCGGCGGTAATGGTCATTGACTGCCTTACCATCAATAAATACAACCATTGACGCAACAACTTGATTGCCTTGAATATTGGAAATGTCATAAGCTTCAATCCGCTGCGGCGGCTCCGAGAGGTTCAAAATATGGGCTAACTCCCACAAACCTCTGGAAATTTCCTTCTCCTTCCGTTCCGCCTGGGCCCGGGTTACATCTAACAGCATCTGGGCATTCTCTGTTACCATTTCAACTAACGCCTTTTTATCGCCCCGTTTCGGATGGAGAAAATAGACTTTACTGCCGCGCCGGTTGGTGAGCCACTCACTCAGAAGTTCAGTTTCAGTTAACTCTTCGCTGGTCAAGATCTCTTTAGGTATTATAACCTGCTCATAGTAATACTGCTTAATAAACGCAGTCAATATTTCTTCTGGTTGATCATCAGCCCGACAGTCAAGCATGAAATGGTCACGGCCGATCAGCTTACCCCCACGGATAAAGAATACCTGAACACACGCTAAATCTCCAGCTCGGGCAAAACCGAATACATCTTGGTCCACTTGAGCTGCAGATACTATTTTCTGCTTCTCTACAATCTGCTCTAATGCTTTAATCCGGTCTCTGATTCTGGCAGCAAGCTCAAAGTTTAAAGATTGGCTTGCCTCCAGCATTTTCTCCCTCAAGCTGGGAATCAACCGCTCATGTCTGCCTTCTAGAAACAGGCAGACTTCATCAACAATAGCTCGATAATCCTCCCTGCTGATCAGACCAGCACAGGGTCCGGCACACCTACCGATATGATAGTTTAGACATGGCCGGTCCCGCTGTCCTTCCTTAATATTTTTGTTACAGGTGCGAATCTGGAATAGCTTGCGCAGCACCTTAATCGTACTGCGAACTGCAGACACATTGGTATAAGGCCCATAATAGCGGGCTCCATCATTCAACCTTTTCCGCACCAGCAACACCCGAGGAAAATCTTCGTTCACCGTTACTTTAATATACGGATAAGTTTTATCGTCCTTCAACCGCACATTAAACCAGGGAGAGTGCTGTTTAATCAGATTGTTCTCTAAGATCAGAGCTTCAATCTCAGTATCGGTGATAATATAGTCCAAATCGGCGATATGCTCTACCAGTACCCTCGTCTTTGGCGACTGATGCCGCGATTGCTGAAAATATGACCGAACACGATTTCGCAGGTTTACTGCCTTACCCACATAAATAATCTCGCCGGCTTTGGACTTCATTAGGTAGACCCCTGGTTTTGTGGGCAGATGATCAAGCTTAGATTGTAAGTCCATAATTCTCCCTTCTTCGTTCCGCCTGCAGAACTGCTTTCAAATAATGTCCGGTATAAGAGTGGGGATTGGCCGCTATTTCTTCTGGGGTGCCAGCAGCAATTACCATTCCCCCGCGCTCTCCGCCTTCCGGTCCCAGATCGATGATGTAATCTGCGCACTTGATTACATCTAAATTATGCTCAATCACTAAAACAGTATCTCCAGCTTCTACTAACCGCTGCAGCACTTCAAGAAGTTTCCTGATATCTTCAAAATGCAGGCCAGTTGTAGGTTCATCGAGAATATATAATGTTTTTCCATTGCTGCGTCGGCTCAGTTCAGTTGCCAGCTTAACCCGCTGAGCTTCACCACCGGACAGTTGAGTAGCAGGCTGCCCCAGCTTAATATAGCCTAACCCCACATCTTTGAGGGTCTGCAGTTTGCGGTGAATTTTTGGTATTGACTGGAACAACTCCACCGCTTCATCAACTGTTAAGTTGAGAACATCTGCAATAGATTTTCCTCGATAGCGAACTTCCAGTGTTTCCCGATTATAGCGGCTGCCTTTACATACCTCACAGGGGACATAGACATCAGGAAGAAAATGCATCTCAATCTTAATAATCCCATCACCGCGGCAGGCTTCACACCGTCCACCCTTTACATTGAAAGAAAACCTGCCTGGTTTGTAGCCCCGAATTTTAGCTTCAGGCGTCATGGAGAACAGCTCGCGAATGTAATCAAAGGTGCCGGTATAGGTTGCAGGATTAGACCGCGGTGTTCTGCCAATGGGAGATTGATCAATATTGATCACTTTATCAATATGCTCGATACCTTCAATGCGATCATGGGAACCAGCCCTTTGTGTGCTGCGGTACAGAACATGGGCCAGCTGTTTATAGAGAATCTCATTGACTAAAGTACTTTTACCGGATCCAGACACGCCAGTAACACAGATAAACACTCCCAGTGGAAACTCTACATCAATATTTCTCAGGTTGTTTTCCTTAGCGCCAATTACTTTAATCGACTTGCCGTTGGGCTTGCGTCTTACCTTGGGAACTGGAATCTGTTTCTTACCGGAAAGATACTGACCAGTTAAAGAATTTTCCGATGCACAAATAGCGTCATAATCCCCTGCAGCCACTACTTCTCCGCCATGAGCTCCCGCTCCCGGTCCGATGTCAATAATCCAATCCGCTGCCCGCATTGTGTCTTCATCATGCTCTACTACAATTAATGTGTTTCCTAGATCCCGCAGATGCTTTAGCGTATCCAATAAGCGCTGATTATCACGCAGATGCAGCCCGATGCTTGGTTCGTCTAGGATATACAGAACTCCGATCAAACTGGAACCGATTTGTGTTGCCAGTCTGATTCTCTGAGCTTCTCCCCCTGATAAAGTTGCCGCAGCCCGGTCTAGGGTTAGATAGTCTAACCCTACGTTATCGAGGAAGCGCAGCCGCTCCTCAATCTCTTTAATGATCTGACGGCCAATCATCAAGTCTACTTCGGAAAGCTCTAGCTGCTCAAAAAAGGCCAGGCTATCCCGAACCGACAGAGCACTCACTTCCATGATGTTCTTGCCGCCAACAGTAACACCGAGCACTTCTGGCCGCAGTCTTCTGCCTTTGCAGGCGGTGCAGGTATTCTCACTCATATACTGTTCCAGTTCTTGGCGTGCCCAGTCAGATGTGCTTTCTCGATACCGCCTATTTAAAAACGGAATCAAGCCTTCATAAACTGAAGAGTACATCCGCGTCTGCTCTTGACGGTTTGTATATTCGAAGCTGACCGCTTCATCAATTCCATATAAAAGTACATCAACACTTTCCGGGGGCAGTTCCTTGAGGGGTTGTTCAGGATCGATCCGATATTCCCGACAAACGGCATCAAGGATCGCCTCCAGCCATTGGCTTTTGCTGCTGCGCCAAGGAATGAGGGCGCCTTCACTCAGGGACAAATCATAATCAACGACTAAATCTGGATCAATCTCTAATTTGCTGCCAAGTCCATCACATTCAGGGCAAGCTCCATAAGGGCTGTTGAAGGAAAACATGCGCGGAGTCAGTTCCTCCATCGATATCCCACAGTCAACACAGGCAAAATGCTCACTAAATAACAGTTCTTCCTGACCAATAACGTCAACAACCACAATACCTTCTCCATACTGCAGCGCAGTTTCAACTGAATCGGTTAGGCGGGAATGAATATCCGAGCGGATCACAATCCGATCAACAACAATTTCAATGGTGTGCTTCTTATTCTTATCAAGATTAAGCGGATCCGTAACTTCGTGAAGTTCCCCGTCCACTCTAATTCGTACAAAACCTTCCCTGCGGATGCTTTCGAGAACTTTTTTATGCTCGCCCTTACGACCTCTAACCACAGGTGCCAAAACCTGAATGCGTGTTCCTTCTGCTAGAGTAAGCAGTTGGTCTATGATCTGCTGTACAGTTTGGCGGCTGATCGGCTTGCCGCAGTTAGGACAGTGAGGGTTCCCGATACGAGCGTACAACAGGCGCAGGTAATCATAAATTTCAGTAATTGTACCCACTGTTGAACGAGGATTGCGGCTGGTAGTCTTTTGATCGATGGAAATGGCTGGGGACAAGCCTTCAATGGAATCAACATCCGGCTTGTCCATCTGCCCTAAGAACTGACGCGCATAAGCCGATAAGGACTCAACATAACGCCTTTGGCCTTCAGCATAAATCGTATCAAAAGCTAAAGAAGATTTACCCGAACCGGATAATCCGGTAATTACCACTAATTTATCACGCGGAATTTCCACATCAATATTCCGCAGATTATGCTGTCTTGCACCTTTAATTATTATTTTACCTGTACTCAATCAACTAACCCCGCTTCCTGGCGTAATTCTCTGATTTGATCCCGCAGCTGAGCAGCTAGTTCGAATTCCAGTTCATTCGCTGCTGTAAACATCTGTTTTTCCAATTCCTTAATATAGCCAACGATGTCCTTAATATCTTCATAAGCCGGTGCAGGATCAGTGCGGTAATCAGCTTCATCCTCGGCTGCTCGGACTGCTTGGACAATGTCGGTGACTTCTTTTTTAATCGTCTCTGGTGTAATCCCATGTTTGCGGTTGTGCTCCATCTGCAGCTGCCGCCTGCGGTTAGTTTCTGAAATGGCTGCCTCCATTGAATCTGTAATCGTATCAGCATACATGATTACTCTACCGTTGACATTTCTAGCAGCACGACCGATTGTTTGAATCAAAGAGCGTTCTGAGCGCAGGAAGCCCTCTTTATCCGCATCGAGAATTGCTACAAGTGAAACTTCCGGTAAATCCAATCCTTCCCTCAGCAGGTTAATCCCCACCAGCACATCGAACTCACCCTTGCGCAGATCCCGCAGGATTTCAATTCTATCCAATGTCTCAATATCTGAGTGGAGATAGCGAACTTTAATCCCAACTTCGGTAAAATAATCAGTCAGATCCTCTGCCATTTTCTTAGTCAATGTGGTGATTAGGACCCGCTCGCCGCGCTCAATAGTTTTCTGAATCTCATCCTGCAGATCGTCGATCTGGCCTTTGATCGGACGCACATGAATTTCCGGATCTACCAGTCCAGTCGGACGCAGAATCTGTTCTACCCGCTGCTGCTCATGTTCTATTTCATAAGGTCCCGGAGTGGCGGAAACAAATACCACCTGGTTAATATGGGATTCAAATTCGGAAAAGGTGAGCGGTCGATTATCCAGAGCGGAAGGCAGGCGGAACCCATATTTGACGAGAGTCTCTTTCCGCGAACGGTCACCATGGTACATCCCCCTAATTTGGGGTATAGTCACATGGGATTCATCGATGAACATTAGATAGTCCTTCGGAAAATAGTCGAGGAGGGTTGAGGGCATTTGTCCTGGAGCTCGTCCCGATAAATGACGGGAATAATTCTCGATGCCCTGACAAAATCCCATCTGTTCCAGCATTTCTAAGTCATAACGGGTGCGCTGCTCTAACCGCTGCGCCTCCAACAGCTTGTTTTCCGCTTTTAACAGCGCTAACTGCTCTTCCAACTCAGCTTCAATCGATTCAATCGCCCGCTTAAGTTTTTCTTCGGATGTAACGAAGTGAGATGCTGGATAGATCGTCACTTCATTGTTTTCGGCTATCACTTCACCGGTAATCGGATCCAGCTCCAGAATCCGGTCTACTTCATCACCGAACAGTTCAATTCTGATCACATTATCACTGTTAGCAGGGATAATTTCAATCACATCACCCCGGACACGAAAAGTGCCCCGCTGGAAACCAATATCATTGCGTTCATACTGAATGCCCACTAGGCGCCGTAAAATATGATCCCGATCGCGAAACTCTCCGCTTTTTAATGCCAAGGTCAGGCCCATGTAATCTTCTGGAGATCCCAAACCATAAATGCAAGAAACACTCGCCACAATGATTACGTCACGCCTTTCAAACAGAGCACTGGTAGCTGCGTGGCGCAGACGATCAATCTCCTCATTGATCGCAGCATCTTTTTCGATATAAGTATCGCTTTGGGGTACATAAGCCTCCGGCTGATAGTAATCGTAATAACTGACAAAATAATGAACGGCATTATGGGGGAAGAATTCACGAAACTCATTGCATAATTGGGCTGCTAACGTTTTGTTGTGTGCAATAATTAGAGTTGGCTTCTGGACTTTTTCGATCACTTTAGCCATGGTAAAAGTCTTCCCAGACCCAGTAACACCAAGTAGGGTTTGGGCTTTCAAGCCGCGGTTAATACCATCGGTTAATTGGTCTATCGCTTTAGGTTGATCGCCAGCTGGTTCAAAGGGTGAAACAACCTTGAATGGTTTAGCTTTCATTGATTCAGCTCACCTCATAAACTGCTATTTGCATATCACAATGGAAATAGTTTATAATAAATACATACATATGTTCTAACATTGTCCTGCAATTACCTTCTCGTAATGATTATTATTATATCAGATCAGAAAGGGCGATTCCATTGAAAGAAGTACTAGTGATGGTAGAAATACCGAAAGGAAGCCGCAACAAGTATGAATACAACCCAGAAGATGGCTTATTTTACTTAGATCGCATGTTATTCTCAGCTGTACATTATCCTGCCGATTACGGTTTTATTCCCAATACTTTAGCTGAAGACGGAGATCCTTTAGATGCCCTGGTATTAGTTGGCGAAGCTACATTCCCTGGATGCATGATCCGGTCGAAACCTGTTGGTGTATTCGATATGTGGGATGAAAAAGGTCCTGATAAAAAAATTCTTTGTGTACCTGTGCGGGATCCGCAGTGGAATTGGGTTGAAGATCTGCATGATGTTCCGGAACATCTGCTTCATGAGGTAACCCACTTCTTTCAGGTATACAAAGAATTAGAGAAAAAGAAAACCAAAATCGGCAATTGGCACTCTCGTGATGCCGCTATAAAGGTTATCGAAGAATCAATCCTGAGGTATCAGAATCAGCCTTAATCGGCCGGGTCCAGATCTTCTGCAGCCTTTGATTCTGGTCTAATCAGCAACTGAGAGACGGGAACTAGATTGATATCAGCTGCCACAAACTCGGGGATCATCTCCCACAGCGCGACAGCTGTTGCTGAACGCACATGACCAATAGCAATCGCTGAGCCGTGGAGAACCGCCCGCTCCATAATCTGGCGCAGCTGCTTCTTAACAGCCTCTACTTCATTGATGTTGTCAATAAAAAGGTTGTTTACAGCATAAGGCAGTCCAACTTCTGCTGCTACTTTACCAGCTACTGATAATGGGGTGGTGTAGCTGTCGAGAAAATAAAGTCCATGGTCCTTGATTTCTGCTAAGATTATCTCCATCGTTTCAGTGTCAGCAGTTACTTTTGATCCCATATGATTGTTCACACCCACAATCATCGGCAGATGGGCAATATTCTCCTGCAACCGCTGCTTGATTTCAGCTGCATCCATAGAGGTACGAATCCCGCCTCTGCCAAGATCTAAATGGCTGTTGAGGGCCTCCATCGGCTGATGGAGAATTACCTCATGTCCATTTTCCGCTGCCAGCTCAGCTAAACGCACCGACTGCGGCAGATGGGGAATAATTGCTGCAGTCAAGGAAAATGGATACTGCAGAAATGCGTCTGCATAGAGGGAGGAATAACCCCAATCATCAATCACAATCGCCAGCATTGGCCTGTCATCCACCACCCTGGTGTTCGGGGTCATCTGCTTTAAATGCAGTCCAAAGCCATATTCTTCACTTGTTAGGGAGATTTTTGCTCCCAATTCGTCTTCCCTGTATTCTGTTTGAAACTCCCATTCATATCGATCCCACAGCTCGGTCTCTAAGCTGATAACCAATTCATGCAGCTCATTTTCTCGGGCTGTTGGAACAATTGTATACTCTGCTGTCCTCTCCGCTAGATTGACCGAATTAGCCAGCACAAGATAGCCGTGCATGTCAAAAACTTCAGCTGCAAATTCCAGCTTATCCTCTACTCCGGTAAACGGATCCGGAACTAGGTCTGCGCCTGCACTATCAATTGCTGTTTCAGCAGCAGGCTGACTCATTATCACCCACACTGCTCCAATACCGACTAGACAAATGCCAATTAAGATCAGGGCTGCAGCATTAATCGTCCTCTCGGCCTGCTTGTGCTTCATGTTCTGCTCCATGCTCTTCACCCCTTAATTTTCTGCCGCAAACGTTTCAGCATCCGATTAAACCATGTTTCACGCATCACCATGTAGACCGGTTGATTTGGCTGTGGTGCTGGAATAAATCCAAGTGGTGGAATCTTGCCTTTGAAATTGATGACCCGCGGCGGAGTATTTTCTATCACATTCTGCACTGTGAGTTTTGGATCGATAATCCAGGGTCCAATTTCTGCAACCAGGTGCTGCGGACTCTCAATCTTGATATCATTAATCTGCAGAATCACATCGCCAGTGGATAAGCCCATTTTGGCAGCTGGGGAATTGGGATAGACATCCAAAACCATCACCCCATTAGTGTAGGTAAAAACAGAACTGCGTTTTTTCTCCCGTTGCTGTCCAAAGCGGATCACCCATTCATGGCCTAAAGGTGCAAATAGGACTGGGATCACTTCAAGATATGGATAGTGATCAGCTAATAAAGTCAAACCCAACAGGGCTATGCTGTAAAAAAACAAGTTGCGTGCAGAATAAGCCGCTTTTTCCTCTGGCAAACTGGAGATAGCAACATCACTGTAACCAAGTCCTGCAAAAACGGGAGATAATTTAAATACCAACGCTAAACCTGCAGGTACAAAGATTTCCGGCTGAAGCAGCGGCCACCAATCGGGCATCCTGATTGCTGATTCTAATGCACTTGTCATTTCCACTGTAGCTAATACGGTTATAAACGGAAGCGGCCAAAACCGCTGCAAACTAAATCCACCCACAACTTTGCCTTCACTGTTTTGAACATAAAGAGGCATAGGATTGCGGTGCCCGTTGAGGAAAATGAGCAGTGCCTCTACTAGATGGAGAATTGCTACTAAACCCATGATTGATGTGACACTAACTTTGGGAAACCCAAATACTAGATAAAGCAAACTTACAAGCCCACCTGCGTATGCAAAACAGAGAAAGCGAGGACTGAATATCATCAATAAAAGAGCAGTCAGCCATACAAAGGCAATTCCAGTAGTAGATAAACTGATACCTAAGAAAACAAACAAAATACTTGCAACAATTCCGCCTAATACTCCATAAGCAAGACTGATAAAAGTCTCTTTTAACGGGTTACCGCGATTTAGTCCAAACATCCGCCGCTGTAAAACGTATACCCGCCGATACTGACTGTAAATAATAAAGCCCAGAGTTGCTAAAATCATTAAATATATCGGATCAAAGATAATTAAAGGCAGAACCCGAATAATCAACGCAATTACTTCAGGTAAGTTGCCCACTTGCCTAACCCCCATTTATAAAAAGTCCCGGAGAAATCCGGGACTTAGCTATTCTCCATAAATCTGACTGCGAATTATTTCAACTGCCTTTTCCAGCTGCAGATCAACCTCTGCTTCCCCAAAATAAATGGCTAGTTCTTCTTCCTCGCTGATTTCAATCTCATAATCCGGTACGATACCAACCTCATTAATGTCATGTCCGCCAGCAGTCAGATAGACCTGTTCGGTCAGACTGATTGCACCTCCATCCCGCAGAGGAACAATAGACTGAACTAATCCTTTACCAAAGGTAGTTGTACCAACCAAGACCGCCAAACCATGATCCCGCAGGGCGCCAGCAACAATTTCAGAAGCGCTGGCACTTGAACCATTGATCAAAACCACCATGGGAATGGGAGTCCTGGTTCCCTCTTCAACAGCAGCAAAACTACTGTGATTACCGTCGCGATCTTCCAAATGTAGAAGGTCGCCGCTGGAGACAAACTCGTCTGCTACCTGAAGAGCTGCAGATAGGGTACCTCCAGGATTAAAACGCAGATCGAGAATCAAGCCCTCTATACCTTCCGCGTCTAACTGATCCAGCGCTTCAACCAATTCGCGATAGGTCCGGTCGGAAAAGTTTGTTAAATGAATATATCCAATACCTGGCTCCAGCATTTCAACTTTTTCGATGGAGTTGACGCTGATCATGTCCCGGACAATAGTAACATCAAAACTTTCCTCGTCGCGCTGAATAGTTATAGTTACTTCAGTACCGGGCTCTCCCCGCATTAAGCTGGCAGCCTCATCAGTTGTCATATAATTAGTATCACGATCACCAATTCTGATGATCCGGTCATTAGCCCGCAGTCCGGCACGTTCACCAGGAGTACCTTTGATCGGCGAAATTATTGTTAACTGCTCATCGCGAATGCCAATTACAATCCCAATCCCGCCAAATACTCCAGAAGTATCACTCATTAAGCTCTCATAGGCATGCTGATCCATATAACGGGTATAGGGATCACCGAGGGCTTGAGCAAGCATTCCCCTGACACTGCCAGTTGAAGCATAGGCACTGAGCAGATCGGCTACATCCACCTGCCTGTAGAATCTCGCTCTAACAAGAGATACAATTTCCAATAAATTGCCTGCATCGCCGGCTTGCACTGCAGACTCGGGTCCCGCACCAAAGCTGGAAAATACCGAACCATATACTAGTGCTGCGAATAACAAGAGTACAGCTGTTGATAAAACCAATACTCTGCGTTTCACCGGATCACCGCCTTTTTCTACTATTTCTATTCAGATTCGCTTGCACAATATTACATGCTGCCTATCTTCATATCATTTCTCAATGAAACCGCTGAATTCCTGCAATATCCAAAAGTTAACTCAACCAAATCCACGGATCAACATGCTGCTGATCCTGACGGACTTCAAAATGAAGATGGGGCCCTGTGCTCAGACCTGTTGAGCCCACAAGGGCAATTGTTTCTCCTGCACGAACTTTTTGTCCCGGTTTTACCAGCAGTTTTGAAGCGTGGGCATACAGGGTGGATAGTCCATCACCGTGTTCAATTACAACTGTGAGACCATATCCGTTAGCATCTTCACTCACAACTACGGTTCCCTCAGCAGCTGCTCGAATAGGAACACCGCTGTTGACGGCGAAGTCAACTCCTGTATGAAAGCGTTCCTCCTCGTAGATTGGATGGAAGCGCATACCATACTCCGATGAAATCCTGCCTTTTTCTGCCAATGGCCATACAAATTCAACAAAACCCAGCTTAGCTTTTAACTGCCTCTCTAAATGCCAAGCTGCACTAGCCTGCCTGTATACACTTCGCTTCAGTTCAGAAACTTGTTGGTGCAGTTCTGCTGATTCCTGCTGTTTCGCAGCCAGCGCCCTGCGGCCAGCTTCTTCTTTCTCCTGATACTGGGTCAGTTCAGCCTGCAGCTGTTCTTGCGTTTTCTCTAAATCCGCTAGAGTCTCCTGGAGAGACTGCATCCGATCGTGACCGGCCTGATACTGCTCAGCCGCCTGATAATGAGTTCTAGTTCCGACATATAAAAGATAGTCAAAAAACAAACTGGATTTGCTGAGGGGCGCCACACTTTTAGCGGCTAAATCAACTGTCTTATTCAGCTGAGCAAGGGTTTCCTGATAATACTCGCTGTCAACTTCGACTGTTTCATCTTCGTATTTTAGCTCTGCTTTTAGAGATGTGATCTCGTTTGAAACTTGCTCTAAAGCAGTTTCAATTTCTGCAGTCTGTTCCTGGACAGTCTCTAACTGCTGCTGTTCTACTTTAAGCTCTTGAACTAAAGCCTCTTGTTGGTTTTCTAAAGCTTCAAGCTCTGCCTCCATGTCAGCCATTAAAGTCTGCACCTCGTTATATACCTGACGCATAGTGGTTGAATTATCAGCTCCGCTCGCAATACTCGGTACAAACAGCACAATTACTAATACAGCAGGAATGATTAAGCGGCGCATTGATGTTCACGCTCCTTAATCATCCTCACACCATAGATCAAGCCATATACTGCAGTGCTGATAAACAGCAGCACAAGTAAACCAACGGTGCGCTTAAAAATCTGGTCTAATTCAACAATCTGTTCAAAGATCTCTGTTCGGTATGCGACAAACTCAACACCATCAATCGTCTCAATCGCTGCGGCAGCCGAGAATGCAGCCTCAGGTTCCACCGCGACATCAATATATTCAGGCAGCGGATCTTCTCCTGGCCAGGGGTAACCCACAACCGCTTCAAATTCAGCAGCGGCCTGGTCGGAATCGAATAGGTTGACAGCTGCAACACCCCCTACTGCTTCAACTGCAGCTGCTACTCCTCTGATTTGTTCACTTTCAGCGGGATATACACGCAGAATACTATTACCAGCAAGCTGACGGGCAAGATCCTGAACTGAAAAAATTAAGCCTGCTGTTAGAATGCAGGCTAATAGACAAAATGCCAGCACGGATAGATCCTTTTTAAACTTCATTCCTTCGACCCCTTCCACTAACATATGTTAGTCATAGTTTAGGATATTCCCATTATAGACCAATCAGGATCAAGATACAAGGATTTAGAGCTGGCAATAACTCGTATTACTTACAATCTTTTGAAGCCCTCGCCGAGAACCTCATGGACGTCACTAATCACTACAAAGGCATTAGGGTCAATTTCGTTGACCAGCTGACACAAACTGCGAATCTCAGAACGGGAGACAATCACATATAATACTTCACGATCTGCTCCGGTATAAACACCTGTACCCTTGAGGGCGGTTGCTCCCCGCTCTAGTTTTGTAAGCACCATCTGCCCTACTTTGTCGGAATAATCAGTGATAATAAAAGCAGCCTTAGCATAACTCTGTCCTTCCTGGACCACATCAATCGCTTTAGTAGTGATAAAAACAGCCAATAGCGCATATAAAGCCAATTCAGGACCAAAGGCAAACCCAGCTAATGCTATTACAAATCCGTCAACTAACAACAGTGCTCTACCAACAGAAGTGGGAAAAAATTTAGCTATCAGCTGAGCAGCCATATCTGTGCCGCCAGTGCTTCCACCAAAGCGAAACGTTATTCCTAAACCAATACCAGTAACTACGCCGCCATATATTGCGGATAAAAGTGGATCCGAGGTCAAAGGCACAGCCCAGCGCTGAAACAAATCCACTAACAGTGACAGTGTTATGGTACCAATAAACGTTTTCGCACCATAAACCGCCCCAAGAATTGTAATGCCAGCGATAAACAACGGGATATTAAGGGCCAGCATTGTCAATCCTACCGGAAAGTCAAACAAGTGATAGGCTACAGTAGCTAAACCACTGACACCACCTGCAGCAATGCGGCTCGGGATTAAAAACCAGCTTAAGCCGAAAGCAGTAATAGCTACACCAAAAAGCACTCCCACATATTCCCGAATTATTTTAAATACTTTACCCATCAGCAGCCTTACCTCCTAAAAACAGCTTTTCCATAAAAACCCAAAATGCAAACTGGGGCAGGGCAGCTGCCCGCCTAATTCGTGTGGGCTGCTTCAGAATCCGGTAAAGCCACTCTAAGCCAATACGCCGCATCCAGTAGGGTGCTCTGCGCGCTGTCCCAGCAAAAATGTCGAAACTACCGCCAACCCCCATCGCCACCGGAACACCCAAAGATGCAAGGTGGGCTGCTGCAAATTTTTCTTGTTTTGGTACACCTAGCGCTACAAATAGTATGTCCGGATGAGATCCTTTTATCTTGTCTAATACCTGCTGTTGCTCTTCTCTTTTAAAGAATCCATGATGGGTGCCCACGATATTAATACCATTATATTGTACAGCAATCCTTTTGGCAGCTTGTTCCACAACTGCTGGCTCTGCACCTAACAAGAAAACCCGCCACTGACGGCGAACACCTTCTGCCAATAAAGCCTCCATTAATTCTACACCTGGGACCCGTTCCGGCAGTGGCTGATTGAGAATCCTGCCCGCCCAAATCAGGCCAATTCCATCTGGAACAACCAAATCTGCTCGTTCAATTATTTCGTAAAGCAGAGGATCACGCTTGGCAGCCATCACCATCTCTGAATTCGCAGTAATCACCAAATGGGGCTTCGGTTCTGCAATCATCGCTGCAATATTGGCAACAGCTTCTTCCATGGTAACTTGATCGATTTTTACACCAAGAATGCTGCTCTTCATCTTCTTCCTCCATTATTCAATAAAACTGCGGCAAGAACTGTTCGATTCTTTGTGCTTTGCTGCCGAACTTGCTCTAAGCGCTGCAGCAGCTGATTCCGATAATTTTCCTGCTCTGCCATTACTTCACCAATCACCGTTGTTAAATCTCGATTGGGTGTAGCAGAACCGACTTTAATTCCCAACTGGCCACCGACTGCCGCGACCTTAGGATCATAGTTAAGACCTATTGGCAAACTGCCGCCAACAGCAGCAAAAATCAACCCATGCAGCCGCATCGATACAGAGATTTCGGTTTGGGACATCAGCTGATATGCACTGTACCAATCCAGGGCAGTATTTAACTCGATTGCGGGGATATCCCGCTGTAATTGATGTCCGATCTCGGCATCCCCTGGACCTAAAGCAGCAAATCTAATCGGCAGCTGAAATCTTTCAGTCCAAGTGCTGAATAAATCGGCCCACTGTTTCAGGTCATCCAGCCAACCTGGATACGGCCGCAGGTTAATGGTTATCCCCGGAATTTGCTCAGCTGAAGCTGCCAGTGGTAAATTGAAGACTGGATCGGCGGCGGTGGTGATCAAGCTGTTAGTCACGCCCCAAATCCTGAGTTGGTCTGCACTCTCCGCGTCCCGAACAGAAATTCCCTGGACGCGGCGGTAAACCCTCGCGATCCAGCGCTGGTAAACCCAGTTCTTGACCGGACCGATTCCCTGCCCGTAAACCACAACCTTCAAGCCAAAAACTAGTGCTGTGTGGATAATGAGAAGATAGTAAGGAACAGTACGCCAACTTGTGCTGTCCTGCAGCAGAGAACCACCTCCGCTGATCAGAAAGCGGCAGCTGCGCATCGCCTTGACTACCGCCTGAAAATTAGCGCGCGGTACTGCCTGAACTCCATGGAGTGCAGCGGTAGCTGCTGGGTCTCCTGACAGCACAATGATTTCAGTGCGTTTAAAGCCTAACGCTTCCAAATCCGCACATAAGGCCGCTAAAACTGCCTCATCACCGCTGTTGTGAAATCCGTAATAACCGGACACCAGAATCATCTGCCGCGCTCCTCTTTCCACTGCCGATAAACCAGCGAGAATACCCATCCGACAGCATAACCAATAATCAAACCATTGACAGTACGGATCACACTAATAATGATCGGTGTATGAATGTGGGTAAAGGTATTTACAATAGACAGCTGACCAATTACAGCTAAACTCATCAAAATTGGATTCCGCTTCCTAACAGTCAGCAGTAGTACCAACGCCGGATGACCAATAAAGATTTCCTTAAAACGAGGCCGAACAGTAAACAGCTGTTCTAAACCTTCTCTGACAGCAGTCTCAAGTTTTGGGATCGGCAGTGTAAAATTAGCAGTTCTCAGTACATAAACTGCACCAACCACAGCGCATACTGCTAGCAGCAGCAGATATTTAACAGGAATCGAGGCATTATAAACACGGGACACCAGCTGTTTAAGCTCATCGCGAGAACGAAGCGGCAGTTTAGCTTCTAAGAGACTCATTACAAAAACTAAAACCACAGGCGCCAGATGCATTATTTTAACTCCGCGAAATTCAGTCAGCTTAACCAAATACTCAGTACTGCTGAGAATTCCGATAATCAACAGCAGGCCTACAGCAGACCAGGAGGCAGTCCACAAGAACTGCCGGCCTACCCTAGAGTTGAATTCAATTTCAACAACTGCCAGTGTTGGGAAGACCACTGCCGCCGCTAAAGCTAATATCTGTTGAGCTAAAATGGTCCGACTGCCGAGCACCAGCCAGGAGGCGGCACTACTGAGAAGAAAGATAACAAACATCCACTCAGGCTCCACATCAACCCATTTGAGCAGAAGAAGACTGGCTCCAGCAATGATTCCTAAACTAATAACCCACAAAGCAATGCGTGACGGCTGCCACATTGGGAATGGTTCAGCTCTGCCTACTTTGTAACCTCTGGCACTTAATTCTGCCGTCAACCGTTTGATCAGCTCCACCGATCTCTCCCAACCATTTTCGCCAGCAAGGGGACGCAGATACAAGACCCGCACATTGCGCTCCCGTACAGCCCTTATGTAACGGGAGATAATTCTGTCAAAAGATAACACCTCTAGCTCATGAGCATTAATTCCATGGACCCGGATCGAGTTTTCGGCTGTCGCTATGCTGGTCAGTCCTTTTTGGTTAGTAAACTCTACCAAACCAATATTGACACCCATCTCCTTAGGAATATTCGGCACTGTTTCCCCATTAAAAATCACAAGGTGAACAGGGAGGCTGCCTAGTTTGTCTGCAGCTGTAATCTCTAACAGCTGATTTGACTCGAGGCGCGGAACCACTCTCATTCCAGCAGCAAGTACTGCTTCTATCTCAGCAGGATTAAAACCTACTGGCTCAGCTAACAAGTCCGGTAGATCCTGGGGCAAAACAGAAGGCAATTCCACCCTGGCATCACTTAACGCGATCTTCTCACCCAAAGTCCACTCGGTTAAGGCAGCACTGTCAATCCCCAGTCTTTTTAATTGTGCCAGCAGGTCAAGTGCTGAAAAATCAGTGCTGATAAATTGACTGAAAGCTCGAAAATCAGCCACCAGCTCCACAGTATTATTGTTCTGTTCACACAGCAGTCTTTGATAGCCAACAGCAACCGCACAGAATAAGGCTACCACAATCAACAAAATCAACATCCGCCTCATCTTTTCAAGCCCCGCTTCCATAAAATACTATCCGATCATCCCGTATTTTAATCTCATCCAAGCGGATTGGAACCGGCAGATCGCCCAGATTGAGCTGCAGACTATAGCGCTCACTAATTAGTTCGAGCAACATGGAGGGAACCCTTGTATCGAGAATTAAAAACTCCACTGGTGTAATTTGAATTAGCGCTGGCTCATGGATGCTGAACTCACTCAGCAAACTAACATTCCAGCTGGTCTGCCACAGTTCCACTGTTCCATGCAGGGCTGCCCGATCCTCTAACAGGTCAATGGAAAATAACCGTTTGGGATCTATTCGATCCCAAAAATACTGGTTCAATCCAGCTTCAGATAAAACCAATTCTACCCGAAGCTGATCCGCACCAAGCACGACAAGCTCACTGCTGCGGATCAGAGAAGTGAGGTCAATCCGCATACCTTCACTCTTAAAGTGAAATGCCTCTATTGGCAGTCCCTGAAAATCCCAGTTACTGCCGGTAATGCTGATTGATGCAGCCTTCCCGAGCAGTAGTTCCCAGCCGAATTGGGTTCGAATTTGAACTTCCGTTACACCCCCCAGTTCCTGCTCAAACGTTCTGGCAATCGCATCTTCAGCTAAACCGGGCAGCAACAACCGGGGCAGTAACAACACTGCCGTTAGAATCAGTACCCAGATTTTAATACTTTTCCCCACAGCCATAGCCCCTTGAAAAAACTCCCCTGCCGTTCGGCAGAGAGAGTTCGAAGTTATTTTGCTTTGAGATAGGCCTCAATAAAGCGATCAATTTCACCGTCCATCACAGCATTCACATCGCCGATTTCTGCATTGGTGCGGTGATCTTTAACCAGTGTATATGGACAGAACACATATGAACGAATCTGACTGCCCCAAGCAATCTCCTGCTGCTCGCCTTTTAGTTCAGCCATCTTTTCCTGCTGTTCCGCTCGTTTACGTTCCAACAACCGTGCCCGCAAAATCTTCATAGCCGATTCTCTGTTTTGGTGTTGAGAGCGTTCAGTCTGGCACTGCACCACGATTCCTGTCGGAATATGGGTAATTCGGATGGCTGAATCAGTTTTATTAACATGTTGACCGCCAGCACCGCTGGCTCGGTAGGTATCAATCCTTAGTTCAGACGGATCGATTTCTAGATCGATATCGTCATCTATTTCTGGCATCACTTCCACTGAAGCAAAGGAGGTGTGCCGCCTGCCGGAAGCGTCGAAAGGAGAAATCCGCACCAATCGGTGCACACCTTTCTCAGCTTGCAGATAACCATAAGCATAAGGACCAGAAATCAGGAGGGTTGCGCTCTTAATACCCGCTTCATCGCCTGCCTGCAGGTCCAGTATTTCCACTCCATAGTCGTGAGCTTCTGCCCAGCGGGTATACATCCGAAGCAGCATTTCAGCCCAATCCTGACTCTCAGTGCCTCCTGCACCGGGGTGAATAGTCAAAATAGCATTGTGTTCATCGTATTCACCGTTCAGCATAGCCTTGAGTTCGAGCTGATTTACCGCTTCATCCAGTTTGCTGACACCATGGATCAGTTCCTGCTCCAAGCCTGCATCTGGTTCCTCAGCAATTAGTTCCAGGATTACTTGGATATCCTGAAGCTGCTGATCAACTTGTTCCCACTCTTCTACTACCTGCTTTAACTGCTTAAGTGCTTGGACCTGTTTTTGAGCAGTCTCCGCTTGATCCCAAAAACCAGGATCAGCCATAAGTCTGTTTAATTCAGCAATTTCACCGCGCTTTTGATCAACTTCAAAGATAATCCCTCAACTCGTTTATTTTAGATTCTAACTGTTCTACCCGATCTTCGTACTCTCCGCGATCAAACAGCATTTATCCTCACTCCTTTATCTACCACAACATTTTTTGTACTTCTTGCCGCTACCGCAGGGACATGGGTCATTGCGGCCAATTTTCTTCACTGTACGAGGTGTCCGAACCTGCTGGTCATCACCATCCCGATTAGTCCGCAGCTGACGCATCCGCTTTTCTGCCTCTTCTGCCTTTTCCCGCTCATCCACTAACCGAACTCTAAACAGCATGCGGACGCAGTCCTCCTGAATGCTGCGCACCATCGCATTAAACATTTCGTAGGCTTCAAACCGATATTCCATCAAAGGATCGCGCTGACCATAAGCCCGCAGACCGATTCCTTCCCGCAGGCCATCCATTTCCCGCAGGTGTTCCATCCATTTCCGGTCAATAATCTGCAACAGAACTAAGTATTCAATTCTGCGCATAGTTTCTGAGCCGTACTCTTGTTCCCGCTCTTGGTAGGCTGCCAGCGCCTGACGGCTTAATTCAGCAGCTATTTCATCTACCGCCATTGCAGCCAGCTCATCTTTGCTGAGGGGTAATACTTTGGTGGTGACATCCTGATAGCGGGCTATCAAGCCATCTAAATTCCATTCCTCTACCGCAATTTTTTCGTCCGCATATTCGCTGGTAATATGCTTGAACGCATTCGCAAACACAGTTTCAATATAATCATGGATGTTTTCCCCTAAAAGCACTGCTCGGCGCTGTTCATAAATAAGTTCCCGCTGTTGATTGAGAATGTTATCGTATTCCAACACCTGCTTGCGGATTTCAAAGTTGCGGTTTTCAACTTTTTTCTGGGCATTTTCAATTGCCCTAGTAATCTGCATGTTTTCGATCGGCTGATCATCTTCCCAACCGAGGCGCTCCATCAATCCGCTGATCCGCTCACTGCCAAAAAGCCGCATCAAATCATCTTCCAGGGAAACGTAGAACCGGGATGAACCAGGATCACCCTGGCGTCCGGAGCGTCCCCGCAGCTGATTGTCAATCCGCCGCGATTCATGTCTTTCAGTACCGATCACATGGAGGCCGCCGAGCTCAGCTACGCCTTCGCCTAAAACAATATCCGTGCCGCGTCCAGCCATATTAGTCGCAATGGTAACAGCGCCGCGCTGCCCAGCATTTTTAATGATTTCTGCTTCCTGCTCATGATACTTAGCATTGAGTACTTGATGAGGGATGCCGATTTTTTTCAGCATCCTGCTCAGCTCTTCTGAACGCTCGATTGAAATTGTTCCCACTAATACCGGCTGACCTTTTTTATGTTTTTCCTCTATTTCTTTTACTACTGCGGCATACTTGGCCGCGCTGGTTTTATAGACCAAATCAGGATAATCCACCCGGATCATTGGTTTATTGGTGGGAATCACCACCACATCCATTCCGTAAATCCGGCGGAACTCTTCCTCTTCAGTAGCCGCGGTACCGGTCATACCCGCAAGTTTTTCGTACATTCTAAAATAATTCTGGAAGGTAATCGAAGCAAGGGTTTGGCTCTCTTGAGCAACTTTGACGTTTTCTTTAGCTTCGATCGCTTGGTGCAGACCGTCAGAATAGCGGCGGCCCGGCATCAGTCTGCCGGTAAATTCATCAACAATAATAACTTCTCCGTCTTTAACAACATAATCCCGATCTCGCTTAAACAAAGTATATGCTTTAAGCGCTTGGATCAAGTAATGGTTCAGGGCAAAGTGGCGGTCGTCAAACAAATTATCAATGCCAAGCATTTTTTCTACTTTGGCAACACCAGCCTCGGTCATGGCCGCAGTCTTTGCCTTCTCATCAACTGTATAATCGATCTCATTCTGCAGCCGCGGTACAATCCGGGCAAACTGCTCATAATGGTTGGTGGACTCCTCAGCCATTCCGGAAATAATTAAGGGAGTGCGGGCTTCATCGATTAAAATTGAATCCACTTCGTCAACAATTGCATAGTTAAGCTCCCGCTGTACTAACAAATCAGGTGAAGTAACCATATTGTCCCTGAGGTAATCGAAACCAAATTCGTTGTTGGTTCCATAGGTAATATCGCACTGATATGCATCTGCTCGATCTTGAAAATCCAGGCCATGAACAATTACGCCTACTGACATACCGAGAAAACGATAGATCTGTCCCATCCATTCAGCGTCCCGTTTTGCTAGATAATCATTAACGGTAACTACATGCACACCTTTACCGGTAAGGGCATTCAGATACACGGGTAAAGTGGCAGACAGAGTTTTACCTTCTCCTGTTTTCATTTCGGCAATGCGCCCTTCGTGAAGCACAATCCCGCCCATCAACTGCACATCATAATGGCGCTGGCCGATAGTGCGTTTAGCTGCTTCCCTGACCACAGCAAAGGCTTCCGGAAGCAGGCTGTCCAGGCTTTCTCCACCATTTAACCGCTGTTTGAATTCACCCGTTTTTGCCTTGAGCTCGGTGTCTGATAAGGCCTCCAGCTCTGGTTCGATATTATTAATCCGCTCAACCAATGCTGACAACCGTGCAATTTCCCGTTTGTTGCTGTCAAAAAATCTCTTGAAAAATCCAAGCATCCCGTCGTCATCCTTTCTTATTTATCCCGATGCAGCATTCTGTCTGGCGATCTGAGCAGCATCCAATAATGCCCATAAACCTCCTGAGACTAAGGAATGCCCTCCCAGAATCACCGGAATAGGTGCATTATAAGCAGCCCTTGTAAACTCCCGCAATCCCGGATGAGTTATCTGATCGATCAGACCTAAATCGGAATAGAAGCGGTCACTCTGGCTTAAATCCCACTGCCAATGGGAAAAGATGATTCTCGAATCGATGAGAGCCCCGTGGCAGATTTGACCTAAAAATTGAAAAAACTGCTCATATCCACATAGTGATATCATTTCTCCAAGGAGCGAACACACCTCGCCGCGAACATCCCTCCCCAGCGACTTCATACCCCGTTCTTCTGAATAGAGACGGATGCGGCAGCTGGTCAGCTCATCCAATAACTTAAATAGAGCAGAATTAACCCGTCCATACACCAAAAGTTCGCTGTTCGGGTCCTGCATCACTTGCTTTATTTTTTCACAGCGGGAAAAATCTATCTCAATCTCAGCTAGAGCCTGTTTCGTATAAAAACCTAAATGAGGATGACAGGCTAAAATCATCAAATCAGACGGAGTATCTATGTCAAAATTCAGTCCTAACGAACGCTGCAGCGGAATGAACCGCAAATCTGTCTGCTGTACTAAGATCTGGGGCAGAGAATTATCGATTTTCGGCAGATCAATATCTGCCAATACAGATGCAGGAGCAAGTCCAACCAAATCCGCTGAATAGTAATTGTTGGCAGTTACTATGCTATTGTGCACTTCTAGCAATCTGCGAATAGACCTCAGCTCATGAGCAGAAATAAGGGGAGCTGCCGCTCCCCCCACGTACAATACCTTGTTCAACTTTCTCTGCTTAACAATTCTGAGCAGTTCATTCCCAAAGTGAAACTCCTCTGTCACCTGTGGGTGATATTCGATTTCAACTTGATACTTTGCTGCTTCTTCTGCTAAATCTCGATAGGAGGTCCCAATTATTATCCGCTCAAAGCCAGCTGCCTGTGCCTTGAAAATTAGATCAATTACAATTGCTCTGCGCACTTGACGCATTGTTTCTTCCAATTCGCTGGATGCAGCTCCACCCTCGAAAATAACTAAGGTCACAGAAGAATTCATAGGCATTCCTACTTTCTAATACTCTGGTTCAATCAATCCGTAATTGCCATCACGGCGCCTATAAACAACATTGATTTGATCATCATCAGCATTGGAGAACACGAAAAAGTCGTGGCCTAACAGTTCCATCTGCATTATCGCTTCTTCAACACTCATCGGCTTATAAGCGAAACGCTTAACCTTAACAACTTTAAACTCCCGTTCCGATGCTTCGCGCTGAACTAAACCATCATCAGCAGGAGAAGCGAGTTCACTGATTTTTGGTCCCTGCAGTTTTCTTTGAATGCGAGTTTTAAATTTATTCCACTGACGTTCAATTTTATCAACAGCATCGTCAATCGAATTATACATATCATCTGTGCGGCCTTCACCGCGAAGCACGAAACCTCTATACTCTATTGTTAACTCGGCAATATGAACTTCCCGTTCTGTCCTCAGCATCATCACAGCAAGCGATTCATGATCACCGCTGGCAGCAGTGATAAACTTTTCAAATTTACTGATTTTCTTTTCAGCGTAGGTACGTAAAGCAGGAGTAATATCGAGATTCTTACTTTTGACAACGATCTTCATAGCAGCCATCGTTTTCACTCCTTTTTATTGATCTGACTCGCTATTATTATAATTCCAGTTGCTCTAAAAAAATCCTCCCGAGGTAAAATCCACTAGATAAATAAAAGAACCAAGTTGCCTTGGTTCCTTATTAACAATTCTCAAATTACAATTTTACAACATTTGCAGCTTGTGGGCCTCTTTCACCTTCAACAATGTCAAATTCTACAGCTTGTCCTTCTTCTAATGTTTTGAATCCTTCTTCCTGGATCGCTGAGAAGTGTACAAATACATCTCCACCGTCGTCTCTCTCGATGAATCCATAGCCCTTCTCAGCATTAAACCATTTTACTCTGCCTTGCATTAAATACATTCCTCCTAAAAAATGATACCGGTACAACACTACCAGTTAGTTCTACACTAGCACATTTTACTAATATTTGTCAAGGAATTTGAAACACCTTTAGTAATTTTATGATATTTTTGTCACGACTATCGCTTTAGGTCAATATCGTTAGCCTTATCTTTAGTCTTAAGCATTTTCTCATAAGCTTTTTTTCCAGTACTGTTCATTGGTGGACTTTGAATCTGGCTGACCTGCTTGGCGTAGTTTCTCAGCATTGATTCGTGGATTCTTTCCTGCTGCTCCAAAATCTCCAACTGTTTGATCAGCTGTTTAATCTCCTGTTTTAACCGCTCCACAAGATCACGATTGCTGCTGTCTACCACCTGGATCAACTCATTGACTGAAAATGATTCCAGCTGATAATTATTTGCAATACAATCCTGAATTTCCCCTACTTGCTCCTGGCAGCGGCTGACCTCAATCATGATTTCTTCCTTCTCCCGCAGAATACCGAGGAGTGATTCCATGTCACCTTGATCAATCAGCAGCACTTCTTCGTCACCAAACTCGGTGATCCTGCGGTAATACTCTGTCAGCCGTTTATAATTAACAACAAGCTCTGAAAGTTTGTCCCTGATCCCTGAATTCAAACCTTGTCCACCACCTCATGCCACATCTCCCGCAATTCAGTTAGGAGCTTAATGGCTTGCTGGATCAGGTCTCCATCTTTTTTAACATTTGCTTGTATTAGAAGTTGATTGATAAAAGAATAAAGCTGGTACAGGTTCTGGGCGATTTCTCCAACATCCATATTTAATGAGGATATCAACTCCAGCATAATATCTTGAGCCCGCACCAATTTGTCATGTGCCCCAGCAATATCAGAATTGTTAATACAATTAATTGCTTGGTTTGCAAAACGAATCGCACCATCAAACAGCATTAGAATCAGATCGCCTTCAGATGCTGTTGAAACTTTAACATTCTTATAGGCTTGTAAAGCATATGAATTCATTTCGGCGGCTCCCCCCTAAGCTCGCTGATCAACCAATAAACCAATCATATCCATAAATACTGCAATCATATCTAAAATTTTTTCGGGTGGAATTTCCCTAATTACTTCTTCATTATTATGGTCAGAGCGATCAACTACCCTTACCATGATTCGATTAGTATCTTCATGAATGGTAAATTCCAAGCCCCGATCAAAAATTTTCATGGTCTTGTTAAGGCTGTCTACTGCATCTGCTAATTGTCCCCGATCTACCTTTGTCTGCCCATGCTTATTCACACCAGTTTGCTGCTCAACACGGATTTTCTGGTTCACTTCCTGATGTTGGCTGTGTGGTTTCACCTGATGCATTTGAGCATTGCCTTTAATGGTGATATCAGTTTGAATCATTGAGGTCACACCATCCTTAATCTGAGTTCTCAACTGAACCACTAACAGAATTTCGCGGCCCCTTGTGCAGTAGTTTTTCTAACTGTTCTAGACTGATATGTTTTGATAACACAGCTCGTTTATTCTCCTGCTGAATATCGGCATAAATTTCTTCTCGATGGACACTGATATCTTTTGGTGCTTGAATCCCTAATTTAACTTGATCGCCACGCACATCAACAACAACTATTTTAATATCATCGCCTATGATAATACTCTGATTCACTTTCCTGGTTAACACTAGCATCTGGTGTCCCTCCCTGGACTATAGCTTTCCCGGAAATGCTGGAATTAGACAAAACCTATTCTTACTTTGCAGCCTGCTTGGCCTCTAAGAACGAAGAACGCTGCAGCTCAGCCAAGACATTGTGTCTGATTTTATACATACCGTCCATCAATACAATTTGTTTGGCTAATCGAGTATTACGATTAATTACTAAAGGCGCTTGTAAATTTGCTGTCATTTCCGAGACGTCTTCAGGGATAGTGACAATCACAAAAACTTGACCATCGCTGGCATCTTTAAAGCCCAATTCTTTAACATACTGAGGTTCCAGTGTTACTTGATAGTCGCTGCGAAGCAGCTCCGGCATCATTATTACAAAGCAGAGCCAAGGTTCATCAGCAGATTGCAGAAAACTAAAAATGCTGTCCGGCTGTTCAACAATCACATATCTCTGATAATCTTCAAACCCGAGAATTCCATCGGGAAACGTGATAATTTCATCAGGGTTTATTTCTAATACACCAAAACGAGCGGTTTCAATTTTCACCCTCTGTCACCCTTTAACATCGAATTTGCTGCTTCCTCCCAAACTAATCTCCACGCTGCCTTTAATCCATTCAATCTTGGGCGGATAAGTAATAAAATTGATCGCTGCACCGCCAGACCGCCACCTAAATGCTGAGTTCATAGAAACTAGTAATTTGGGCCTGGACTTAGGGGCAACATCAACATTGATCTCAGGAATTTCATCAAACATCTGCTCTTTAGCCAACTGTACTGCGGTATCTTGCCGGATCATTTCGCGGGCAAAACGGTCCCCTTCCCTAGCTCTGCGGGCGATTCCGTCCACCGCAGCTTGCCTGCCCGCTGCAGCTGAGGTGCGAACTAAATGGTCTAGATTGCCCATACCTAACTCGTTGAGAGCATCCTGCTGATCAATTTCAATTTTCGGTCCATGATACTCGTATTCGAAAGAACCTACCTGCTGCCGAATCTGGGCAGTAGGCCATTGATAGTCAACCAATACTTGAGGATACTTAGTTCTGATCGTTAAGTACATTCAACTCAACCCTTATTTCAGAAAATCTACTAAAGTAGGTTGAATGATTCGGGCACCTACAGCTAGAGCTATCCGGTAAGCGTTTTCCTCGCTCTTAAGGTCCATAATCTTCTCTGCAACATCAATATCCTGCACATTACTCAACAGTTTGTTCAAGTTTATTTCTAAATCTTTAAGTCTTTCTTCTGCCAGCTCGATTCGATTCAGCTTAGCGCCAACTTCAGCGCGGCTGCTCAAAACCCCATCCAAAGCAAGCTCCAAAGCCTCTAAGTACTTGCCTCCAAGTTCGTTAACATCTCCCTGCTCGAGATCTGATATAATCTGAGCTAGTGCCGAAAAAATCGGTGTAAACAGCTGATCTTCGTTTTCTCCATCGGCGTTAACCCTGCTTTGGATAATGTTAATATCAATTACTGCATTAGCGCTAATCTCCAGTTTAAGGGCACTGGTGTCCCCAGCTGCAGTGCCGCCGTGGTAAACAATTCGGTAATAATTTGGATCTGCTGGATCACTGCTTACCCGCTGGAATGGTTCAGTTGTGCTTTTTTGACCGGCAAATATATATTTACCGTTATGGGTAGAATTAGCCAACTGAAGAAGATTATCAAAAAGCTGTTCCATCTCCCGCTGGATTGCTGCTCGGTCATCACTGCTGAGCGTATCGGTAGCTGCATAAATAGTCAATTCTTTCGCTCGATGCAGCACACTGGAGATTGATGCAAGTACAGTATCGGTAGAATTCAACCATGAAGCAGCTGTGTCCACGTTTTTTAGAAGCTGATTATTCTCCATTAGTGAAGTTCTCAATTCTAAAATATTGATTACTGCAGCAGGATCATCTGAAGGCTTTAACACCCGTTTGCCGGAAGCAAGCTGCTGCTGATAGCGATCCAGCCTGCTTAGTCCTGCATTTAAATGCCGCAGCATATTATTAGTCAGCGTATTATTTGTAACCCGCACCGCTTACCCTCCTTCTACCTGCCAAACAGACCAAGGCGGTTGACAATCACATCTAACACTTCATCCATTGTGGTCATAAATCTGGCAGCTGACGCATAAGCGTGCTGGAAGCGGATCATATCCGCCATTTCTTCATCCAGATTCACGCCGGATACAGATTCCCGCATATTCTCCAAGTGATTTGTCAAAGCTTCTCCGTTTTTCACCATTGAAGTTCCTTCTAAAGCGTTCACGCCAATTTTAGCGATAATGGCATTAAAAGCCTGACCGATTGTATTCTCACTTCCACTGATCGGCATATTGCGGAGCTGTGCTAAGGCCAGAGCAATTTCACCATTTCCGATCACCGCTGCGCCATTTTCCAGCTTTGAGCTGGCGGCAATTTCTCTTGCATTATTTAAACCGACACTAATGCTGAGGCTGGGATCATCATCAGGGGAAACGTTCCAGGATCCATCAGCAGTAACAAAAAACGGATTGCCTGTATTGCCATCCAAATCATAACCCTGCATATGGATGGAATTCACTGTGTTCATAAAGTCTGCTGTCCATTTATTGAGTTCATAGATATAATCTTGAATATACTCGTCCCGGAACTTAAGAATTCCCGCCAACTCACCTCGGTTAAACTCAGCTTTGGAGTTGGCCCCTTCCCACACAACCTCAACCCGATCGTATTGTGGTATTATCGGTTCGTTAGATGAAACAACCTTTAACTTAAACACTTCAGTTCTCTGCACCAACGTTGCACCGCTGATACTGACACTGACTGCACCATATTCATCAGCTACCACTTCAATATTGGTCAGCTCGGACAGTTCCTGCAGCAGCTGGTCACGCTGATCCATCAGATCGTTTGGCTGATAGCCTGCAGCGTTTACTTTGACAATCTGGCGGTTCAGCTCAGCAATGCGCTCCGCATAAGAATTGATTTCGTTTACTTTGATGCTCACCAGACCGTTCATATTATCCCGGAGTTTGCCAAGCTGAAAGCGGACATGCTGTACCGCCTCGGCTAATACCTCAGCACGCTGCAGCACCACAGAACGCACAGCTTCGTTTTCCGGGTTGATACTCAAGTCCTGCAGCGAATCCAAATATAACTCAAGGGCGTAATGAATTCCATTATCTGATGGCTCATTGAAAATCAGCTCAACCTGCTCCAAACCATCGCTGATTGTCTGCCAATAATTCACATTATGCTTTTCCTGCCGCAGCCGCATTTCAATAAATTCATCACGCATACGAGTAATCTGTGCAACCTCTACTCCGGTACCAAGCATGCCGTTTACCGGATTATGGGTAAACTGAGGTATGGGATACGGCTGGCTGGCTGTATGAACAGCAACTTGGCGCGAGTATCCCCGAGTATTAGCATTGGCAATATTTTGGCCGACTGTGTCTAAAGATAACTGCTGCGCCTGTAGGGCACGGCGCGCAATTTCAATTCCACTGAATGTTGTTCGCATAGCGCTACACCTTTCGATCAATAATTGATTTTTTAACCGTACGCGTGCCTGGTTTTGAATAGGTTAAGGGGAGATCGTCTACTAATAAGTTGAGACTGTATTGGACAAAAGCTAAAGATTCTGCAAGCAGCTGCTGATTTAGCTGGTTTAGTTCCTGGAGCTGTTCATACTTGGTTTTCAGCTGATTGATTTTCAGCACCAGCTCCTGATCATCTGTTGCCGCCAGCCACTGTGCCGGACTCTGGCCGGAGGCGATCACATCAAATAACTGACAGCGTTCCTGTTCTGCCTGCTCTAAATTTATCAGCAGTTCTCTTTCCTGCTCAACGACAGCAGTTAACTGTTCTATATCAGTAATAACAGCCTGTTTTTGATAGCCGCATTCAATTAACTGCTCAATTATATCTGTTTCCTGCTCAATAATTTCTTTAAATGCATCTCTAACCAGCATATTAAAACCTCTGACGATAATATTTGATGATGCTAGCTGCTATATCTTCGCCTTTAACATGATACGTACCCGAGGTGATCGCATTTTTGAGTGCTTGAGCTTTGGCGCTCGGTTCTGGTGCTGAAGCCTTTTGTAAAAGCGCCTGCAGCTGCTTACCCTCGGTAGAAAGAGTTACCTTATCTCCATATTCAGGTTTCTTTTCAGCAGTTCGATCAATTTTGTTCTGCTCATTATAAATCCGGCTGATGCGCTGGATCGATTTATTTGAGATATACATGCTGCACTCCCCCCTCATCCCAATTATCGGTCAGATTCGAGCAGTTCTTTAATAGATTCCGCTACTTCTTCCGATTTTGCTTCTCCCAAGACTCCAGCAGGTGCATCTTTGCTTTTTGATCATGCTGCTCAGCTTCTTCTGTTCCCGTCAGCTCAAGCTCACATTGGCTGCAGATCCGTCCAGAAGGGATCACTACCCCGCAGATCTGGCAGTGGAGGGTAACATCGATTGGTACAATTCTCAACCTACCTTCATCAATGAACTCCCGAACTCTCTCCAGCTCAACCCCTGTTTCGCTGACCACCTCATGAATTTTAGCCATTGGGTGTTGGCGCAGATACTCTTTAACTTTAGTAAACTGCTCATTTCGCTTTTTAGTACAATCAGGACACAGCTTATTCACAGCATGCACATACACCTGATTGCAGTCCGCACAGTTACGCAGCATAAATTCCCCTCCTTTAGCGTTTATCCGCTTTTAGCTATGAAAAGCCCGATTGGTATACCGTGGTAGCGATTAATTAAATCGGCAAGGGAATAAAATGTAGCTCCCGTAGTAAAGATATCGTCAATTATCAAGAAACGTTTACCCTTGACCAGCGCTGGTTCTGTCAGTGCAAAGGCATCCCGCAAGTTCTCCAGCCGCTCTTTTGGCGAAAGCTCGCTTTGGGGTTCGGTTGGTTTATGCCTAATCGCTTTGTAAACAGGATGGGGCCAAACTCGATTCATGCCAACTGTAAAAGCTTCAGCTTGATTAAAACCCCTTTTTTTAAGACGCTCTTGATGGAGTGGTACTGGTAAGAAATAATCGATTTTCTCTAAACCAGGCTGTTCCTTTGCCGCAGCACCTAATACCTCACCTAAGGCAACTGCATAATCATACCTATTTTGATATTTAATTTCATAAAGCAGCTGCTTCAAATAATCGTGATAGTAACTCAAAGCATAGCCTTGATAGCGCAGCAGCCGCAGTTGATAAACTGCAGGATTAATTTTATTAACACAGTCGACACATATTGGCAGGCCATCGGGTATAACTCTAATTCCGCAGAGCGGACATAGGGCAGGCTGAGGATAAACTAGTTCATACAAAGATCGCACCCATTCCCTAACGCCCATCGATACCGCTCTCCTTTAACAATCCCAGCGCAGCTGCCTGCTGATTGAGATAGCGAATGCGCTTTTGCGCTGTTTTCAACGCATCTGTAAGCCTAGCGCCAATAAACCACACTTCTCCCACAGGGTGTTCTGCTTTCCTGCCAACCCTTCCTGCCATCTGTATCAAGGAATTAGCATCAAAAAGCACATGATCGCAATAGAGCACCATCACCTGAACATTAGCGATGGTAATCCCCCTTTCCATAATTGAGGTTGCAACCATTACTTGATATCTGCCGGAAGCAAACCCTTCCTTTTTCTGGTCTCGCTCAGGGTCTGCTGCCCAACTGCCGCAGACTGACCGTCCTAGAACCTCAGTAAGGTGCTTAGTAATTTGTTTAACCAGTGGAATAGTAGGCGCAAAAATCAACCACGGAGCTGGATTGTTTTTAATGATCGCCACCACCTCTTCCGGAAGACCCTTGTCAGCTAATTGACTTAATTCCGGCAATTTCAATTTTAAAAATTGAGGTTGGGGCAAAGGCCACCCGTGGTGACGGGCGGGAATTGTCACTACCTCTCCTGGTCCAATTTTCCGCGGTGTTGCGGTCATCTCGATCATTTTTCCTTCTGGTGTAAGGGAACGTTTGATGGCAAACCTCAGCATCTCACTCCCATGGTAAGGAAACGCATCAATTTCATCCAGGATCACTAAATTGAAACAGCGGTAAAATCTGAGGGCTTGATGGGTAGTAGCGATTACTAATTGACCATCCTGCTGCCAAGGCTGTCCGCCATAGTGTACGGCAATCTCAGTATCGGGAAAAGCTGCTTGGATCCGATCTGCCAGCTCCCTAACCACGTCCCGGCGGGGAATGGCAAATAAAACCTTCCAGCCCCGACCCAGAGCAGTTTGAATAGCAGCAAAGGTAACTTCTGTTTTACCTGCACCGCAGGCAGCCCACACTAAAATTTTCTGCTGTCGGCTGTGGATAAACTCAACCAACCTCTGGCTGGCCAGCTCTTGAGCTGGTGTCAGATCATACTCTAAGTAAAGCCGCGGTAAAGCCTGATGACGCACTTCAGGTTTTGCCTGCTCTGTAAGCTCAAGTGTACTTCGATCCACCGCCACCACCCACAAGCGAGTGCAGCCCCGTACCACTCCGATCGCTTCGCAGGCAGTGCAGACCGGGCAATCACTGCGGCTGCAGAATGGACAAGGCCGTGTTTCCGCCGCGTGAGTGCCGCAGCGAGTGCAGATCGATTCACCCCAGGCAGACTTCTGAACCCCTGGAAAGCACTCAAACTGACCAATGTTCAGACCCCAATCTAAAGCCCGCCGAATATCAGCCGGCCACCAACCTTTGGTCCTGAGAGCTTGTTCCAAAACTGTATCCGGCAGTAACCGCCCCTGGATTAGCTCTGTGAGATCACGTAACAGCTGCACCTGTTCGCTTTGCTCTAAATGCCACTGCTCATGAACTGATGCAGGCAGTCTGCGGGGATAACCTGGGTATTTCAACTTGCAGCAGTGCCTTACTATATACATAATCAAACTAGGCCAGGGCAGCCTAGCCCAAATTCGATTGAGGATTGGATCAAGCCGCTGTACCATCCTGTGCAGCTGATAGGCTTCATCAATCGGTGCAGGCGGTATAAGGAGATAAATACAGCTCCGATTCGATAAGTCAGGTGCAAACCAGCGCGGATCTTCGCATACATGCCACTTCAACCGAGTCCCAGGAGTAAGTTGGACTAATAAATGCAGTTTTGCCATAAAACATCCTCCAAGCTCCTCCCTTGGGCACTAAGTATTGATTCGCTGTTTGGCTAATTTTACCCTGCCCTGGAAAACAGAAAACGACTCGTGCGAGTCGTTTTTCTGATTAATCAAGCTTGACAAACCCATGCCGGACAGCCAACAAAGCAAGCTGCGTCCTATCATCCATTTCCAACTTATGATAGATATTGCTGACATGATTTTTCACAGTGTGTTTGCTGATGTGCAAGCACGCGGCAATCTCATTATTGTTATAACCCCGTGCTAATAATGACAGAACTTCTTTTTCCCTTGGTGTTAGTAAGTCCAGCAATTTTGCTTTGGAATTGGCTTCCTCCTCGGGAGGTGGACAGTTTGGCTTTCGATTATTAGTGGACACAACATGACCCCCCGTCTGTTTCATCTGTTGGTCAATACATCGTATTCACAGCTAGAGTGTTATGTTCTAGTACTCTGAAGGAAGTCCCCTATTTCAGTACAAGAATGAGAAACTGTTCCTAACGGCAGCTCCAGCACTCCCCAGGCGCTGGTCATAAAAGGTCCACATCTGCCGGGAGCAAGCTCAATAATGTTAATAACCTGCTGCTGCCGATTTAGATAAACAGCCTCGACTGGAAAGCGCATTCCAAAGCCGTGCACTATTTTACAGGGCGTTAGTAACAGACCCTGTCCCTGCTTCAGTTCCCTTGTACCCAACAAACCCTTCAGGCGCAGCCAAAAACAATCAGCTAAAATAATTTCTGTTCCCAAGTGTGTCTGCTTACTAATATTTTTGACATGCAGTATCGTCATGGAATCACCTATCAGAATTAAAATAAAGCTGCAAACTGCAGAATTGCCGGTCCTAACAGAACAATAAACAGCGATGGGAAAACCAATGCCACTAAGGGAAGCAGCATTTTAATGGGTGCTTTCATTGCTTCCTCTTCTGCCTTCTGCCGCCTCTGACGGCGGATTTCTTGCGATTGAATTCGCAGCACTTTACTGATGCTCACCCCTAATTGATCAGCCTGAATAACCGCAGAGGCAAAGTTCTGCAGATACGGCACGCCAGTGCGCTCACTTAAGTCACGCAGGGCTTCCCGCCTCGATCTCCCTATTCGCATTTCATACAGCATCCGGCGAAACTCGTCTGCCAATGGTCCCTCAACCTTTTCAATCACTTTTGCAACCGCAGCATCAAATCCCAATCCCGCTTCTACACTGACTGTAAGGAGATCGAGCACATCGGGAATAGCTAATGTAATCGCCAACTGCCGATTTTTAATCTTCTCGTGCAGGTATAGTTCTGGAGCCAACCAGGCTGCAGCCGCTAGGATAACCACATTTAAAAATGAAATTGGAAGCAGAAAACCTGCCACTAAAGTTAATGCGCAGATCGTTAGTTTCAAGACGATAAACTCCTGAGGCTTGAGATCACCGGGATTGCCTGCCAGAGTCAGCTGACGGCGCAGCTTTGCCCACCGCTGTTCTTGATCATTAACAGAAAGCTGCAGTGTGATCCTCTGCAAAATCCGTTTAAACAGACCATCTATTTCGCCAATCTTCCTAGTTTTTTTGGTCTGCTCTTCCCTCGGATCTGCAAATTGTTGAAGACGGGCAGCTGTAAGTTTAGCTTGATACCGCAGCCGATATCCAGCAAAAATCGCTAAGCTCACCGAAGCAAATGTCAAACCAGAAATCAATAATGCCACTTGGATCCCCCTAAACGCGGATATTAACAATCTTATGAATTAAAACGGCGGCGGTAAGCTGACCACCTAAACCCAAAATCAGCATTACTCTGCCCAGAGGCTCAATAAATAGAGGCTTGATGTAGTCTGGATTGAGGGCATAGATGAAAAAAGAAATAGCAAATGGCAGAGCTGAAATCACGATACCGGAAATCCGGCCTTGAGCGGTTAAGGTGCTGATCTCGCCCTTGATCCTGATCCGTTCCCTGATAGTCTCGGCAATCGATTCCAGAACCTCAGATAAATTCCCACCGACCTGCCTCTGGATCAGAACAGCAGTTACTACCAACTCTAAATCACTGCTGTCTACCCGCTTAACCATATTTTCCAAAGCTAATTCTGTAGGAGCACCCAAACTCATCTCTTTATTAACCAAGGCAAATTCTGCTGCCAGCGGTGGCTCTGTCTCCCGGGCTACCAGTTCAATTGCTTGAAAAAAGCTGTAACCTGATTTTAATGAGTTTGCAATCGTAACAAGAACTTCTGGGAGCTGTTGTTCCACCTTTTTGCGGCGCTTACCCTGCCTCAACTTAACATAAAACGAAGGAGATAATACAGCTGCAACTGCCAAGAGCAAAGTTTGCACCATATCCGCACCAAACGCCAGTAGCGCCAAAGGAGCAAAGCCTAACAAGGCATTTAACACAAGGAACTCACCAGGTGAAATCCTGATGTCCGCCCGCACTAGTTCCAGCGCCAGCTGCCGCGAGGGTTTGAGGTTCAGCTTCTGATTAACCCGCTCTAAAAACTGCTGCAGCAGCCTGATGGGTACTGGCGCTGTCGAAATCTCTTCATCCGACTCTAAAATTAGCTGAGGGATTACAGCTTGAATCCGCTGATCGATCTGCCGCTTTTTTTGAAGGTTAATGAAGACAGCACAGCAGGCAGCAAATGTTGCGCAGAACACCAATACTGCTGAAAAAATGGGTATCATCCGCTCTCACCTCTATTTAGATAAATAAATCCACTGGCAGTTTGATGCCAAAGTGGGCAATTTTTTCCGCACATTTCGGCCTGATACCAGTTGCCCGCAGTTCTCCCCGTTCAAAGACAAAGATATCCTGCAGGGTAATTACTTCGCCTTCAATGCCCTGCACTTCAGTAATCTGAATCACCTTGCGGGAGCCGTCTTTCAAACGTGCTTGTTGAATAATCAAGTCGATGGCTGAAGCTATTTGCTCGCGGATCGCCCGCACAGGCAGGTCTACGCCCGCCATTAAAACCATCGTTTCTAACCTGGCAAGCATATCACGAGGGCTGTTAGCATGACCAGTTGTCATTGAGCCATCGTGGCCAGTATTCATAGCCTGGAGCATGTCTAGGGCTTCGCCACCCCTTACTTCACCAATAACGATGCGGTCCGGCCGCATTCTGAGGGAATTCCTCACTAAATCGCGAATTGTCACAGCTCCTCTTCCTTCAATATTTGGCGGTCGGCTTTCCAATGAAACAACATGGGTCTGGCGTAGTTGGAGTTCAGCAGCATCCTCAATAGTAATGATCCGTTCATCAGCAGGAATAAAGGATGACAGCACATTTAAGAGTGTTGTTTTTCCGCTGCCCGTTCCCCCTGATACAACTATGTTTAATCTGGCCTTAACACAGGCTTCAATAAATTCAGCCATCTCCGCAGTCAGAGTTCCAAAGGCAATTAAATCATCAATCGTCAGCGGATCCGCAGCAAATTTTCTAATGGTTATGGTTGGGCCGTTGAGGGCTAAAGGCGGAATAATTGCATTTACCCTAGAGCCATCGGGCAGGCGCGCATCAACCATCGGACTACTTTCGTCAATGCGTCTGCCTAGGGGAGCTACAATTTTATCGATAATATGCATCACATGCTCATTATCGCGAAAAGTTATCTCTGTCAGCTCTAAGCGACCCTGCCGCTCAACAAAAACCTGCTTTGGACCATTTACCATTACCTCTGAAACTTCGGGATCTAGAATCAAGGAATTAATTGGACCAAAACCGGTTACTTCATCGATAATTTGATTTAAAAGCACTTGACTCTCGATTCGGGAAAGGGTCAACTGCTCCTCATCAATCACCTGCTGAACCACCTGTCCCACTTTTTCTTTCAATTCCTGATTCTGATCTTCCTGATCAGCATTTTTCAACAGCTTACTGTCAATTTCACTGACAAGCTGTTCATGGATCTTTCCTTTTAAAATCACTAGTGGGTCCGCTGGTTTTGTACCACTTGTTCTAGACTGCTGCTTCGGCTCAACTCGATCTTTTTGTTTTTCCAAACGTGCTAGCAGTGACATAAAATCATCCTTTTCTCGCAAATAACAGACTGGCAAGAGGCAGCCCTTTTCTACCAGGTTTGATTTCAGTTCCAGCCAAAACTTCACTGGCATGGACTAAAGCACGGCTCAGCTTAGCTTTTGGATTGAGATCTATAACCGGTATCCCCTGAACCGCTGCCTGTGCAGTTAGGCGGGGATCATAAGGCAGCGACTGCCAAATAGGATGCTGCAGATGAGAACTGAACTGGTCAAGTTTGATGCCTTCAGAACCTACTTTGTTAGCAGCAATTTTAACTTTGTCTGCCAGATTTAACTTCTCCAACACATTTAAGCAGCGGTGCACATTTTTTAAATTAGAGAGATCAGGTACCGCTGCCAGAATAATCTGATCTGCTTCCTCTAAACTTTGAAGCGTAGTTTCGTGGAAAAATTGGGGTGTATCAACCACAATATAATCCGCAAGGGGCTTGAGGTCGTTCAGCATTTGACTGATGTGCTCCGCAGTAATTAATTCTCCGTCCTCAGGAACTTCAGGTGCAGCCAAAACCTGCAGGCCACTGCTGTGGTTGAGCAGGTAATCCCCCGTACTTCCGCATCCGTCAGTGTACCAGTCAGCCATTGAATGCTTAACTGGCAGATTCAGCATCAGCGGCACATCACCGAACTGGAGATCAAGATCCACTAGAATTACCTTTTGCTCCTGTTTGACTAAGCTGCTTGCAAGATTGACTGCAATTGTGCTTTTTCCCACTCCCCCCTTGGCGCTGAAGACCACAATCACTCTACCGCTGCGCAGGGGAGTACTCTCAGCAGAATTGTGACTGCGCCTGGCACATTCTAACTGCCAAACCCACTGGATTGTACTGATTAATTCATCTCCGCTGAAGGGTTTGATCAGGTAGTCCCGGGCACCGGCCGCCATTGCTCTACGGAGATACTCCTGCTCTCCTTGAACACTGATTACGATCGTCATGCAGTCGGGAATTACCTTGTAGATCTGTTCTGTTGCGCTGATGCCATCCAAGCCAGGCATGTTAATATCCATTAAGATGCAGTCTGGCTTGAGTTCCTGCGCCAACAGCACCGCCTCAGCACCATCAGCAGCTTCCCCAACTACGATAATACCGTCCTCAAATTCCAGCAGCTTTTTGATGTTGCTTCTAGTCTCTTTGGTATCGTCCACAATCATTACGCGAATGCTATCTGCTGTCACTGGTGCCCACCCCTTCACTGACAATCCATGGGGTAACAAAAACCACAAGCTCTGTCTGGCGTTCTTGGTATTCGGTACTGCGGAACAGCGCTCCAATAATCGGCAGATCTCCTAAAATCGGAATCTTTTCTATTTGGGTGCTTTCTTCGTGCTGGATCAAGCCACCGATCACGGCAGTTGCACCATGCTCCAGATTAACAATGGCATCTGTGCGCCGTGTTTTCAAAGGCGGCATCGAAGTCTGAAGTCGCGTACTGGTCTGCCAATCAAGACTGCTGACCTCCGGCTTGACATGAATCCGGATCTGATCGCCAACTATCGTTGGTAAAATTTCTAGTTTTACCCCATACACAATCCACTCAATCATCTGCTGTTCGCCAACCTGAATCACAACTGGGATTTCTCCTCCAGCTAAGAAGGATGCCGGTTCTCCCACCGCAGTCAGCAGACTGGGAGCGGCCAGCAGCTTGGCTTTACCTTCCTTCTCCAACGCGGTCAGCTCGGCACCAAGAATATGTGAACGGTTCATCTGCCAGCTTCCGATGTGGGCAATCTCTTCAAATTGAACTCTATTGGCAAACAGCTGGCCTTCAATCAAGCTGCCCCACTTAACCCCCAGCTGTTCACCAGCGCTGCGGTCTAACTCGACAATATGGACCTGCAGCAGCACCTGCTCCGGTTTCTCAACCACTAATAAATCGATTACATCTCCATAAAGCTCAGCAATCTGCAGAACCCGATTGTGTTCTTGGGCAGTTTGAACGGTACCTTCCAGGACAAGTTTAGTGCCAACCGCAGTGATTTTAACATCCGGCAGATTGAGGTGGACCGCTAATTGATCAGCTGCACTGATCACCCCTGGTTGAGGATACTGAATAAAACTTTCTACTGGTTGGTAAAAAACTGCAGCCAGCCTTTCCGCCCTTGCTTTTGCCTTTTGATCAGGTACAACCCCTTCTAGTACAATCGTGTCATTATAAAAACTGACACTGACCCCAGGCTCATTTACGGCAGCGGCTATATCCTGAATTAACTCGGACTCAAAATCCAAGTTGGGTTCACTTGTGTTCAGAACAGGAGGCGGCAGCACCCGCACTAAATCGATCACATGGTCGGTGAAAGCTTGTCCAAGCAGCTTAGCTCTGGTTTTATCAAACTCATCCCTGACAGTACCTTCGAGTACTAATGTATCGTTAATCCAGTGTGCTGAAATATTTGTCCCAGCAAGCAGAGTTTCAAGCTGGCTTTGATCAAGCTCAGGTATTTCAGCAGGCGGCTGTGCATTTTCCCCCGGTACTATAACTATCAGATCAATGACCGGCAGGCCAACTACCCCAGCTATTCTTGCAGCCCGATCCTTTTCCCACTGACTAGAAACCTCACCTTCAATAATCAGGCAGTCATAGACAATTTTTAAGGTAAGCCTAGGATTATCAATCAGTTTTTCGATTTCGCCAAGGAGCGACTGTTCACTCAGACTAGCATCTGGAACAAGAATTTCTTCCTCTGCAGGCTGATGGTTGATTTGAAGCAGATCAACAACAGGATGCCCAAAAGCTTTTGCAATGGCAACCGCACGCTGCCTGTTGAACTCATCATCTACAAACCCCTCTAAAAAAATGGTCTCCCCTATTAAAAAGACCTGCACACCTTCCCCAACAACTGCTTGAATCTGCGCAGCATAATCTGCAGGTTCAAGCTCTGATTGAGTTTCGCCTGATCCGGTAACCTCAACTAAATCCAGCACTCGGTAATTAAAGGTTTCCGCAATCTGAATAGCTAACTGCCGTTTGCTGTCTTCAACCACTTCACCCTCAAGTATTACCGTATTGTTGAGCACCGTCAGCTCAATTTCTGGTGAAATCAAGCGGCGCAGCTCCCGCTCTAACTGGCGTTCAAAATTTGCAGCAGGAACCTGCAGGAGGCTGATCACCGAGTCGCTGTAAGCAGCTGCTAGGTTTTCAGCCCGTTCCTTATCCTTGTCAGTAGCTACCTGCCCTTCTAAAATCAAATGCTTGTCAGCAAACCAAGCTGAAACCTGAGGTAAGTTCAGTGCTGTTAGATATTCTTTAATTAAAGTTCCATCATCTGCTACAACCCTCACTCGATAAGCCTGTTGGGAATTGCTGCTCCACAGATGCAGGGATGTAATCCCGACTTGAAGGGGATTAAGGATTACCTGGCTGGAGTCGACAACCGCTACATCCACAATTGTCTGATCACCCACAGCTACACGAGTTAAATTATTAACCGTTAAAATGCGGCTCTGACCTTGAATTAAAACGAGCTGCGGCATGCCAGCACATACCGGGCTCTGCGAAAGAACCAACAGCAGCAAGGTGACCAGTAAAAATTGCCTAACTCTAGTCTTCAACTAGCTGCACCTCCCGCCGCGTGCCCCGAAAAATCTCAATTTCCTTCCCTGTCTGATTCTGGATCGGTGCCGAAACTGATTCTTTCTGGGAAGGCGCAGCCTTATTACCCTGAACCTCATGGCGTGAGTTCAAATCAGCTCCATGCTTGCTGTAGGCTAAAGGCTGCAGGTCTAGTGCATTAGTTCCCTGATTCGAGGCAATTCCAACAGCATCCGGCGGTCTTAGCGACAGCCGAATCGATCCCATTGACTCTGCCAACACCAACCGCTCTGCTTGGTTGGGAGTTAGGGCAAAGGTAACACTGGTACTGACTACCGCCGCTGGTTCGACTTCACTCGCCATATCCTGCGCTATAGCCAGCACTATCACATTCTGCAGAATTGTAGTAGTCAGGGGAGGATCGTAAGCAAAAGTGGCAATTACATCTACTCGATCGCCGGGTTTGATAAATCCGGCCACACCAATCACTTCATTTACTGCAACCGTTACTGCCCGCTTATCATTAGGAATATTATAAGCAAGACCTGGCACTACCCCTTTTGGCAGCAGCCGGCTCCAGAGCACCTGCTCTCCAGCTACAATATCAGCTGCTGTGATCCTGCCCTGGAGATCCTGGAGATTTTGGACCGCATCTGGATGCAGTGCATCTTTAGGCACTTTCCTCCACGCAAGCATACTTGCCCTAATTTCAGTATGGGCGGAAATTTTAGTATTGGCCATTACTACGTCAACCAGCTCCACATGCTGCTTTGCCTCGATACCCGCTAAGTAGTTATAAGTGATAAAAGCAGAGACTAAACCTAAACCAAGTGCAATAAACAGCAGAATTTTATTTTTCAACGCCCTATCCCCCAATCTTACTGGATCAACCGATAAGCCAGCAGACCATAATTTGGACCAGAACCAATCTCTCCATCGATAAGATGTTCAACGAATCTGCCCCGAATTGTGGCGCGGTTGCCCTGGGCCTCCACACCTTCCAAATAAAAGGCGGCAAACCCAACGATCGTCACTAAGGCCCGACCCGAAACATCAATACTGTCAACGATTGGAACAATCGCAATGCGGGCTGTGTTTTCATACCATGGTTGTCCAGGTATACTTGGCGCCTGCTTCAACCGGTACTCAATCCCCTGCCTGGTTGGCCCTGCCATGTTCCCTGGTTCAGTATAAACCTGGTCGCCAACGCGCAGCATCCCTTGGTAGCCGTATTTAAGATTATTGCGATAGGTATTTGCACCGGTGCCTCCCAAAGCCAGCGCACCGAAGTTACCTTGATATTTCCGACCAGAATGGGCATCTATTTTCAACTCATATACTTGGCCAAATTCAAAGTCATCCCAAGGAACACCCACAGGTATGACACCAGTACAGCCGACAACCGGGCCAATCATAGCTGCAGCTTCAGCAGATACCTGCAGCTGCTTAAAACCAAATAAGCTGAGAAAAGATAAACTGACTTGTTTTTGCGCATAGGCGCTGATGATATGATTCTGTTCACTGATTCCAACTTGTAAATCCTCAGGCGTCAAACTGTTTGCTAACGCATATTCATAGGCACTGATCAGTGCTGCCTTCGGCTGGAGCGGCAGTTCCTGCACCCCAGCTAGAACAGCTGCATCCACCGCCCGGGCCAACCGCACCCGCTCCATAAAGATTTGGCCTACATCAATAACCAAACCCAGCATTCCCAGAAAGGCAGTCATACCGACTGCCACCAGCACTAACACAACTCCTCTTTCACTTTTGAATCTGAACATCTTCGCTCCCTCACTCAACTCGCATTACAGTGGTGCACTGGATCCCTAGTGGATTCGGCAGTATTGTGCTTAATGGGGTCAACAAAGGTAGTTTGACAGCAACCTGGACAGAAATAGGTTCACGCCTAACGCGCATCGATTGATTTGGGTCGATCGATACTATAATGGGAATATTACCGACTGCTGCCAGCGATTCGTTTACCGCCAGATAAATTTGATCATCAGTTCTGCCCAACGCACCCATGCGGGCTCCTTCGCGGCTGGCATGGGCTACCAAAATATACGTGTAACCGATCCGAGAAAACTCAATTATGCCAAATACAATCAGCAGCAGGATTGTAATCGTTACTGCTAGTTCTACAAGTGCCTGTCCTTCCTGCCGGATTAAAAATCGGTGCATATTTCAGCATTCCCCCTTAAAACGGATTGCCGAAAACCAGAGCAGCTGCAGCTCCCAAACCAATAGCAATTCCATAAGGAAGCCCCCACTCCCGACCAGAGTTAAAACTGTGGAGTGGTGGGGCCAGTATCCTTGATCCTGAAACCAAAATCGCCGCTCGATAGCCTATAGCGGTCAAAGACTGCAGCAGGTTTCTGCGCTTCAGCAAAACTGCACAAGCCCATACACCCCCAAGAATTGCTCCATATAAAAAGGCAGCAAAGGCAAACCCAGGTCCCATCAGACTGCCGATCGCAGCTGAGAACTTCACATCACCTGCGCCGATCCCACCGCCGCAATAAGGAATAATGAGAACAGCTAGCCCCACAAATGTTCCCAGCAGGGAACCACCGAGACCTAACAGTCCCCGCTGCCAAACATTGATTACCATTCCCAGGAGCAATAAGGAGAAGGTTATTTGGTTAGGTATGCGGCGGTAGCGGCCATCAAAGTAGCAGACTAAAACCACAGATGTTAGCAAAAGGCCTGTTTGCATCACTTTACCTCCCATGTGAAAAAACGGCAGCCTGGGGGGCGGGGTTAGTGGCTGCCGCTTTTGTAAAACCGGTTAAATTGTTTATAATTCTTTGTTGAAAGATCTTATTCTGCAGGTGCAAACTCTTCAACTTCTTCGGCAATTTTATTGAAGATCCCAGAAACACTTCCTCCTAAGGCTTTGATAGCAACAATTACTACGACAGCGATCAAAGCAAGGATTAGTCCATATTCAACCATACCTTGTCCACTGTCGTCCCAGAAAAAATGTTTTAGTTGGGTCAGCAAAATCATTACCTCCTCATAATTTGCGCACTCCTATTTTCGAGCTGTCCTTGATTAGGAGTCCGTTTTGTTAATGCAATCTTAACATGAAATCCTGTAATATTTAATCAGGCATTTGTCCTAAATATTTAGGACTATAGCCTAAAATTTGATTCTGCGTTATAATATACAAATCTAGGAGGAGGGATATGATGATCCATTTGCAGGATATCCGCAATAATCCTAATTTCCAATTATTAATCCAGCGCGCCTGCGACTACCTCACTGCTCGAGGCTACACCGAGCATGGCCTGCGCCATGTCAGTTATGTAGCCAAAACTACCGCTTATATTTTGACAGAACTTGGTTATGATGCCCGGACAGTTGAATTAGGCGCAATTGCCGGCTATCTCCACGATATTGGCAACATGCATAACCGTAAATACCACGGCATTACCGGGGCAAATTTAGTTTATACAGAATTAAGGGCAATGGGTATGGATTTGGACGAAATTTGTGATATCACTACTGCTATTGCCAACCACGAAGAAGAAATCGGTGCTCCAGTTACTCCTATTACAGCGGCTTTAATTATCGCGGATAAAAGCGATGCCCACCGGACTAGAGTGCACCGCAAGATTCCTGAGAAAGACAAAGTTTCCGATATCCACAACCGAGTTAATTTGGCTATTACTGATTCCCGGGTGCAGGTTGATGCTCAAGCAAAAACTATTACCCTAGACATTGATTTTGACCAAACCTCATGTCAAATCATGGACTTTTTTGAGATCTACCTAAACCGCATGGAAATGTGCAAACAAGCTGCTGTTAAACTCGGATGCCGCTTTCGTTTAGTGATTAACGGCTTAGAATTACTGGGACATGTCCAGACTTCTGAGCAAGAAAAAAAAGCCGGGGCTTAAACCCTGGCTTTTACAATCCCGTGCTGTACAGCATAGACAGCCGCTTGGGTGCGATCGGCAACATCCAACTTCCGCAGTACACTGGTAACATGATTCTTAACCGTCTTTTCACTAATAAACAAATGCTGAGCACATTCCTTGTTGCTCATTCCATCAACAATACACTGCAGTACTTCAAGTTCTCGACGCGTCAGGCTTTGGGCACCCGAATCATTCATGGCAGCATAATGATTGATCCCATACCGCTGCTGTTTCAGCTCATGGAACTTAACCGCAACTTTTTCCATAAGGTTAGATGGAAAAAATGAATCTCCTTCAGCAACCCGTTTAATCGCCTGTACTAAATTCTTTAAATCACTATCCTTAAGGATATACCCCTTTGCACCTGCTCTGATCATTTCTGCAATGTATTCTTCATCATCATGAATTGTTAGCGCCAAAATCGGAACACAATATTTGGCTGAGATCTGGCGTGTTGCCTCAATGCCGTTCAATCCAGGCATATTGATGTCCATTAAGATTACATCAGGTCGCAATTTGGCAGCCAAATCCATCGCCTCAGAACCATTATCAGCCTGGCCTACCACTTCTATTTCTTCTGTCATCCCTAACAGCTGGACTAAACCTGTACGCAGCAGCGAATGATCATCAGCAATCACCACTTTTATGGTCCGATCCATTACATTCACTCCCCATTTTGCTTCAAAGGAATCATTATGCTGATTCTGGTACCGGCACCGGTGCTTGAACGGATTGAAAATTTGCCGGCCAAAAGCTGAATCCGTTCCCGCATCCCGTATAAACCAAAGTGATTACCACTAGCTAGTTTTTTATTTAATGAATCCATGTTAAAACCAATACCGTTATCTTCAATAACTGCATTGATCTGCTCAGGCAAAAATTCCATTTTCACATTAATCTTGGTAGCATGAGCATGCTTACGACTGTTGTTGACTGCTTCTTGAATAACGCGAAACAGAGCAATTTCAACAGCAGAATCTAACCTACTCTCCCGTCCAATTATCGTCAAATTAATTTCTATATCGGACTGTTCTTGAGTTTCCTCAACCAAACGTTTTACAGCTGGAATTAGTCCCAAATCATCTAAAACCATTGGTCGCAGATTATGGATAATCTTGCGGATTTCATTTAATCCTCTTTTAACAGCAGATTTCAAGTCCTGCAGTTCCACCAGCAGTTCATCATTCCGCTCTGCTGCAAATAACCGCTCACAGATTTCAGCTTTTAACACTATATTGGCTAGATCTTGTGCAGGACCATCATGAATTTCTCTCGCAACGCGTTTTCGTTCATCTTCCTGCATCTTAATAATTCTCTGACCGAGCTGGTATCTCACTTGAATGCCTTCCAGCTGCTCGTAAATTCCTTCTAAGTTACCTTTGAGAAATTCAAGGGCAATATCCATTTGGGACACTGAGTTTTCAGCTTTCTCCACTAAGCGTGCAATGTGTACTAATGCTTGTTCCTGCTGCATCCGCTGCTTCTGGAGATTTTTCTCCCGCTCCCGAGCGGCAGCTAAAGCTTCCCGGAGATGATCAGCTTTTTGGTAAATAATGCGTCTTGTCTGTTCCCCAGAGCTGCTGAAATTGCGGCTTGCCTCCGCAAGGCGCAGGCGCAGAGAGCGAAATTCTCGTTCAAGCTGCCCTACCTGCTCAATCGTAGTGCTAATTTCATGTTTTAATTCAGCTACAGCAAGTGAAATTCGATTGAACTCAGCCTGTGCTGCTTCCACAATTTCAAACATTTGATGCTTGCTGGTATTAAGCACATCAACTGTATGATTTAGAATTTCTTCGATTCTTTTCGGATCCAACTCGTTATGCAACCCCACAGCCTCCCGGCTAAATATCGATGTATACTAATTTCCCCGCTTTTATCCTGTTTCCCTGCCGGACTAGGAAGTAAGTCCCAGGGGTCCCAAAAAAATAGGACTTTCGACATATTACAATTTCGAATTTTACAGGTTATAATTGCAAATAAGGGGCGGAGAAAGGAGTAAAACTGTGATCCGCTCAAAAATCCTACTTTTTTTGATAGTGTTTTTTCTCTTAGGTTTAGGTGGCTGCTACCGCCTAAAACCAGAACCAGTTTCGACAGGACAAATAATTGATCAGCAGATGGATGATTTAGAAACTGCACTAAATAATCTAGATTTAACTAAACTGCAGGAGCTTCTAGCTGAAGAGTTGATTTTAGATTGGGAAGCGATCAGCAGATCTGACCTTGAAAAAATCATTGCCGCGATTGGTGATGGCGGTGAAATCGAAACTGCAGTTTTAACTGAAATCAGCCGTTCAATTCTTGATGGCAGCGTAATAATCGATGCGGAACTGTATCTGGAGCTGATCAAGAACCAAGAGAAGTACGAGCAAACTAAAAATTTAAGCATTATTTTTGAAAATCTTGGCAACAAGTGGACTGGAGATATGTGGTTGATTACAAGCATCATTTCTTACAGATCAGGTGAGTACAAATACCAGAATCCGGCAGTAGATCCTGATGAGCTGCTTAATCGCTTTGCAGAAAGCTTACTCAACAAAGCTTTCTATGATCTTCCCGATTTATTGGCCTACACGGTAGTTGCGACCCACAGCACATCCGTAAATTATTACCGAAACAACCAACAGTTCATCGCTCTGCTTGCAAATGATATGCAGGAGATTGAGCTGTCCGACCTCAAATTCGTCGATCGTCACTTTACGATCGAACCCACAGCAATTCAGGCTACTGCCGATCTAATTGTTACTCTAAAAATTAACGGGCAATGGGTGAATAAGTCTACTCCAGTCACCTTCACTCTGCTGGAAATTCCTGAAGGGCTGGTAATCAGCCGGTTATCTTATCATCCTAAGTTTTTTGGCTTGCTGTAAATATAGAGGAAAAAGGGCACGACGCATAAGCTTTCGTGCCCTTTTTCTTGTTATTCTGCAAGGGATAATCCTAATCGGAAATAGCAGCCCTGTTTTTGATTCCATCCAACTTTAGCAAAAGCTGCGCTGGCATCGAAGCTGAGTCCTAGATCAAAAAGCGATTTTAGGCCGCGGGGATCATAGTGTCCGCACCAATCTATATGGAAGCTTATGCTGTCGGTGACTGGAAAATCTGTGCAGAGCACAGTTTCCGCAAACCATGCATTTTGAGTCCGGTAGCTGCTGAAACCTGCTGCCACTCGTCCCCATTCAGCTTGAAACAACCGCTGCAGTCTCAATCCACTGGTTATCGATTCTGCGTCTTGCTTAATTTCTATTTCCAATTCATGTTGGCGATCCTGGAATCCTAAGCCCAGCACTGTTCTGCCATTAGTTTCCAGCCGCAGCTGCCAGTGCCAGCCTGGTACACCACATGTTCCAGAAACACCTAAACTGTCATGATTAAGCAGCAGCTGCCACCTGCCAGCTGTTGGAGCCAGCTTAATGCCAAAATTGCGATCTGAAGCTGCAGTGATACCCAGCCGCCAGTTTGCCGCTGCAGTCTCAGCAGAAATAGCGGATGGCTGCAGTCTAATCCGCCAGTAAGGATCAATGTGGATCGATTCAAATCCAAGAAACTGAATCTCACCCCGACTGCTGCGCAGATCAGTTCTTAAAACCAGGTTGTTGGTGCGGAACTCCCCCTGCCAGTTCTGTCCTGTCTGCCGCCAAGTCCAGGAGCCGCACTGCATCAAAACTGGTTCTTGGCTGTGGATGTACATTAGTTTTAGTTCAGTATGATCGCTGCCTAAGGAGCAGTCAATGCCAATATTTCCAGCCGCTGTTTTCAGGGAAAGTGCCTGTTCCGGCTTGAAATTCAGCAGTAAATCGGGTCCAAACACAGCTAAATTCCATGCCAATTTTGGCGAGATAGATAGATCCCAAATCACTCCCCTATCCCTTGTTTCCCGATCTGTTAGTTCAAAATTTACAAAACAAAACTGGCTGGTTCCTACTTCAAACCAGCGGATCTGACCAGTCTGACGGCTGATGATCCGATATAACCCAGGTTCTACCGTGAAACTCAGACAACCGAGATTGTTGGTTGCTGCCAACTCTCCTGTCGGCAGAATTAACTGGTGATTTGCGGCAGGCCTGCCGCCTTCACTCACATAAACAACTACTTTTCCCTGTTTACCAAACCAGCCGCGCTGGATTTCTCCTTTTAAAACCGCTTCCTGTTCTCCAATAACTGCCCGAATCCGCTGCTCTCCACTCTCCGCAAAGCCAGCCATCACTAAGCCATGAATGACATGCAGCTCAGAAGATAGCGGCACCAAATAGCCGTCCTCTGCAGGGATTACTTCCAGAGCACGCTCTCCAGCGCGCCACGTCTCAAACAGGGGAATCAGTCCATCGCTAAAACTTAAGTGCAGCACCGCATCAAAACCGGCTGTCACTTCCAGGGTAACAGCAAAGCAATCTCCTATCTCAGCTGCAAAACCTGCCTGGCGCCACTTTAGTTGAACTCCACCAGAGGGGACAGTCTGAGACTGAACTCGCGGGTTAACTGCTGCCTCATCTGCAGGCCAGACTAAATAGTCCTCATAATACAGCTCAGCGTCAGCAGCCAAAGCAGCGCAGTACCATTGATCTGAAACCAACCGCAGATCCCCTGTCCTGCTCCGCAAAACAAATTCACTGCTGTTTAAAGGCAGCAGCCAAAGCTCTTCCCGAGTTTGGTAAAGTACAATGCCACTCCCCTCAACCATCTCAAGTGCAACCTGAGCAGTATAGGTTCCCGGACTTAACCAGGGCAGTTCCACTGCCAACTGCAGTGTCTGCAGTAAACTATTCTTTGAACCACAAATCCGCTTTGCCGAATGCCAAGTTTGATGCTGATCCACCCAGAAAACATCCAGCTCTTCACTAATGCACCGCAGCTCCCATGCACAGTCTGGAACAGTCCAAAGCTGCAGCGGCTGCAGCAGGGCTCCAAAACGGTGAGGAACTATTTCAGCAACTTCTAAAACAGGATGGGCAGCTCTGAGGCTGCCCATCGCTCCTATACTGAACAAGATCCAAAAAATAAGCAGTTTCACGGCAGCACCACCAGATCGTTCCTCAGCTGAGCACTTCTGACCACAATCCGATCTGCTGCTTGATTTGCTGGCAGTGGTATATCCCGCTTAGAATTAGCCAGCAGGAGATAGCGTCCGAGGGGAATCCTGTCTACAACCTCTCCCGCCTGATATATTTCTGCTGTTCCGGTGAAAAACACATGAGCTGAGTTGGGGTTGACCGCCCGAATCTGCCAGCCGGATTCTGAACGATAAACTTGCTCCACCTGTAAGGGTTGATCAGCCACTGCAGTGCTTAAGACAAAGAGCACAGCTAACCGCGATTGAATTTGGTCTTTAGTGAGGCTGAGGAAGAGCACTGGTGTGATAGCTGTAAAATCCTGATTGATCACTTTTACTGTGATTTTTCTAGAAGCTCCAGGATCCAGTGAACAGTAAGTTGAGACAGCATCTAAGTAATTCACCGCAATATCAACTGCAGTATCAAGCTCAACTGTACCGTCAGTATGCAGAGAAAACCAACCCCAGTCTAGATAAACAATCTGGGACTCAGGTTTGATGTTGGTAAGCGTAATCACAAACTCGGTACCTGCTTTCACCTGACAGGCATCAATAATCACCGGGGATACCAATACGGCAGCTTGAAGCTGGCCGCAGATCAGCAGTAAAACTGCGGCCGCAAGAACATATGTAGCGGTTCTCATATTTGTGGAACTAAGATCAGCTGAAGTTCTGTTTGGTATGTTCCCGGTGGATCATTAAAGTCCCCTTCCAGCCGCAGCGGAATCTGCACTTGAATTCCACTGCTGTCAGTTGGAGGATGATTGAAGACGACATTTGATGTCACACCTGAAATCTGTTCCCATAAGCCAAATTCGCTGTAAGCAGACAACCGCGAATACATATCGACAATTGAACCATCAGCAGTTGTAGCCGTCAATGTTCCTACGATTCTCAAATTCCACGGTACATTTGCTTTCACAACTGCTTCTACTGTTTGTTCTACAATCTCGCCAGGAGCTACTGGAGGGAAAACAATGCTTGGAGTAGTTAACTCAAGGAGTAGATAAGGTTCGACCGTGTAGCTTACTAGTATTGTTTCTGCCGAGGCCTGCCCAGCAGCCCCTAACAATGGTAATAGCCCCAATCCTAAGAAAGCTGCACAGATCAAGAGAGCTAGAACGCGGGTTGAGTAAGTCACTTCATACCACTCCTTTTCTACTCCCCTGGGCAATCTTATAATACCATAAACTGATTTATCTGTCAATTAAAATTATAAAAGAAGCAAGCTTAAGCTTTGCTTGCTTCTACTGCTCTTCGTAAAATTTCAGCCTTATCTGTCCGCTCCCAGGGCAGATCCAAATCTGTACGGCCAAAGTGACCATAAGCCGCCACCTGACGGTAGATTGGTCGGCGCAGGTCGAGGTTGCGGATGATTGCTTCAGGCCGCAGATCAAAATGCTCTTTGACTAAGGCTTCGATCTCACTTTCGGGAATTTTATTTGTTCCGAAAGTGTCTACCCTAACCGATACAGGTCGCGCAACGCCAATGGCATAGCCAATTTGGATTTCTGCTTTATCAGCTAAACCAGCTGCCACAATATTTTTTGCTACATAACGAGCTGCATAAGCTGCAGAACGGTCAATCTTAGTCGGATCTTTACCAGATAATCCGCCACCGCCGTGACGTCCCATACCGCCGTAAGTATCAACAATAATCTTGCGCCCTGTTACCCCTGCATCACCCTGCGGTCCCCCTACTACAAATCGACCGGTAGGATTAATTAAATACTTGGTGTCTTTCAACAGTTCCTGTGGGATTATAGGCTTAATTACATGTTCCAAGATATCTTTAGAAATCTGCTCGTGAGTTACATCCGGATGATGCTGAGTCGAAACAACTACGGTATCAATGCGAACCGGTACATCATCTTCGTATTCTACTGTAACCTGGGTTTTACCATCAGGCCGCAGATAGGGAATGATTTCCTGCTTGCGCACTTCAGTTAGCCGCCGAGCAAGTTTGTGAGCCAAAGCAATTGGCAGAGGCATTAGTTCGGGAGTTTCATTAGTTGCGAAACCAAAAACGATTCCCTGATCGCCTGCACCAGTTTTAGAAATCTCATCTGTTTCGCCACTGCGAACTTCCAGCGCTTGATCTACGCCAAGGGCAATGTCCGATGACTGCTCTTCAAGGGATGTCAGCACTGCACAAGTATCGGCATCAAAACCGTATTTAGCCCGATCATAACCGATTTCCCGCACCACATTCCGAACTAATGCAGGTATATCTACATAGCATTCAGTGGTAATTTCCCCCATCACCAACACCAGGCCAGTAGTTACTGCAACCTCACATGCAACACGGGCAAAAGGATCCCGCTCGATTATAGCATCCAACACGGCATCAGCGATCTGATCGCAGATTTTGTCGGGGTGACCTTCTGTAACTGATTCTGAGGTAAACAAATGACGTCTACCAGACATAAACCTTCACCTGCTTTCAATCTGAATAAAAAAACTCCCTAAAAAGCAAAGGGAGGGACAAGTCTAGTACCATACTAACATTAGGGACACAAAGTGTCAAGCCACATTAAAAACCCGGTCCAATAACCGGGTCTTAATCCTGCATTAGCAGTGCTAGTATAGCTTTTTGCACATGAAGTCGATTTTCTGCCTCGTCAAATACCTTTGAACGGGGTCCATCCA
>FZPS01000167.1_pt41 | contig 51621 bp, 44 predicted proteins | sample 1817821 | NCBI WGS metagenome assembly FZPS01 (sample SAMEA104158645, study PRJEB21678) | metagenome | place: Germany | collected 2015-04-21 | reverse complement strand
CTTGCCTCGCCCCAGAAGGTATAAGGGCCCCATGTGCCGCTTACGGCAGCTCCGAGCGCAGTTGCCTTGCGGTATGCTGCCTTCGGGTAAAGATCCATGTAAATCCCTGATATCATTTCTATAGGAGACGGTAATAGTCCGGAGACAGTAGGCCCCTCTGTAAACTCGACTGAAGGAGCAACCTCTACCCAAAGGACAGGCGCATCCTCCCATCCCCGAAATCCGCTGAGGTACAGGTCCCACATGCCGAAATTCATACCTGCGCGTGCTGCAAATTCCAAACGGTCCGTGAAAGAGCCGGGAACCTCAGGGACAAATTCTTCTCCGGCGAGACGCGCTTCGGCATAATTGATAATAATCTGGGCTAATCCCTCCAGGAACTCTGGGGTGACAGTAAATCCCGGGGGTAACCAGGGCAGAATCATCTCGGCTAATCCCCCGGCCAAATCTGACGGATCCAGCCCTTCTTTGATACGGGAACGGACACCGTATAAGATCTGTGCCTGTGCTTCCTTAGGTAACGGCACTCCTTGAAGCCTGGGATCCAGGACCAGCACCATGCCGATATCAGCTGACAAATCCCTCCATGACGGATATGCTGATACATAAGCAGCAGGTACAGGGAGACCGGCAGCATCCGTAAGCATTCCCGGCTCCAATGTGTCCAAAGCCGGCATTGGATTGACGTAGCTTGTAGGGTTCAATCCATAAGCAGTACCCCATGATACAACCTGATGCCCAAGGCGCAAGTCGAATAGATCGTGGTATATGTCGGCATATGCCTCACCCAGTTCAATCCATTTTCCTTCAGATGCCTCATGGTCGTACCAGCCTTTCACAGACACATGAAGATGTCCGTCAATCCCTATCCCCGCTCGCCGTAAGCTCTGGTCCAGTGAAAGCTTGTACCTTGTGACACCGATGACGAGTTCTCCTGGGTCGAAAAACCAGGATGCTGTTTGCGCAACCTCGCCCGAAAGGCGCAACCCTGTCGGACCCAACTCCAGGGCCAGTGCAGTCTGGGATGTCACTCCCAACGCCAGTAGAGCACAGATGAGAACGGGCAGCAAAGTCTTGAATCTAAGCGTTTTCCCGGGTTTCATCCAGTCTTGTCCTCCTCTCCGGTCATAGGAAGCCTAATGCTCGCGTCTATGCTATCAGGCCTTCCGGTCCAACTAAAAGATACATTCTAAGAAACACAGCATAAGACGCCTTAACGCCTGCGTAGATAACGCACAGTGAAGTACTCGTCAGATATCTCGCCGCCTGATGTCTCCATGATCTTTATTATCGTCTTTGTGCCTGCTACGACATCACTCATTACGACTTCAGAAGGCTCCCACTTATCTTCCGCATTCTTCTTCCAACCTGATGTTTCAAGGGTTTTTGTAAGTTTATCACCGCGTCCGTAGAACTCTACCTTGACCGGGATAAACTCGTCCTGCCATACCCACATCTTCACAAACGTGTACTCGCTCTTCCCCTTGGGAGTGAGCTCAAGCACATAGCACGCGTACCCGTCAAATGTATCGTCTTCCAGCCTCACGGAGTCAAAGTCTTCTTTGTACGCGGCTGTCCCTGATATTTCTTCGTAGGTAAAGTCAGTTCCCATAAACTTAGTCTGCATTTCCTGGGCTGCAATCCTTCTTTCCTTTCCAAGGGCAGGCATGAAAAGCCATATCTCAGAATCCTTGCCTTCAGATCTTGTTATGCTAAGCAGCTTTGTGCCTGCGACATCTGCCGGCTGCAAATACTCAAGCAGCTGTTTCTCTGTCCCGTCATCATCCTTCGTCCTGTAGAGCTGAAGTGTATTACTGCGCTGTTGGCCACGCTTGTTCTCAGTTATCAGCTCAATCTTGGCTGAACCGCTCCCTGCAAGCAGGGCCATGCTTTCGATTTCGTCCAGAATCTCCCTTGCTGTAAGCTCTGCAGCATGCACGCTGCCGGACAACATAACCAGGATACACATGACAAATACGCCAAGTGTGGTCCATAAGGTCCGTACCTTCTGACTTTGAAGCTTCATAACCACGTCACCGTCCTTGCGATTCGTTTACTTATCCCCAACTTACTTAGATCGACGATTCACCTTTCGGAAATGCCTTCCCAACACCCCTTATATACCTGGGGTCTATCAGCCGAAGGACTGCGGGAAGGAGAATAAGGGCTCCGGCTCCGGATGTGAACATCGTCCCTGCCACAAGCATGCCAAAGACTGATATCGCCCGGAACGTAGAGAGAACAAGCAGGCCAAACCCAAGCATCAATGTGAATGCATTGAAAAAGATCCCGCGGCCTGTTGAAGTTATAGTCGCCTTCAAGGCATCCTTCTGGCCTTTGCCGTTACGGAGCTCATATCGATACCTGCTTGTTAGGTGAATCGAGTAGTCTATGCCTATTCCGATGCTGATTCCTGAGATCATTATCGTCACAACATCAAGAGGTATCTTCATGTATGCCATGAACCCGAAATTAATTAAGATAGTGACAGAGAGCGGAATCAGACAGAGAAACGCAATGATTGCAGACCGTGAGATGGCAAAAACGACAAGCCACACTCCTACAGCCGAAAAGATAAGGCTCCTCGTCTGGTCGTCCATGAACTTCTCCATCATCCTCAACATCACTTTAGGCAAGCCCACGACTCTGGTGTTAATACCCGTACCTCTGAATTCCTCGTCAGCGATTGCCTCTACTTCGTCGATGATATCTCCCAGTTCAGATGTGGGCACATTGGCAGCCCTTGCGCTTACCAGCGCTTTCTGAAAATCGTAGCTCACCATGGAATCCAGCCCGCTTCCTCCCTGCATCGTAAAGAGGAGAAGTTCCTGTGCAACAGCTTCTCGAGTAGCAGGAATAGAATAGTATGCCGGATCGTCGGCATTGAAGGCTTTGTTAATGTTGCGCACAAGCTCCGCAACGGAAGACGGATAGCTCAGTTTATCCACTTCGCCCATCCTATCCTGGAGCCTTGCCATACGTTCCAAGACATCCGGCTCTTTGACACCGTCGTACTCGCCTGTATCCACCAGCACACTCAAGCTGTAAGTCCCGCCGAACAGTTCTTCTACCAGGCGTGTGCCCATGACTGCATGGCTGTCCTGCCTGAAGTACTGCATCCAGTTGGTCTCCACGTCAAGGCCGGGGATACCTGCAGCGAAAATCAGGGTTACTGCAACCACGGCAAATATCACTCTATGAGGCTGGGTTATTACGGTGGTTGAAGCTGACTCCAGAAAACGGCTTAGAACAGGCCTATCGTCTCGCTTTTCCAGGAAAACACGGTTAATCCTGGCGCGTCCGTTGTTCTTTCTGCTTCGTAAGAGAAGAAGTGATGGGACACATGTCAGTGTAATAAGGAAGTTAATCATAATGCCTGCTGCTGCAAATATTCCAAATACCCTTACAGGGCTGATAAAAGACGTGGCAAAAGATGCGAACCCCACAGCCGTGGTCAGGCTGGTCATGGCTACCGGGCCTGTTAACTCATGAATCACCTGCTTTACTGCTTCTTCCGGAGACCTGCCTTTGCCTGATTCTTCATGGAAACGGTTCAATATATGGATTCCTGCCGCGCTTCCCATTGATACTAAGATGATAGGCAGGATCATGGACACTATCGTGATATCGTACCCGAGGACCGCCATAAGGCCTATGGTACAGGCAAGGCTCATGAGAATCGTGATGATAAGAGCTGCAACATCAAACATACTTCCAAAGCTTATGTACAAGATGGCAATAACGACTACAAGAGAAAGGGGAAAGAGTATTTTGAGGTCGCGGAGCATGTTGTTTGTTGCTACGTACCCAAGATACGCCTCACCGACAACATATATCTCCTCACCGGGCGCTTTTTCCGAGAACGCTATTGCCTCGATATCTCTCGCAAGGTCCTGCGATTCAAGGGAAGCTACAACCCCGGGTTCTAACGTGATAAATATCGCAAGGGCGTCTCCGTCCTCAGATACCATTGCAGAGCCTTGAGGGCTATCCTTAAGCGCCTTTCTGAACTCCTCGATTTCTTCCGCAGTCTCAGGCACTCCATAAGCGACCGGCGAGATCTCAAGGCCGAACTCGTCTCCTCGGATAACCTGGACATCCAACGGAGTCACTACGCTGTCAACGCCCGGCAGATCAGATAACTGCTCTCCAATGCGCTGTACCTTTGCAAGCGTGTCTTTGCTATACACAGGAGCTTTGATAGCTATCATCATCATATCCTGAGACCCGAAGTCTTCCACAGTCTCTATAAGATCCTGAATCACCGGGTCATCCCTGGGCACCATTGATTCGGTATCTACCTTCAAGTCCACACCCCGAATATTCATCCCCAGCAAAAAAGAGACTGCGAGTAGGACAATAAAGACACCCAAGGGTCTTCCGGTAATAATACCTGACAGTCTTTTCATTATCGTTTCAACCCTCCGCCTTTGTATGGTGATACCTGGTTGATTCAAGCAAGATAGCATGCTGCATTACTCTTACGTTCTCGCACAGGATCCGTTGTTTCTGCAAAATCGTCAGCAACACAGCCCGCTGAGGCATAGATCCACCAATTCCGATACATCGAATGCGCTGGGCTCATCAAGTTCGTTCATGAGGTTGGCAAAAGCAACAAAGCTGATTGCGCCTTCAATAGCGTAAGCGGCCATTCTGGGCTCGATCTCCTTGAATTCACCGCCACTTATACCTTCCTTGATAACAGACTCCAAAACTGCGACAAATGCAGTCCTTGCTTCGCGCGTCCTTTCGTCGAGCTCCTTTTCCATCCCGCTCAAGTCACTCAAGATCACTTGGACAAATTCCCTTGACCGGTTAAAAAACTCCCAATGCAGCTTGATGGCTCCAGACAGTTTAGCGCATGCGCCTTCGATATTCTCAATGTGTTCTATGAGGGCTTCCTTAAGTTCCTTGAGCTTCTCCTCGACAACAGAAACGAACAAATCTGTCTTGCTGGTAAAATATAAATAAACCGTTCCCTTCCCAACTCCCGCTGCTTCTGCGACTTCCTCCACGGTTGCGTTGTGGAAGCCTTTTTGCGAGAAGACTCTGAGAGCGCCTTCCAAGATCAGCTTGCGCTTACCGGATTCTTGGGTATCAGTGTTAGCACCCATTGCTTCCCCACTCTTTCCTTAGGGTTTTGTCTCATCCACTACTGCGGCAGATTTCATCTATTCCGATGCGGCTTCATCTACCGGATAAACTTGACTTTCCTAGTCAGCCTGATGGTTTCCCCGGCTTAGGCTCACTTCGCCGACTTACAGACTGACCAGTCAGTCACCTAGTAAGGATAATTCTAGCACACAGATTTGCCCATTGCAATCATCTGCTTGTCTCTTTTCTCCGCCTTTTGTGTAGTTACGTTCAAGAAACGGCAGAAGCCTGAAAGCCACATGCTTGAGCCCCGCTTTTGGCAGTTGAAAACTCCTTGACATAGAGGCTTTGCTTTGCTATCATCAAATCGCACATTCAATGGTTTTCTTCCGCAAACAGCATATGAAAGAAAAGTGCCGAAGTGGCGGAACTGGCAGACGCGCTAGATTCAGGGTCTAGTGGGCATTACGCCCGTCGGGGTTCAAATCCCCGCTTCGGCACCATTTATGTACGGATTTATGATATACTTTCTTTGCTGGTAGTTCCCCGTCTGATTATGGTTCTTTGCAGTTATACTAGCATTTGCTGCAACACTAAGCCTGAGACGAATCTCGGCGGCTTACATTCGGCCAAGAATGCCCTAACTTATTACACAGTAACTATCTCAATGGAAAAGGAAGATCTCTTTGGATATTCTCCGTAAGCAATTCGAAGAAGTGATTCTATCTGTATTACCAATAACAGCTCTGGTCATAGTACTGAGTTTTACCGTTGTACCTATACCGAATGAAATGCTGATTAGATTCATTATTGGGGCAGTCCTGCTTACACTTGGATTGGGGATTTTCCTGTTCGGAGCAACTATAGGAGTCTCTGACATCGGAAATCTGATGGGGGAAACGATTGCAAAATCAAATAACGCGTTCATTGTTTGGGGCCTAGGATTCTTACTGGGCTTTTTGATTACAATAGCAGAACCCGATATGCAGATACTGGCGCACCAGGTTCATATAGCGTCAGGCGGTGTTGTGCCTGGAACGCTGACATTGGCAGTTGTAGCGCTTGGCGTAGGCGTAATGGTCGGCATAGGATTATTGAGAATCTTGTTTGGGAAACCCTTAAACAAGACCTTTGCCGTAGCATATTTCCTCATGTTCCTTCTGGGGCTCGGCGTGACAGAGGAATTCTTGGCTATATCCGTTGATTCATCAGGCGCAACAACCGGAGCAATGACAACTCCTTTCATACTGGCTTTAGGATACGGCGTATCCAGGCTTAAAGGCGGAAAGACTGCAGAAGAAGACAGCTTTGGGATGGTCGGAATGGCATCAGCCGGGCCGATATTAGCCGTAATGCTGATGAGCCTGATACTGAGGCTAAGGAATATCCAAGGCGATCCTGAAGCTTTTACCCTAAGTACCGGCATATTGGGTCCGTACTTGAGGACGCTCCCAAGAATGGCGAAGGAGTCCGTTTTCACTCTCTTACCTCTGACTGTACTGTTCTTGATATTTGATAAGGTAAAATTCAAGCTTAACAGGCGGCATAAATCCACGATACTGAAAGGACTCGTATACACTTATGTAGGATTAACTCTGTTCTTAACAGGAGTAAATGCCGGTTTTATGGAAGTCGGAAGGGTAATGGGCGAAGGGATAGCTCTTAACCACCCATGGTTACTGCCTGTTCTAGGCTTCTTCCTCGGTATGGTTGTTGTGTTGGCAGAACCGGCCGTACACGTACTCACTATTCAAGTCGAAGAGGTTACAGCAGGGCACATTAAGAGGAAGGTAATCTTGATAGCTTTATCCGCAGGTATAGCGCTTGCGGTATCGATGGCGATGTTAAGGATAATGATTCCTAACCTAAGGTTATGGCATATCTTACTTCCGGGATTTGCATTTGCTGCGTTTTTGTCGTTCAGAGTGCCGCCGATATTTGTGGGCATAGCGTATGATTCTGGGGGAGTTGCATCAGGGCCCATGACAGCAACCTTTGTATTAGCATTTGCACAGGGCGCTGCCAATGCTATTCCCACGGCTGACGTCATGGTAGACGGTTTTGGAGTTATTGCTGTCGTAGCTATGACACCGCTGGTGGCAATTCAGCTTCTTGGCCTCATATTCAAACGGAAGGCCGAGAGGGAAGCCAAGAGGGAGGCTCAATACTCATATGAAAGCTGATAGTGTTGGCCCGGTATTATTCTGCTGCATATTGGAGTACGGTAAAGGAAGCAAAATGCTTAAGCTTTCTAAGCAGATCGGGGCACAATGCGAAACCGTTCTACTGGGTAAAGGGACGATAAAAAGTGAATGGCTGAATATACTGGGTATCACGGAAACGAGAAAAGAGATATTCCTTGCAATTATCGATAAGGAAGCGGAAGATACGTTTTATGAGAGGGCATCTTCTGAGTTTGCCCTGGGGAAACAGCATCATGGCATTGCTTTCTCCATGCCTTTGAAATACTTCATAGGCTGTGACAAAGAAAAAGCTGCATCAAGCTCCCATGAGAAAGGTGCGGATAATATGAAGTATGAAGCTATATTTGTCGTTGCAAACAAAGACAGGTTGGATGATATCTTGGATGCAGCGGAAGCAGCAGGGTCTACAGGAGGTACTGTAATACACGGACGGGGAGCAGGATCTCAGGAAACAGCAGCCCTGTTCAATATAGAAATTGAACCGGAAAAAGTCATAGTCCTTATTCTGTCACAAGTATCCAAGACAACCGGGATTGTAGACGCTATAAGGGATAAGCTGGATGTCCACAAGCCTAATACAGGTATAGTCTTTGTTATGGATGTAAGCAGGACATTCGGACTCTATGAGGGATAGTTTTTTTCAGCACTACCAGACTTTCAGTACGCATCCTCTTGTCCTTCAACCCGGTAGCCGGGTTATTATCGTAAAAAAACATTCTGCGGGTTACTATTGTGTCGACCAGGGTGATCTCATGAGTCCATCCCAGCGCAGTGAAGTGCTGGCGGAAGATGTCATCGATCGGCACAGGGCGCCCTCTTAACGTAGCCTGGCCTACGACGAGAAACAGGTATGAAGATATTTTCCTTTGTAGACGGGTTAGGGCGCCAAGGATCCCCCAGAAATACGCGTCGAAGGTTCCCAGCAAGTGTTCCTCTTCTATCTGCCTTCTAATCCTGTAGTACGTATCTGACTGGACTTCACAAGGCTCAACATCCCTGTACGGGATTTCTTTTTTATTCAAGTCTCGGATCACAGCTTGGGGGTAACCAAGCCAAAATAGGTCCATCTTGGCATGACGTATGTATTCTTGCGCCTGAAGGTACGGTGGTGAAGTGATAAGTATATCCATATCTTTCGCAAGGTCCAGCGTTAGAGTGTCAATGCCGGCTCTGACTGTACGCCGTACCGGCTTGGGAGACAGCCCGTGATGCTCCGCTATCCCTCTGACAACGGCGTACGCCTCGTCTCTGACTTTCTCGTAAAACCTCTCTTGCCAGTTGCCTCTTAGCAACCGGTCTAACCTTTTCCTGGACCTCGGAGACCTGGAAAGCTTCTGACGGTATAAATCATCCAGGGAAAAGAAGCGGGTAACCTTGAGTAGAGGTATTGTTAAGAGCAGCTTCGCTTCCTCATCTTCCAGCGAGTGATAGAAACCCCATGCCCTATACAGGAACGGCAGGAATTCTTCGGGAAACCAGTAGGTGCGGTTGGGCCAGTCAGGAATAAACTCGTGACAGGAGTATCTCATCTCTGTGATCAACCTGTCTACATCCTGGCGAGGCTGCTTCATCGTGGCAACCTTATGCAAAACCTCAAGAAGGGGGTTCAAATCCCAGAGCTCATAATCATGTCCCCGGATTCCGGCTACCACACCTGTAGTGCCATACCCTGCAAAAGGATCGAACACAGTCATCCCGGGATCAGCATATTCATCAAGGGCATATGCAACCACCTGCGGAATGAACTTAGCCGGGTATGCGTACAGACCAAAGGCCCCATATGTGGTTGACGGTATCCCCCTTACCTCGTTTCGAAAACTTATCTGCCTTTTTCGTGGATCTCTTGCAGACTCCAACTTGACAGGCAGCCTCCAAGCTACTTGACAGCTTCTCCTCCAAGGTAAGCGCGTCTTACCGCTTCGTCGTACAAGAGGTCTTGTCCTTTTCCTTCCAAGGCAATAGCCCCTGATTCCATTACGTATCCGTAATCAGCAATGCTGAGAGCAGCATGAGCATTCTGTTCTATCAATAGGAGCGTCACACCCTGAGAGTGGATCTCCTGGATGATGCTGAAAACCTCTTCCACTAAGATGGGAGCAAGTCCAAGGGAAGGCTCATCCAGCAGGAGAAGGGAAGGCCGTGACATAAGCCCTCTTCCGATAGCAAGCATCTGCTGCTCGCCGCCGGATAAGGTCCCGCCCTTCTGGTGAATACGTTCTTTCAACCTTGGAAACAGCTGGAATACCCAGTCCATGTCGCGCTTGATCCCGTCTGTATCGTTCCTTCTGAATGCGCCTAAATGAAGGTTTTCCAAAACCGTAAGATCAGGAAATATCTGCCTGCCTTCAGGCACCATGCTGATTCCCATCTGGACAATCCCTGTGGCGCTCTTATCCAGAAGGTTTTCGCCTTTGAAATTTATACTACCCTGTGAAGGCTTTTTTAGCCCGCAGATTGTCCTCAGCAAAGTCGTCTTCCCTGCTCCGTTGGAGCCTACAAGCGTAACCAGGGATCCTTGAGGCACAGTCATAGAAACCCCTTTAATTGCGTGAATCCCGTCATAGTAGACATGAATGTCTTTAATGTCGAGCAATTGTTCCGCCCCCCAGATAGGCCTTGATTACCCTTTCGTTAGACTGGATCTCAGAAGGAGTGCCTTCTGCAATGATCTCACCGTGATCCAGCACAGTTATGTGTTCGCAGATATTCATCACTACCTTCATTTCATGCTCAATCAAGAGTATGGAAAGGTTGAATCTGTCACGTATGTCGAGGATAAGCTGCATCAGCTGCTCGGTCTCTGCAGGGTTCATCCCTGCTGCAGGCTCATCCAAGAGAAGGACCTTCGGCTTTGTAGCCAGGGCACGGGCAATCTCAAGCCTGCGCTGCTGTCCGTACGGGAGTGCACTGGCCCGGTAGTGTGCCACATCTTTCAAGCCTACTGCCTCCAGCAACTCACGAGACGTGTGCATCATGCCCGATTCTTCCTTCCGGTATCTCGGAAGAGCAAGCAATGCCTCTCCAAGGGTCGCCTTGCGCCTGAGGTGGTGCCCAACCAGCACGTTGTCAAGGACTGTAAGGTCGCGAAACAGCCTGATATTCTGGAAGGTACGGGCGACACCGCGCTTTGCGATCTCATCAGGAGTAAGCCCTGTGATATCTTCTCCGAACAGCTTGACCCTGCCTGCAGTCGGGCTCAAGACCCCGGATATAATGTTGAACACTGTGGTCTTACCTGCTCCGTTCGGGCCGATCAAGCCGTAGAGTGCCCGATTGGGAATGGATATATCGAAGTTACGGACGGCAGCAAGGCCTCCGAATTGCATTCCTATATTCTCGCAGACAAGTACAGAATCGTTGTTCTTAGACATAGCCTACTTACACCTGCTTATGTGAGAATGTACGGCGAAATCTTGCCGCAAGATTTCTGAAAGAGTCCAAACCAAGCTCCCTGTCACCCATGAATCCCTTGGGATAGAACAAGATGACCAACATCAGAGCAATAGAGAACACTACCATACGCATTCCCGGGATTCCGGGCAGGAATATCCCCAGAACAACTCTGGGTTCCTCCAGAACCCTCAGGGCTTCCATGGCAATGGTGATCACCGTAGCCGAGATCACACTGCCTGTAATACTGCCTAAACCACCCAGCACCGCCATCATCAACACTGTAAAAGTGAGCGGGAAACGGAACATGTTCGGGTCTATGGTAGTTATGAGATTCCCAAGCAACCCCCCGCCGATACCTGCCATGGTTGCTGAGACCACAAAAGCAAGGCACTTATGGTAAAAGAGGTTCACACCCATAGCCTCGGCAGCAACCTCGTCATCGCGAATGGCTTTCAGCGCCCGTCCGTAGCTGGAGTTGGTGAGCCTCACCATTACAAAGACACAGAGCAAGGCGAAAGTCCAACTCCAGTAGAGGTTGGTATGGGGAGGAATCCCCTTAAGTCCCAGTGCTCCGTTGGTAATGTGTGTAGTGTTTGTAAACACCACACGGATGATTTCAGCGAATCCTAAGGTGCTGATGCCCAAATAATCATCGCGGAACCGTATGGCAGGGGCTCCTACTGCAAACCCCACCAGCCCTGACACCAAACCTGCCACTATCAGGGAAGGCAGGAACCCCCACTGGATAGAGTTTAGCGGCGAGATTAGCGGCTCAATGAAGTATACTGCACGCTTTATCTGGGGCGACATCGTCAGCAAAGCTGTCGTATATGCACCTACAGCCATAAATCCGGCAATCCCCAGTGAAAACTGGCCTGCAAACCCGTTGCACAGGTTAAGCCCAAGGGTAATACCGATATAGATGGCACAGAGATTCAGAATACGGACCTTATATGCATCCCATTGGGTATTAATCCAGTAAAGACACAAGTAAAACAGGACAAGCCCTGCTACTGCAAGTACAGCTTTTCTCATAAAGTTGTTACTTTGGTTTCCGGTCATTATGTTCTCACCCTTTGCTTCTCACCCAGTAGGCCTGTGGGCCTAAACAGAAGCATTAAAATCAGCAAAATGAAAGCGAAAGCATCGCGGTACCCTGCTAACCCCGGCAGGAAAGCTACAAGCATAATCTCTCCGAAGCCAAGAAGAAAACCGCCTAGAACCGCTCCGGCTATATTGCCAATGCCGCCGAATACAGCGGCTATAAAACACTTCAGCCCCGGAAACAGCCCCATATTGGGATTGATCTCAACAAAGCGAAGTCCCCACATGATACCGCCAATGGCTGCAAGAGCTGAACCAATGGCAAAAGTCACTGAAATCGCCCGGTCAACTTCAACGCCCATCAGCCGTGCCACGTCAAAATCCCACTGAGCAGCCCGCATAGCAAGGCCTATCTTCGTCTTGTATACGATGTAGTTGAGTATAGCAAGAAGGACTACGGTCAGTACAGGGATTATGAAGAAAAGCGCCACTACCCTGACACTACCCAACTGAATGGGAATCTGAAAGAACTGAGGCCGGAAGAATGTCTTCGGCCTCCCTCCGAATATCACCAAGCCCAGGTTTGACATGAGGAACGATACTCCGATCGCGGAAATCAGCGCTGATATGCGCGGCGCGTTCCTAAGCGGCCTGTAAGCTGCCCGCTCGATTATCACTCCCATAACTGCAGTGAGGATAATCGTCAGGACAAAGGAGACCTGCCAAGGGAGGGCAAAAATGGCTATGCCGTAAAAGGCGAAGTATGTGCTTACCATAAAGATTTCGCCGTGGGCGAAATTAATCAGTCTCAGGATACCGTATACCATTGTATATCCAATGGCTAAGAGAGCGTAGAGGCTTCCTAAGGTAATCCCGTTAGCAATGTTCTGCATAAATATTTCCAGTGTCACCGTCTCCAGCCTCCAATCGGACACAGAACAAACAAGTCGTTCCCTGGGGGCAAAGCCCCCAGGGAAGCTTTAGATCCTTGCTTACCAAGGAATTTTCCAGTAGTTACCGTCTATAGGCATTTATATGAGATGAGCCTCAGAAGCACCGGAAAGTAAGCTATATACGTGATGGATTATGAACTAACGCGGGTGCACAACGTCGACCAGCTTGAATTCTCCGTCTTGCACCTGGAGCACAACTGCGCTCTTTGTGGCGTCACCGTTTTCGTCAAGGGTAATGATACCGGTAGCTCCCATGAACTCCTTCGTCTCTGCCATTGCATCCCGTATTGCTACAGGATCGACTACCCCTGCTCTTTCAATGGCATCAAGTACCAGCATGTAACAGTCGTAGCCCAAAGCCGCGAATGTGTTGGGTGCTTTGCCGAATTCGGCTTTGTAAAGGGCTACAAACTCCTCAGACGCAGGTGTTATAGGAGCATCAGCGCTGTAGTGAGTGCTGAAGTATACACCTTCGACATTCTTTCCGCCGATTTCAATGAACTCAGGCGCTTCAAAGGTGTCCCCTCCGAGGAACGGTGCGTCAATACCGAGTGAACGAGCCTGCGAAATGAGCACAGCTGAATCAGCGTAGTATCCGGGAGCGAATACTACATCCGGATTTGTGCTGGCGATATGTGTTAGCTGGGCGGTGAAATCACGGTCACCTGTCTGATAGTACGTATTGGCTACAATAGCTTCAGGATCCCCGGTCAGTTCGATGAAAGCCTCTTTGAAGAAGTTCGCAAGGCCTACTGCGTAGTCCTGGGCAACGTCCTGAATGATTGCTGCTTTCTTTGCCCCGAGCTTTTCGAAGGCAAACTGAGCCATGACTCTGCCCTGGAAGGGATCGATGAAACAGGCACGGAAATAGTAGTCATTTCCTAATGTGACCAATGGGTTTGTCGGAGAACACCCCATGACCGGAACTTTTGCTTCCTGTGCAATCGGCCCTCCGGACATAGACAGGGCGCTCCCGTAGCTTCCAATGATTGCATGCACTTTATCTCTTTGAACCAGACGGGTTACAGCAGTAGCTGCTTCCACTTTGTCACTGCGATTGTCCACCAAAATCAGTCTTACCGGCAGCCCCAAGACAGTTGGCCTATGCTTCTGCGCGAGTTCTATTCCTTCCCAGGTCATTTGGCCACCAGCGGCCATGGCTCCTGTCATCGGCTCGTATACTCCAATCCTCACTTCTGTAGGTGTCTCGGCAGCCGCCACCCCAATAATACTTGCTACACATAGAAGAACCAGACACGCGATTAGACGTCGATGAGACATCATACAGAAATCCTCCTCTCTTCTCTCTGTACTCAAAGTATAATGTGTATGGAGATTCGCCACGTTTGCATAAAATCCTTCCTAAAAGATAACGAGTTTAGCACTGTTTTCAGTTCTACATGAGAAAATACTGTGGATCCGTAGTCCGGGGAGTCTATTCATCTGTATGGGCAGTGTGTGGCTGAATAGAATCGAGGGCTGTCCGCAAGGCGCAAGGATTATCAAAAGGTGCAAGGCATGTCCTGCCATGGCAAACGTAAGCCAAAGCCTTGTCTTCGCAGGGCTCCTTGCCTGAAACCGGAGGCAGGATTCTGCTAAGGGCATCGCCGTCCATTCCGCCGGGATTATGGGAAATGGTCGCCTCAGGGAGGAAAAAGCTGCTTACCACTTGCCGGAGGCCCCGGGTATCCGGCCCATCCGGGCGTCCGGCGATTACTATCTCAACAGGTGGGGTTTCCAGCATGAGCCATGCTGAGAGTAGTGTTGGGAATGCTGAAGGATATCTTGATACAAGCCCTGAAAAGCTCTGAAGCAACTCTCTTGCCGTCTCTTCCCACTCATCCCTCCCTGTAAGGCGTGCAAGCTTAATCAGGTTATGGGCGGATACGGAGTTTCCAGATGGTATGGCCCCGTCTTTTGCGTCTTTTCTGCGAACCGGAAGCTCATGGGAGTCGTACGCCGTAAAATAGAACCCGCCGGCTTCTTTATCCCAAAACAAGTCGATTTGCTGCTCTGTCAATTCAATGGCAGCCCGGATGTAGCGGCTATCCGACCTTGCTTCCCACAACTCAATAAGGCCCTGGACGAAAAAGGCATAGTCATCAAGATATGCAGGGATTATAGCTTCGCCTTTCCTGTACCTGGCAAGGAGCCTGCCATCAGGGCGCCTCAATGCAGTCAGGATGAAATCGGCTGCCTCCTCTGCAACGTTAACATATTCTTCTTCACCCAGGATGCGGCCCCCCCTTGCAAAGGCAGCGATTGCAAGGCCGTTCCATGCAGTCAGGACCTTGTCATCTCGAAACGGGCGCTCGCGCCTGGTGCGAGCCTCGAGAAGACGGGTGCGGGCCTGGATAAGCATCTCTTCCACAGCAGAAGAAAGCCCGGCGTTGTCAACGTCGGGTTCCGAGCGTTCCTCTTCCTCTCCGCCTGCCATTGCCAATGTACTTGCCCTCGAGCTTAGAAGGTTCGGGACGTTAAGGCCGTTCTCGAAGTTTCCTCTTCTCGTAATGTCAAAGTAACGCGCAAAAACCTCAGCTTCATCACTGCTCAGGATCTCGCATACTTCGTCCCTGCTCCAAACATAATACCTGCCTTCTCCGCTTTCAGAATCCGCATCTTCAGCCGATGCAAACCCGCCGGAAGGCGCCTTCATATCCCTTAGAAGATAAGTGAAGATTTCCCGTGCAACCTTAGAATAAAAGGCTTTTTGAGTTATCTGATATGCCTCGAGATATGCGACAGCAAGCAAGGCGTTGTCATAGAGCATCTTCTCAAAATGAGGGATCAGCCACATGCGGTCTGTGCTGTAGCGGTGGAATCCGAATCCTAACTGGTCATACACTCCCCCTCTTCGCATCATCACGAGGGTCTTCTCTACCATGTCCAAAGCGTCTGCTTCCTGTGTGTGCTTGTAGTATCTGAGTAAGAAAAAGAGGTTGGAAGGCATGGGGAACTTCGGAGCGTATCCGAACCCACCGTACTCACGGTCAAACTCAACCTTTTTCGCATTATAAGCATAAAGGAGCTCATCATCGCCAATAGCAGCCTCATCACGCTTTTCGTGATCTTCCTGGATCAGGTGGGTAAGCATCTCCGCTCCGTCAAGCAGCCGCTGCCTGTCGGTCTTCCACATCTCAGCCACTTTAGTAAGGATATCAAGGAGGCCGGGCCTGCCGTATTTACGGGTCTTGGGAAAGTATGTGCCTGCGAAGAAAGGTTTTTTGTTCGAGTCCATAATGATTGTAAGGGGCCAGCCTCCCTGCCCTGTAGTTGCCAGGCAGGCTTCCTGATATAGGCTGTCTACGTCAGGCCTTTCCTCACGGTCTACTTTGATTGAGATGTAGCTGTCATTGAGGACTTTGGCAACTTCCTCGTCCTCGAATGACTCCTCTGCCATCACATGGCACCAGTGGCAGGTGGAATAGCCTATGGACAGGAAGATAGGTTTATCCAGAGATGCAGCTTTTTCAAAAGCCTCATCACTCCAGGGATACCAGTCTACCGGGTTTTCTGCATGTTGAAGCAAGTACGGATTCTTGCTTTTTGCAAGACGATTCAAGGCTGTACCTCCGTTTCTGCCGGTGCCGGATGCCAGATACCGTTCATCGCTAGTGTAAGCCCAGGGGATTAAACGTATTCCATACGCTTCTTCTCCGCACAAAGCTTTGCCTCGAGAAACCCTTCGAGCCACTCTCGAATAGGCCCTATTGAAGCTTCAAGGATCTTCAGGCTATCCCTGGTAATATGCTTAAGAAAGTAATCCTTGGCAGTCTCCATGGCCTTTTGTGCCTCATCTTCCGTCAGTTTCCCGTCTTTGGATTTCTCCTTCAGTTCATCAACGAGCACCTGGTTGGTAGCGCGAACCGCATCTATCCCCACTGACTCAGCCTCAGCCAAGGCCGCACAAAGCGCTTGCCTTGCTATCTCATTGTCAATCTCATCAATTCTCTTCCTTAACAGCGCAACTCCGTAGCGAAAAAGCACCACCAGGAAAAGAGCAACTACCGGCAGCAGGATCTCAGCAACTTCAACAGCAAAATCGCTCAAAACCACCAATTCTCTCTCCTTCCGCAGGGTTTGGAATATATTTCCTATATATAATTCTTTCCATTTATTCCAAATCCTTCTAGGAAGGCCCGGTCTTTTCACTCCTCATGTTGCTCATATTCAAGCTGAAATGGGGGCTTCGCCTTTCGGCGCCGCCCCTATCGTCTACTACCGGCGGCAAACAAAGCATTTCCGTCTTTAAGCGCGCTTATAAACAGTAATCAGAACTCAAATACCTCTGTTGCCTCTGGAATCTCGAATATCAACTAAAACTTATAACTCAGTCCGACAGTCAACCCGCTTACAAAGATGCTCCTTGCCTCCTGCTGCTCCCAGAACACCTCGTAGCCATAGTCATCATCACCTGTTTCGAATACATCGACACTGGACTGGACAAGAGACGGAACACCGCTCCAAATCGAGACATAGTACCCGGCCTCTGCTGACCACTGTTCAGTAATCCTATAAGCCATGTCAATGCCCAGATCATATGTAGAGATTCGTATAGTGTCTTGGGTTAGCGGATACTCACTATAAGACACATCATAGAAATCTTTCGGATCCCGCGGGAACCACGTAGGTGTATCAGGATCAGACTCCCACCCATCGAGCGTTAAGTTTGCATGTGTTTTGGCAGTGCCGAATAGAAGTCCTGCCTTGGCGCTTGCCTTCAGCGCAAGCTTGTCACTTAAGGCGTACGTTCCCTCAACACCGAGCTGCGGACCAATAGCACTAACCGTGACATTACTGTCCAGACTATAGCTGTCCCCGATTGCGAAGGACAACTCGTCCTCAGACGGCGTTTTCCTCTTCCATTCGTAAAGGAGCTCCAGTGAAGCCGATTCATTCTGGTTGAAGTCCGCTTTACGGATCCCAGCGGAAAAGCCCACCCCCCGATCAGGGCTACAGAAAGCCTTCGCAACTGATATATCCAGCGCCCACATTGAGATACCGCCTTCTGCGCTAATAAAACCTTCAGTGCTACTAATCCTGTAATCATCCTCACCATACCGGCGCTCTCGATACGAGCTTATAGTCATGTCATCTCCGGTCAGCCAAGGGAGCACCATAAAGTAGAACATATCTGACCACTTATCTATGCGGTCATTCCCACCCGAATCAACCGCTTCTTCTTGAAATTTGGCATCGAGATGTCCCAGAGCTTTCAGCAGCTTATCACCGCGACTGACACTCCAGTATGAGACACCCAAAGAGGACGTGGGGGACAAATGGTATGATGCCGACAAAATGACGCTTGTTCCGGAGCGGAACTTTAGTGCAAGCCTCTCTGCACCAACGAATTCACCCACACTAAACCAATAGCCGATTCCGCTTCCCCCAGACGGTTCATCATAATAGTACTCAGCCTCATATGCCTCAACATCACCAACCTGAAGATCCCCTCCGCCTACACCTGCATGCCAGTACTTGAGGCTGAGTTCAACACTCTCAGCAAAAGCCGGTAGTGAAACTACACCTAAGACCAATACCAACAACAAAAGAATCCCTAATGCTCTCTTCATACAGCTACCTCCTTGGTAAAGGAAAGACAATCAGATGCAGAACGCAGTAAAGACCTTCCATCCATGCTTGACACTAAGACTTCTGTTACAAGCCCGAAAATCCTTATAATTATGACAAATTTTCTCTTTTATCTACATGGGTTTTGCTAACGCCGACTCCGTTATGCTAAGCAAAGTAGGGGCTTCACCTTTCGGTTTTGCCCCTACCTTCGATAAGCCCATATACTGCGGTTTTTTCTCAGAGAGCCTGCTTAATGCGTTCGCGCAGCACTTAGATTACACCTTTACCAAACAGCCTCGCAACCTTCCGGCGGTGTCGCGAATGCATCTTAGGACCTATTAGAACTTAAAGTTCAGTCCTATAGTCAATCCCCCAACAGTGATAGTCCTTGCTCCGTCCTCCTCCCAACGAATCGGAATGCTGGGGCTACCATTTAAGATTGATGCAATCCCATTTCCATTATCAGGCTCGTCATATACAGCCAGGACCGGCGATGGGATTCCGTTCCAAATCGATGCATAGTACCCGGCTTCTATCGACCATTGTTCAGAAATTTGGTAAGCCAGGCCGAAGCTTAGGTCATACGTTGAAAGCCGGACAGGGTCTTTAGTTGAAGGATAAAGATATTCAAGGCTGTAATCCCCATCCAGAACCCACTCAGCAGGTTCTTCAAGGTCTTTGTTCCAATAGTATTCCCAATAGTCATACTTTAGCTTGGCATGTCTCTCTGCCGTTCCGAACAGGAGCCCCGCTTTTGCGCCTGCCTTCAGTACAAGCCTATCGGCTAAAGCGTATTCCCCTTCAATGCCCACCTGCGGACCTATAGCGCTCACGTTGACGGTGCTGTCTACACTAAAGACATGCTTGTCTGCATCGTAATAGTGATAGTCGGCCTCCTCATTTATCAGCCTGTCCCAGGCTTCCGAAAGAAGCTCGAATCCTTTTGATCGGTTCTGATTGAAAGCCGCTTTACGGATACCGCCGGAAAGACCCATCTCCCAACCGGGGCCGGTCAGAGTCATTGTACCTGATACATCCAGAGCTGACATTGAGAGGTTTCCTTCTAAGGCAATAAAGGCTTCACTGTTATTACCATAGTAATCATCCTCACCGTACCAACGTTGCCAATAATTGCTCTCATATGCGCCGTCCCAAACCAGATCCAGGCATATGAGCCAATCTAGCGCCTCCGGCGGCGTTATCAGGTACAGCCGATCGGACCAACTTAATATGTAGTCGCCCCATTCATCAGATCCTTCTTCAACAAACTCCGCACCGAGATTATCAAGGGCAAAAGACGCCTGGCTAGCACGGTTTACTCCCCAGTATGAAACACCCAGCGAGACTGTGGGAGACAAAGAGTATGACCCGGATAGAATAAAGCTCCTCCCAGCGCCGAACTGCAACATAAGCGTATCGGTGCCGACAGATTCAGACTCATAGCCGTTAAGCGGATCCAGCTTATACTCTTCAACCTCTCCAATACGAAAATCCGCTCCGCTTACACCTGCATGCCAGTATTTCAGGCTGAGTTCAGCCTTCCCGGCAAAAGCAGGCACTGGAACAAGAGAGAAAGCTAACACCAACAATAGAACAATGCCCGACGTTTTCTTCATACCACTGCCTCCTCAACGTAAGCTTCAAATGTTTAGGAAATGTTTTTGTCCGCACTCTCGCCGATACAATTCCAGGATACCGAAACCAAGGAAAAATAGAATAAAAGAGTAGAACGTGAGCTTTGTGACTTTTATCCGCCTCCAGAACAAGAATGCAGCCATAGGCTGCAAAGATCAATCGTCCCTTGGGATGATACTCAATAAAACACTCTGGTAATCAGTTTTGTCGCAAGATCTTTCCGCTGCCATCATCCTTAGGGATGATATCAGGTGTACTGCTTTACCTAATGAGCGAAATCACCGGGGCTCTGCATTCTTACGGGCTCCGTTGGAAGATACAAGAAAGCGCGTAAAACTGACGAGGAGTTCCTTTCTGTTTTGCACGTCGAGTTTTCGGAAGATATGCCTGAGATGCGTCTTGAGTGTACCTTGTGAAATAAACAGCTTCTCCTGGATCTCGTCGTTTTTCATTCCTTCCAGAAGCAGCTCAATAACCTCCAGCTCCCGGGGGGTCAAAGAGTATTCAGTTGCTAAAAGGTCCAAGACGTAATTGTCAATAGCGGTGTCCATCTGATACGGTTGCCCGGGGTTGCACGACAGTTCAGGAGCAGGTGTAGGTTCAGGATAAACAGATTCAGGTAGAGTCTCCCTATGCGTCAAAGTCTCCTCGAGCTTCATCAATCCGATGATTCCGAGGAACAGAATTAAAGCTGCCACTAACGATATGTTGCTGAAATCAACCTCACCTATGGGTAAGAATCTCGCCACGAAAAACTCACCGAAAGACATCAGCCAGACATTCACGCCGAGGCCGATTCCATAGTACAGGCTTGTGCGATCCAAGGAAGCAAGGTCAGAGAGGCTCACCCAAAGAAAGACATGGATGCAGGCGTAACCGCCTTGTATAAGAGTTTGTGCAATCATATATCCGGGGATACTGTGTAGAGGCACGAGTGAAAGTAAAGGCATGGATAACCCAAGCCACACAAAACCCATATTGGCTACCTTGAGTCTTCCTGCATAGTCTGCTATCCAACCACAAAGAAGACACGTAAGAATATATGGCACAACACTATAGAAGCGAGCGAAGTCACCGACAGTATTCAGATTGGGAAATATGGCTCCATGGGCGAATCCTAGTATGACAGAGGTAGATGCCAACACCACAGCCAAGGATATGAAAAAGCGATGGAAGCGGTGTTTCTCTCCGGAAGTCGCCTTGGCATAATCCGGCCTCTTCCCGGGACATGTACGCGGAAGCCTCAGGCCGTATTGACGGACAGCAAGAAACGAAAGAAAAAGCCAAAGTGAGCTTATATATAAGGTAAGAGATAGCCCCAGGCGAACAAGAAAAGCGCCATGAATATAGAAAGCGGTATTAGCTATTGCCATTGAAAGCGCAAACGCTCGACCCAGCTCGTCCCGGGGAACGGTCCTTGCCATCTCACTGGCACAAGTCACAGTAAACACGCCTGATACAAGGCCTAAGGCACGCACCAGCCACGGCCAAATCCCGTAAGGGAGATGCGCAAAAGCCACTGCCAGCCCGAAGCAGACAATACAAGAGGCACTCATCACAACAGTATCAATAGTGCCTTCACCTGTAGTATTGTCAGCCGGACCCATCACCTCTTCGCAAGCGGCCCTGTATCTCCTATCAACAAGAAAGCGCCTGCCCCAAATACCGTATCCCAGCAGCCCCAAGCCATAGAACAGTGCAAACGAGGCCCTAACACCCGCGTTATTCACCGCATCGACTTCAGGAAAAGCATATATGTAGGATCCGAAAACGGGAAAACTCAGCAACCAGGAGAAAAACAGGCCTAACAAGGCGGAAAGAAGTCCATGCCCATTTATGACCCGCTGGTAAGCTTCAACTACCACATCTTCACCACTCGAAGTCCCTTAATTGCTACTAAGATTCGTTAACAGACGGTTCGATTAAGAGCTGCGATCTGTACTCCGTAAAGATTATTGTACATTCGCCTGCAATTCCTAAAATCCTTGTTTGTACGACAAATCCCTTATCCTATGCCACGATTTTGTCCGCCCAAAGGAGGATTCTTTCTATACGAGTTGAATATCTATAGCAAGAATTCAGTCTTGCTACATATTTGACCAACACCCTTCTACGATGCGGAGGGTCTTGATTGAGCTATGTAAAGCATCTAAAGTGTATCACATGTAAGTCAACCTACAAAGAGAAACACGATCTCTTTACATGCCCAAGCTGCGGCGGCAAAGGAATCCTCGATGTCATCTACGACTACGATAAGATAGCAAGCAGAGTAAACAAGCAGTCAATCGAGGAAAGCAAAGAGATGTCAATGTGGCGGTACATGCCTTTTCTCCCTGTAGAGCCTGACTGGACACGGCCGCCTCTCCGCGTAGGCTGGACCCCCCTCTACGAAGCTAAAATACTGGCATCTGAAATCGGCGCAAAATCCCTCTATATAAAAGACGAAGGAGTAAACCCCACTGCATCAATGAAAGACAGGGCCTCAGCCATAGCTGCCACACGGGCGCATGCTGAAGGAAGGCGGATAGTTGCATGTGCATCAACAGGCAATGCTGCTTCATCCCTTGCAGGATGCGCAGCATCAATCGGCCTTCGCTCCGTCATTTTCGTTCCCCGGCGAGCACCCAGAGGCAAACTCGTACAGCTCTTGATTTACGGTGCCACAGTCGTATCAGTTGAAGGGTCTTACCACGATGCATTCACCCTCTCAGCACAAGCCATTAGCAGGTGGGGATGGTATAATCGTAATGCAGCCATAAACCCGTACCTCCTTGAAGGCAAGAAAACCGTAAGCTTTGAGATATGCGAGCAACTGAACTGGGAAGTCCCGGATTGGGTAGTTGTGGCTGTCGGAGACGGATGCACCATAGGCGGCGTATATAAAGGATTCTATGATCTCTATTCAACAGGCCTTATCCCCCGCATCCCGAAGATCCTCGGAGTTCAGGCAGAAGGATGTCAACCGCTGGTTAAGGCCTTCTTCGAGAACAGGCCTTTTGAGCCGTCAGAAGAGAACACGCTTGCAGACAGCATCGCAGTGGGTGTGCCGCGCAACCCCATAAAAGCGCTGAATGCTGTTGAATTTTCCAACGGCACGATGGTTGCCGTGCCTGATGAGGAAATCCTAAAGGCTATGCCTCTCCTCGGTAGAACAACTGGAGTGTTTACCGAACCTGCCGGAGCTGCAGGCCTTGCAGGCCTCAAAGCAGCTCTCAAGGAAGGCTATATAAATCCGGAAGAGTCCATAGTAGTAATAGCAACAGGAAACGGATTAAAAGATATTGTAAACGCCGAAAAAGCAGCTCCTGAACCTATCGAAGTGCTCCCATCCCTCGAGGAGCTGGAAAATAACCTCAGGACGAAAGCACCGGATCTACTCAAGGAGGAATGAAACTTGCTGGGTCAAAGAATACGTGCAAAACGTAAAGAGCGAGGTAAAAGCCTTAGCCAACTCTCTGCTCTGACCGGATTGACAGCTAGCTTCCTCAGTCAGGTTGAACGGGATGTAACAGAACCGTCTATCACATCTTTACGCAAAATCGCAAAGGCTCTTGATGTTCCCATATTCTATTTTCTGCTGGACACTGAAGAATACAGTCCGGTTGTAAGAGCTGAGAATCGCAAAGTTCTTAGGTTCCCCCACTCTCATTTGATGTTTGAGCTTTTGACTCCGGACCTTAACAGGCAAATGGAGATGATGATGGCTACCCTTGAACCTAACACATCCACCTGTGAAGAACCACTTGGTCATCCGGGTGAGGAGTGTACAGTAGTCCTTCAGGGAGAGATGGAGATCCAAATCGGCGAAGAGGTATTTCGCTTGAAAAAAGGCGACAGCATTTATTATTACTGTGCAATTCCCCACAAGATCACAAGCGTAGGTGAGGAAGGCCTAGTTTTCATATCTGCAATTACACCGCCATCCTTCTAGCGAACGATATAGCCACTGTACTCTACATGTCAACAGATAGAAGCAGTACAAAGACGAGGTTTTTGAGGAGTGAAAAGTTGATGGAAGGATGAAGAGGGGGATCATATTAGTGAAAGAAACAATTGTCGTAGCGCTGGGCGGCAACGCTATCTTACGACCCGGCCAGAAAGGAACGGCCGAAGACCAATTTGCCAATGTCAAAGCTACATGTGAAAGTATTGCCCGAATGGTCAAACAGGGTTACCGCGTAGTAGTAACCCATGGCAACGGGCCGCAGGTCGGAAACATATTAATCCAGAATTTGCATTCACAAGACCTTGTCCCTGCCATGCCTCTGGACGTCTGCGGTGCGAAGAGCCAAGGGCTCATAGGATACATGATTCAGCAGTCGCTCCGAAACGAATTGGCAAAAGAGGGCCTGAACACCCCTGTCGTCACTGTCCTCACTCAGGTAATAGTCGATGAAAATGATCCTGCATTCCAAAACCCCACCAAACCCATAGGGCCTTTCTACACAGAAGAAGAAGCGAAGCGGTATGCAAAAGAAAGAGGAGAAACGTGGAAAGAAGACTCAGGCAGAGGCTGGCGCAAGGTGGTGCCTTCACCTCTTCCTGTAGAAATCGTGGAGAAGTTCTCCATCAGCGCCCTAATCCGAGAAGGCGCAGTAGTAATCGCTGCAGGCGGCGGAGGAATACCTGTCATTCAAAAAGGCAACACGCTACACGGAATCGAAGCTGTGATAGACAAGGACCTTGCCAGTTCGAAGCTGGCAATGGACATCGACGCCGACATCCTCATGATCCTTACAGACGTTGAAAAAGTAGCAATAAATTACCGCACCCCTTCTGAGACATACCTTGATGCAATAACCGTTGAAGAAGCCAAAAAGTATATGGATGAAGGACAATTCGGAGCAGGCAGTATGGGGCCGAAGGTCCAAGCTGCTATCGACTTTGCCTCCCGCAGAAAGACTTCGATAATTGCATCCCTCACCAGGAGTCTTGATGCTCTGGAAGGCAAGACGGGAACGAGAATCACCTTGTAGCACACACGACCGGTGAAAGTTGCCTGAAACGCTATACCTCGATAAACGCTATGCAAAAGGTGGGCAACATCGTGGGTTACCTTATTAAAGGTGGTACCGTAATAACAGAAAGCGGCGAAGTCCGAGCGGACGTATCCATTGATGATCAACGGATCTCGGCCATAGGAAAGGATTTGCTCGAATCTCCCGAAAGGATAACTCTGGATGCCACAGGGAAATACGTCCTTCCAGGAGTCATTGATGCTCATACCCACTTCGCTCTACGCTCCCGCGGCACAGTCACAGCAGATGACTTTGCCTCAGGAACAAAAGCCGCAATATGCGGCGGGGTCACGACCGTTATCGATTTCGCAGACCAACTCCAAGGCATGACTTTGCGAGAAGCAGCCCAAGTGCGTATCGATGAGGCGAAACCCCATGTCTTTGCAGATTTCGCCTTGCACATGACTGTTACAAAGGCTACGGACAATATCGAAAAAGAAATGGAAGACCTCCTCGGCCTCGGCGTAGGTGCTGTAAAGCTCTTTACCACATACAGATCCGCAGGATACCTCCTTGAAAGGGATGACTTTGCCCGGGTTGCAAAAGCAGCTCACCGAGCAGGGATTCTCATAACAGTCCATGCTGAAGACAATAACCTCATCGAAAACATTGAAGCGCAATTGAAATCAAAAGGTATGACAGCTCCTTCCTTCCACGCCGTATCAAGGCCGGCGGCCGCAGAAGAGCTAGCCATTACAACTACATCTACCATACTTGGTGAAGCAGGAATCCCTGTTTATTTCGTCCATGTATCCAGCGAGCCGGGCCTACGGGCGGTGAAAGCGGCAAGGAGATCCGGATATACAGTCTACGCTGAAACAGCGCCCCACTACTTGGTTTTGGATTCCGGCTTATACAAGAGAGATGACGCACGGGAGTTCATCATGACTCCCCCACTCCGGGGGCCTCGTGACAAAGATGTCCTCTGGAAAGGGATACTTAAGGGCGAATTTGATGTCATTGCAACTGACCATTGCAGCTTTACCCGCAAGCAGAAGGCTAAAGGCACTTCCTGCTTTGACACGCTCCCGGGAATCCCGGGTGTCGAAACCTTGCTCCCCCTTATCCATCACGAAGGGGTGGTGCAGCGAGGAATGCCCCTTTCTGAGCTTGTTAGGATGCTCTCGTACCGCCCGGCAAGGTTGTTCGGGCTTTATCCGAAGAAAGGTGTAATCGCCGAAGGCGCAGATGCAGATATTGTTATCTTCGACCCGGATCTTGAAAAGACCATCAGTTCTTCTTCGCATCATTCCAAGGCCGATTATTCACCTTACGAAGGAATGACAGTTAAGGGATACCCGTCTACTGTCTTTCTCAGAGGTGAGATAGCATACGACAACGGGAAATTCCTCGGAGCCCCGGGGAGTGGCAGGTTTGTTGCTTCGAAAGGGCCGTTAGGTATGAACAATGACTGTCGTTAAACAAAACCTTAGGGTACGCTGATAGGTTTGGCATTTTACGATTACGTGTGAAGGAGGACGCCGAATGAAGTTTACCGAGGAACAAGTGGCGAAGATTAAAGAAGCTGCAGAGAAGTATACCGATGATATCGTAACATTTTTACGGGATCTAATCGCAATACCCAGTTTCAGTTCTCAAGAAGGTGACTGCATTAAGAGAATCAAGGAAGAAATGGAGAAAGTCGGGTTTGATGAAGTCAGGATTGACGCCATAGGCAATGTCATCGGCACAATCGGAAGCGGTCCCAAGAAGATCCTCTATGACTCCCATATTGACACAGTAGCTATCGCTGACCCGACTGCATGGAAGTTCGATCCGTTCGAAGGCGAGTATAAAGACGGCATAATCTACGGGCGCGGAGCTTCCGACAACAAAGCAGCGATTGCATGCATGGTTTACGCAGGAAAAATCATCAAAGAACTCGATCTTCTCCCTGAAGACGTCACATTGTATATCGCAGGAATTGTCCAAGAGGAAGACTGCGACGGATGGGCAGTCTATGAGATGATCACTACACAAGGGATCAAACCTGACTGCGTGGTATTGGGAGAATGCACAAACCTTGCGATCAACCGCGGCCATAGAGGACGCTGCGAGATCAAAGTAACGACAAAAGGAGTCTCCTGTCATGCCAGCGCCCCAGAGCGCGGGGTAAACGCGATCTACAAGATTATGCCGATCATACAGGGAATTGAGAAGCTACAGGGCAACTTGAAAGACGATCCCTTCCTGGGGCCTGGAAGCATCGCTGTGACATCCATCGAGTGCAAGACAGGTTCTCTGAACGTCGTGCCTGATGAGTGCACGATCTATATTGACAGGCGCATGACTGTAGGCGAAACAACCGAGTCTTCAATAGAAGAGATTAGGTCTCTTCCCGGCGCAGAAGATGCTGAAGTCACCCTTCTGAAGTACGACACTCCCAGCTGGACCGGATATGTGCCTGAGTGGGATAAGTACTTCCCCACATGGGTGCTGGAGGATGACCATCCGCTGGTCCGGGCAGGACAGGAATGCGGCGAGGTCCTGTTCGGCAGCATGCCCCCGACAAGCAAGTGGGTGTTCTCAACCGACGGCATAGCTACCATGGGCAGGCTTGGCATACCCACAATAGGTTTCGGGCCGGCTGAAGAGAGGCACGCACACTCTGTTGACGACCAGGTACGAGTAGATCATCTGACGAAATCAGCAATGTTCTATACCCTGTTCCCTGCTGTGTACTCTGCCAGGATTAAGTAGTTTGAAAGGCAAGTAGTTTTTAACCTCCTTGAGGTACGATATCCGGATTAAAGAGAAGGTGACTCATATGCTTGTTGAGGTGTCTTTAGAAGTCAATGGAGAGCAAGTGAAAAAAGAGGTCCCTGCTTCCCGTACTTTGCTGGAGTTCCTCCGGGAAGACCTGGGCCTCACAGGCACAAAAGAAGGTTGTGGCAAAGGAGAATGCGGAAGCTGCACTGTCCTTGTTGACGGCAAACCCGTAAACTCCTGCTTAATACTGGCATACCAGGTTGACGGGTGCAAAGTCACGACTATAGAAGGATTGGAGATGAACGGAGAACTCCATACGCTGCAGGAAGCATTCATTGAAGAAGGTGCAGTGCAATGCGGTTTCTGCATACCGGGGATGATAATGTCTGCAAAAGCGGTCCTAGATACCAATCCCAAACCGACAAGGGATGAGATTCGCCGGGGGATTTCAGGCAACCTCTGCAGATGCACAGGCTATGTCAAAATAATCAATGCAGTCGAAGCTGCCTCAAAGTCCGGGTGCGGGAAGAGCTCTTGTTGTCAGGAGTGAATGGTTAGTTGATAGCAGCGATTATTCTGGGGGCCGGCGAATCTACCAGAATGGGCACTTTGAAACAGCTCCTACCATGGGGAAATAGGACCGTAATTGAAGCATCAGTTGATGCAGCTTGCAGGGCCCCAGAGGTTGACCGGGTTGTGGTAGTACTCGGGCATGAAGCAGACAGGATAAAGGCTGTGCTCGAAGAGACACACCGTCCTAAACTGAGTATTACTGTGAACCCCGACTACAAGCTGGGCATGTTTACATCAGTGAAGGCGGGCATCCGCTCGCTTGACGAAAAGGTAAGAGCATTCTTCATCGCACCGGCGGATCAGCCCGAAGTGCGGAGCAAAGATTACAGCGATATCCTTCAGGTTTTTCAAAGCCGGGAGGAACATGTAGACATAGTAATCCCTGCATATGAAGGCAGAGGAGGACACCCTACTCTGTTTCGTGCATCCCTTTCCGAAGAAATCCTGGATATGCCTTATGACGGAAATGGGTTGCGCGATGTGATCGAGAAGCACAGAGACAGGGTAATCCGTGTGAAGATGGATTATCCAGGCATTGTGCATGACCTGGATACCAAGGAAGACTATCGTCAAGCACTAACAAGGAGGAACAAGGCATGACATTCGGAGAAGGCGACTCTTTAGCTGTATACGAAGCTATAAACCGTGCAATAGAAGAAGGACGTCCTGCTGCTCTAGCAATTGTAGTAGCAACTACCGGCTCATCACCGGGCTTGCCCGGATTTAAGATGCTGGTCTTTTCCGACGGAACATCAATTGGAACCGTAGGCGGAGGAACACTTGAGGCCCAGGTCATAAAAGAGAGCATCCATGTCCTTGTGGAAAACACCCCAAAGTTCATGGAAGTTGACCTGACTCCCATGGATAGAGACAAATTGGGAATGATCTGCGGCGGCCGGGCGAAGGTCTACATTGAACCCATTGTCCCCCGCCCTAGGGTTGTCATATTCGGGGCTGGCCATGTAGGTATTGCCACAGCCCGCATTGCAAGGATTGCAGGATTCCGGGTAACCCTGGTTGACGATAGGCCTGAGTTTGCCGAGGCAGCGGAAAGTGCAGCAGACGAAGTGATTATTACGGACTTTGAGACTGCAGTGGAAGACTTGAAGGTGGATCCCGGGACATACATTGTCATTGTCACCCGCGGCCACAGCCACGACAGAGATGTTCTGGAGGGATGCCTCAGAAAAGGCCTGCCTCATCCTGCTTATATCGGCATGATTGGAAGCAAGACAAAGGTTCGTAAGATTTTCGAGGAACTGAAAAGTGAAGGCATTCCTGAAGAAGATATAAACCGGGTGCATTCGCCCATCGGGCTTTCAATCGGCGCCAAAACCGCACAGGAAATAGCTGTGAGTATCGTTGCCGAGATGATTGCCGTGAAAAATAACAGTCTGTAGAATCCTGCCACAGGTTGCAAGGAGGCATATCAAAGTGAGTGTCCGACCGAGAATGAAAGAGCTTTCGGATGAAGAGCGAAAATCCGGATTTGACGAGGTCGAAAAAGGGCTCGCACTTCACCAGGCCCTTCCTGAAGCCTCAAGATGTCTTTTCTGTCACGACGCGCCATGTGTTTCAGGATGCGTTGCCGGAATTGATGTGGTCGGTTTCATACGCCGCCTCAAGACAAGAAACTTCATAGGCGCTGCAAGGCTTGCAAGGGAAGCTAACGTCTTCTCAGCGGTATGCGCCAGAGTATGTCCATCGGAAGAGCAGTGCGAAAGGCCGTGCTCCAGTACAAACCTGGCTGAACCCATCGCCATTGGAGCTCTGCACAGGTTCATAACTGACGAAGAACTCAAGCGGGGCATACGTCCGAGGCAAGCCGGCACTCCTACGGGAAAGAAGGTCGCAGTGATAGGGGCGGGGCCTGCAGGGCTTACATGCGCCCATGAGCTTGCAGCACAAGGCCATGAAGTCACAGTCTACGAAGCTGAAGATGAGCCCGGAGGACTCATGATCTACGGCATACCGAGATACCGCCTTCCCCGTGAAGTGGTAAACAAGGAAATCGAGTATGCTCTGTCCCCCGGCGTCAATGTGAAGACAGGGGTCAGAGTCGGTAAAGACATTTCATTTGATGAGATAAAGAAGGATTACGACGCTGTTTTCATTGGAATAGGCCTGGGTTACAGGACTCAAGCGGATATTCCCGGACACGACCTCCCAGGCGCGCTCGATGCAGGAGAATTCCTGCGTTTGGCAGCACTGGGAGAGGCGCCCCGACTGTCAGGAGACGTGGCAGTCATCGGCGGCGGCAACGTAGCCATGGACGCAGCTTGCACCGCCATAAGGGCAGGTGCAGACAAAGTCATCGTCCTCTACAGGCGCACAGAAGAAGAAATGCCTGCATGGAAGCGGGAGATTGAGTTTGCTCGGAAAGAAGGCGTGGAATTCCGGTACCTTGTCGCTCCTCTGAGATTTGTTGAGACAGACGGTAAGCTTGCAGGGATTGAATGCGTCTCCACCAAACTGGGAGAGCCTGATTCAAGCGGACGCCCAAGGCCGGAAGCTGTACCAGGGAGCGAACATGTTGTTGATGTCTCCTACGCAATCCTGGCTACCGGCCAGGCACCGTGGCCTGAAGCTAAAGAGGTGTTCAGCGGCATTGAACTTAACCCTTCCGGTACTGTAAAGGTGGAGCCCGACACTCTGGCTACTTCAGTTGAAGGGGTATTTGCAGGAGGAGACGCTGTCAACGGAGGCAAGACTGTCGTTCAAGCTGTTACCGACGGCAAACTGGCGGCAAAGTCCATTAATGACTTCCTTTCAAAATAAACTGAGCATCTGCTGTGAAGTTGTGACTTTTGTCTTGGGGCTTTTGAGACTAATTTGAGGAGGGACCGTGCATGGTTGATCTGTCGTTAGAATTCTGTGGCGTGAAGTTTCCTAACCCGTTTACCCTGGCTGCAGCACCGACCACCGACTCAGCTGAAATGGTGGCAAGGGCATTTGAAGCCGGCTGGGGAGGAGCGATCTTGAAAACAACATCAGTTGAAACGGAAGAAGTCTCCCTTGTGTATCCAATGATGTCCGGCATAGACCTGGAAGATAAGAAACTCATGGGACTCCAGAACATTGACCTCATCTCTGAGCGGCATATAGATGAAGTTGAAAAAGACGTAAAAGCCCTGAAGAAAGAGTTCCCTGACAAAGTGGTAGCAGCCAGCATCATGGGATCGAAGAAAGAAGACTGGCAAGAATTAGTCAGACGCCTGGAAGCTGCAGGAGTAGACCTTATCGAGTGCAGCTTCTCTTGCCCGCACGGCATGCCTGAACGCGGCATGGGTTCCACGATCGGACAGGACCCCGAGCTTACAGAACGCACAGCCCGCTGGGTAAAGGAAGCTGCCACAAGAGTGCCGGTAGTCATAAAGCTTACCCCGCAAATTGCTGACATTACCGCAGCGGCCGCTGCAGTAAAACGGTCAGGCGCTGACGGAGTATGCGCCATCAATACGCTGAAAAGCCTTATAGGAGTCGATCTTGATACGTTCATACCTTATCCTAACGTCGGAGGTTTTTCCACATACGGCGGATACTCAGGCCCTGCCATTAAGCCTGTGGCTTTAAGATGTGTGGCTGAGATAGCGAAAGCAGTGGATATTCCCATAGCCGCAGTAGGCGGGATCAGCACATGGCGCGATGCAGTGGAATTCCTGCTGGTAGGCGCTACTAACATCCAGATCTGTACTGCAGTCATGCACCACGGATTCAGGATTATTGAGGACCTTATAGATGGCCTCTCTGTGTACCTCGAGGAAAAGGGCATGAGCTCCGTCAAGGAACTCGTCGGCAAGTCGCTGCCGTTCATTGTCGACCACTCAGTGCTATCCAGGGCTTACAAAGTCATATCCAATGTAAACCGCGAAACATGCATCAAGTGCGATGTCTGCTACATTGCATGCAGAGACGGAGCACATCAGGCAATTGAGCTTGATGAGGATAGATTCCCGATTATTCTTGAAGACAAGTGCAAAGGCTGCGGAATGTGTGAGACGGTATGTCCTGTTGAGGGCTGCATAACTCTTATACCAAGGGAGAGTTGAGTATGACAGGATTCAGTGTGACAGTTCCCAAGAACATTGAGGAAGCCCTTGGACTGCTTGAGAAATGGGGGCGCAACGCAGCTGTAATCGCAGGCGGGACTGACCTTGTCGTCGAACTGAAAGACAAGGTCAAATCCCCGAAAATTCTGGTAGATATCGGGCGCATCCCTGAGCTGCGCGGGATAAGCGAGACCGAAGACGGCCAAGTGTGGATAGGTGCTCTGTCCACCCATTGTGAAATAGCCTCATCAGATATGGTCAAAGAGGCTGCACCGGCCTTGGCCGAAGCTTGCGCCTTCGTTGGGTCTCCGCAGATAAGAAACAGGGGCACTATCGGGGGAAATATCTGCACCGCGTCACCTGCAGGAGATACAATACCTCCTCTATATGTTTTCGAAGCATCTGTCGAAGTCAGAGGGCCCAACGGAACGCGGCAAGTGCCGATAGAATCGTTCTTCGAAGGCCCGAAAAAATCAGTCTTATCACCTCAAGAGATAGTCCTCGGGGTCAAAGTCCCGAAACTGGGTAAGGAGTACGTTTCGTTCTTCAGAAGGCTGGGACAGCGAAAATCGTTGGCAATATCAGTTGTAAGCGTGGCATTTGCAGGAAAGTGCGAGGGACCCGGTCTCTTTAGCGATGTCAGAGTCGCCCTGGGCGCAGTGGCGCCTACAGTGGTCCGGGCACGCACTGTGGAAAATGCCCTATCCAACACGAAACTGGATCCGAAAACCCTGGAATCCGTTACAAAACTGGCATTCCGTGATTCCGTGCCCATTACAGACGTAAGAGGTTCCCTGGAGTACCGCAGGGATATGGCATGCAACCTCCTTTATGAAGGCTTGCTTAATATGATGGAATGCCCGAAGGCGGGCTAGGGCCTGCAGAGGTTAGAGTTAAGAAAGAACATTCAAACATGAGGGTTAGGGGGTTCGGAAGAGATGAAAACCACTGTGAGTCTCTTCGGTGAAATGAAAAAATACGCAGATAAAGACAGATTTCAGCTGGAGCTTGAGGACGGTTCAACTGTTGCCCATCTTCTGGACCACCTGAAAATTGAAGACAGAATCTACATTGTCGTCCTCATTGATGGCAGGCGAGTCTATGAAGAAGAGCCTATTCCAAACGGCGCCGAGGTAATCCTCATGACCCCGACAGGCGGCGGTTGACGGCGCTCCGGAAAGGTTCCGGGCTTCATACGGCTCTGACTGGATGAGGAGGGGGGTAACATAGATGACAGAAACCAGATGGGTTGGCAAGGAAGTCAAAAGGATTGACGCTGAGGACAAAGTCCGCGGCACGCTCAAGTACATGGGAGACCTTTCCTTTCCAAACATGATATACGGAGCCGTGTTGCGGAGCAAGTATCCCCACGCCTTAATAAAGAAGATTGACACCACACAGGCAAAGGAGCTTGAAGGAGTAGTAGCAGTCTTAACCCATGAAGATGTCCCCGGCTTAAACGGGTTTGGCATTTCAATCCCGGATCAACCGGTCCTGTGCGGTGACAAGGTGCGATACATGGGAGATGCAGTTGCCCTTGTAGGCGCAGAAACAAAGGAGATCGCAGAACAAGCCCTTGAGCTCATAGAAGTTGAATATGAACCTCTACCTGTTGTTGACGATCCCGAAGAAGCATTGCTTGATACGTCTCCCCTTATTCATGAATCAGGGAATGTCCATAACCATGTAAAAATCCAGCGGGGAGACGTAGAGAAGGCGTTCAAAGAAGCTGCGGTTGTAGTTGAAAACACCTACTATACACCCAGGCAAATGCATGCCTTCCTTGAGCCTGAAGCAGGAGTTGCAACTATAGACGAAGATAAGAACATTACGATTTATTGCGGAGGACAGCATCCTTACAGAGACCAGCTCCAGGTCGCACGGGCTCTGGGCATGAACCCAAGGAAGATCCGGATAGTGAACTCACCCAGCGGAGGGGCGTTCGGCGGAAAAGACGAGATCACTCTCCAAATATACCTTGCCCTTCTCACGCTGCATACAGGCCGCCCGGCAAAAATCGTGCTGTCCCGGGAAGAATCGGTTGTTGCCGGAATGAAACGTCATCCAATGAAAGTCCAAATAAAAACTGCAGCAGCAGCTGACGGAACCATTCTTGCAAACCAGGTGAGGGTTGTCTCTGACACCGGTGCGTACGCATCTTTAGGCGGGCCTGTCATCGGATTCGCAGTAGAACACTCATGCGGCCCGTACAGAGTAGACAACGTGAAGCTGGAAGGCTTCTGCGTATACACAAACAACGGTGTAGCAGGTGCGTTCAGAGGGTTCGGCGCAAACCAGGTTACATTCGCCATGGAAACTCAAATGGATATGATCGCAGAAAAACTCGGCATAGATAGGTTGGAGATCCGAAAGAAGAATGCCTTGCGCCATGGCGATATAGGCCCTTTAGGCCATAAGATGACAGCTTCCGTAGGATTGATGCGCACGCTGGAGGCAGCTGAGAAGTCCGGCCTGTGGCAGATGAGAGAGGAATTGAAGGCAAATCCCAGCGCTCCTTATAAGAAGCGTGGTATCGGAATTGCCTGCTCATTCCAAGGCTGCGGTCTTGGAAGAGGCCTCCCCGACTACGGCGCGGCAAGAATAGAACTCCTGCCTAATGGACAGTTTGTAGTAGGTTTAAGCTGTCCTGAAATCGGCCAGGGGAACACCACTGCGTTTACGCAGATAGCGGCAGATGCCATCGGATGCCATATTGACGACGTTATAGTGATAGTAGGAGATACGGCTCGCACCCCGGATTCCGGCACATCTACAGCATCACGTTCCATATACACCGGTGGGAATTCTATACAGCGCGCTGCCGAAGAGCTGCGCAAAGCCATTGCTCCTGTGGCAGCCGAAGCTCTTGGCGTGCCTGAAGATGACATCTCCTTTGAGTATGGCAAGGTAGTCGCGAGATCCTGCAAAGACAAAACGCTTACATTTAGGGATCTCGCTGACCATGCAGCATCAAAGGGATTGTCGTTGAAAGGCGAAGGCCACTTCATATGGCCTGTGGCTGATGCTGACGTCGGCTATATCGGCATACCTCACCTGCTTTACAGCTATGCAACTCAGATAGCACTGGTTGAAGTCAACACCCTGACAGGCGAAACTGAAGTCCTCCAGGCACTATCTGTCCTGGACCCGGGCAAAGCCATAAACCCGCAGGGAATCGAGGCCCAATCCGAAGGCGGCGTCGTGATGGGCATGGGCTATGCTCTGACTGAGGATATAATCATAGAAAAAGGACTGTTCCAAACGAAGAACTTCTCAACATACATACTCCCTACCAGCCTCGACATGCCTTGCGAAATCGAAACGATAATCGCTGAAGAGCTTGAGCCTTCAGGACCGTTCGGTGCAAAGGGCATAGGTGAGATAACGTGTGTGCCGATAAGCCCTGCTATCACCAATGCGATACATGATGCTACCGGCGTATGGATAAAACATATCCCTGCTACTGCCGAACGAGTATACACCGCACTCAAAGAAGCGAAGTGTAAAGAGGATTCTTAACCTGTGTCAGGGGGAATGGAGGCGATAGATAACATGAGCTCCTTTAAGGTAGTAAACCACCCTGTACGTCGGGTCGATGCCATTGCCAAGGTAACAGGCAGAGCCAAGTTTACAGACGATCTCACCTTTGACAGGATGCTCTACGGGCGGGTCCTCCGGGCAAAGTATCCGCATGCGAAAATCCTGGAGCTGGACACCCGTAAGGCAGAAGAAGCGCCCGGTGTAGTCTGCGTCATTACATACGCAGACGTTCCGGGAGCACAGGCAATAGGCCCTGTCCGCCCTGATATGCCGGTTTTTGTATCCACAAAGACAATGTACCTAGGCGATGCCGTTGCCATGGTAGTAGCGGAAACGCCTGAGATGGCAGAACAGGCCCTTGATCTCATACGCGTAGAATATGAAGAACTCCCTGCCATATACGACGTTGAAGAAGCTGCATCCGAAGGTGCATTGCAGCTCCACGAAGATTATCCGCGCAACATAGTAAACCACTATCCTCTCAGGAAAGGCAATGTAGAAGAAGGGTTCAAAGCGTCAGACATCATACTGGAACGGACATACACTACCCAATTGATAGAACACGCATACATTGAACCTGAAGCTGCCATAGCAGTGCCGGGGGTAGCCGGCGATATTATGACCATATACGGATCCATCCAAAATCCCTTCACAGCCAGGCGGCACGTGGCGTCAGTCCTCGGGGTAAGCCTCAACAAGGTAAGGGTTGTCCAGTGCACAATGGGCGGCTCATTCGGAGGCAAAGACGATGTTGTGTCTGCGATCTGTGCCAGGGCTGCAGTAGCAGCACTGAAGACGGGGCGGCCTGTGAAAATAGTCCATACAAGAGAAGAATCCATCATTGAAAGCTACAAACGGCACCCGTATGTTATGAAGTACAAAGTCGGGGCAACCCGTGACGGCAAAATCGTTGCAATGGAAGTATACATACTGGCAGACGCAGGTCCCTACTCTTCAATGACTCCTTTCGTCACGTGGCGTTCAGTAGTCCAGGCGACAGGCCCGTATGAGATCCCCAATGTGAAAACAGACGTATACGGCATCTTCACAAATAACACATATACAGGTGCGATGAGAGGCTTCGGAAGCCCGCAAATCATATTCGCACAGGAATCTCTCATGGATGAGCTCGCAGAAGGGCTTGGCATGGATCCTTTGGAATTACGCCTTTTGAATGGGTTCAGGCAAGGCTCCGTAACCGCAAGCGGACAGGTCTTAGAAGGGCATACTGTCAGCCTCGAAGAGGTGATCAGAAAAGCCACAGACGCAATCGGGTACTCGGAGAAATGGAAAACGTATGCAAAGAACAGGCCGGCAAAAGGGAAAGTCCGCGGAGTCGGTTTTGCAACGAGCTACCGAGGGGTAAGCCTTGGGGCAGAAGGAGTCGATGCAGTAGCCACCTTGCTGTCAGTACAGCCTGACGGAAGCGTGTATCTGCATTCCGGGCTTGCAGAAAACGGGCAAGGCCTTAAGACCGTGTTCTCTCAGATTGCCGCTGAGGAGTTAGGATGCAAGCTTGAGGACATCGTTTTCATGGACACGGATACATCAGTGATTCCTGACAGCGGCGCTACAGTTGCATCCCGCAGCACGACAATGGGCGGAGGCTCAGTGAGAAATGCTGCGAAGAAAGTGAAAGAAGTCCTCTTTGAGGTCGCATCTAAGCTTCTTAACGTGTCACCTGATGAGATAGAGGCAGCCGACGGAAAAATGTACGTGAAAGATGAACCCGGAAGGTCTGTCGACTTTAAAGACGTAGCCAAGGCCGGCTACAGCGAAGGCAAACTCATGGCTGCCTTAGGATGGTACCATGCGCCGAAGGTGACATGGGACGAAGAGACAGGACAAGGGAAAGCGTATTTCACATATGTTTACGGGTGCCAGGCAGTCGAGGTTGAAGTGGATTGCGATACAGGCAAGGTTAAAGTCCTGAAAGTCGCTGCGGCCCATGATGTAGGAAGAGCAATTAACCCTGCAACTCTGAAAGGCCAGATATACGGCGGAGTTGCAATGGGAATGGGTTACGGCCTTTTAGAAGAAGTAGAACTCCAAAAAGGCATAACCAAGACCCGGAACTTCGACGAATACATTATTGCCACATCTATGGATGTGCCGGAAGTGATTCCGATTATAGTGGAAAACCCTGACTCACACGGGCCTTATGGCGCAAAAGCAGTGGCTGAGCCTACATGCGAGTTGCTGGCGCCTGCAATAGCAAATGCAGTTTACAATGCTTGCGGCAAGAGGATTCGCGATTTGCCGCTTGACCTTGAACGAGTTCTCCTGGGTCGTTCGCTGAGAGCAGCCCGAGGCAAGAGGGGAAGTGAGCAGTCATGACCCTTGGATTCATTCGGCCTAAAACAGTCGGTGAATTGCTGGAAGTCCTTGCCGAGTACAAGGACGGCTCAAAGATAGTCGCAGGAGCAACTGATCTCCTGGTTCAACAACGGAACTCGAAACAGGTGGAAGGAAAGCCTCTTTATCTCGTGGACATAACAGGCATTCCTGAGCTGGCCTATATCAATGTTGAAAGCGGTGTTGTGAGGATCGGAGCTGCAACCACGCACAGAGATATCGCAAGGAGCACGGTTATCCAAGATGTAGCTCCATTTCTCGCTGATGCATGTCTCACCGTAGGTTCGCCTCAAATCAGGGCGCGAGGCACGATAGGCGGGAACATCATAAATGCATCTCCTGCCGCAGACTCCCTCCCTCCGCTTGCAGCTCTGTCAGCACAGGTACGCCTGGTCAGCAAAAGAGGGTCGCGGGATATCGCCATTTGCGACTTCTTCAAAGGCCCATATAAAACAGTAATAGAACCTGACGAGCTGCTCCAGGAGGTCTTCTTCAAGATCCCGAAAAACCCCGGGAACTGTTCATTCTTGAAGATAGGCAGGCGAGAGGCAGTTGCAATATCCCGCCTAAGCGTGGCTGTGCTCCTCGATGTGGACGAGTCAGGCAAGATAACGGAAGCTGCAATAGCTCCGGGATCATGCCTTCCCATGCCTGCCAGGATCGTAAGGGCTGAAGAAACTCTCACAGGAAAAGTCCCTGATGAAGAAACAGTGGAAGCAGCAGCCAATGAAGTAGGCGAGGAAATGGTTAGAGTCAGCGGAGTCAGATGGTCAACACCGTATAAAAAACCTGTGATATGTGCCCTTACAAGGCGAGCTATTTGGAAGGCTCTGGGGGTGGATGTAGATTGAAACAGGTTGATAGATGCAAGATGAAACTGATTTCTTTCACAGTAAACGGCACTGATGTAAAGGTTGAGATATCGGCATCTGACAGGCTTATCGATGTGCTGAGAGATAAGCTGCGCCTCACAGGTACAAAAGAAGGGTGCGGAATAGGGGAATGCGGAGCATGCACCGTGATCATGAACGGTGTCCCTGTAAACTCATGTCTCGTCCCTGCATTCCAGGCAGAAGGCAGTGTAATCGAGACTGTGGAAGGGCTGGAACAATCAGGCAAACTCCACCCTCTTCAAGAGGCATTCGTAGATCATGCAGCAATCCAGTGCGGCTTCTGCACACCGGGCATGCTCATGTCTGCACTGGCACTTCTCAGGGAGAACCCTCATCCTACCCGGGAAGAAATAGCCCGCGCCATCTCAGGCAACCTTTGCAGATGCACGGGGTATCACCAGATCATCGAAGCGATAGAGGATGCCTCAATGAGAATGGATCCTACAGAATAAGGAGGGACACTCTATGCTGATTGTGGGAAATGGCCTTGTAATCACCTTAGACGCTGAAAGCAAGGTAATAAAAGACGGCGCCGTGGTGATTGAAGACGGCAACATCCGTGAAGTAGGCGATACCGCCGGCATCAAGGAGCGCTACCCTGAAGCGGAATTCATAGATGCACAGGGAAAGGTTATCATGCCCGGGATGATCAATGCCCATATGCATCTTTACAGCACTTTTGCCAGGGGGATGGCGTTGAAGGATTCACCTCCCCGGACCTTCATGCAGATCCTTGAGAGGCTCTGGTGGAAGCTGGACAAGACCCTGGAGCAGGAAGACGTTTACATAAGCGCCATGGTTCCTATCATCGATTGCATCAGGTGTGGAGTAACTACTATCCTGGACCACCATGCAAGCCCAATGTCAGTCCCGGGAAGCCTGGACTTGTGTGCAAAAGCAGTTCTGGAAGCGGGAATCCGGGCATCTTTGGCATATGAAGTATCGGACAGAGACGGCCTTGAAATAAGGGATCAAGGCATCGAAGAGAACGTAAGGTTCATCAAGAGGTGCCAGGAAGAAAAAAGCCCGTTCCTCCACGGCATGTTCGGGCTCCATGCACAGGTGACGCTCTCTGATGAGACCCTGAGAAAGTGCGTGGAGGCAGCGGAAGGCCTTGATGTAGGATTCCATATCCACGTAGCTGAAGGCCCTGAGGACGTGGAGGACGCTCTCAATAAATCCGGCATGCGCGTTGTGGAGAGGCTGGATTCCTTCGGAATACTGGGCCCGAAAACCCTGGCGATCCACTGCGTGCATATAAACGAAGCGGAAATGGAGATCCTCAAAGCCCGTGACACAAACGTCGTCCATAACCCCGAATCCAATATGGGCAATGCTGTCGGAGTTGCACCTGTTCTCGAAATGATGGAAAAAGGCGTACGGGTAGGCCTTGGCACAGACGGGTACACAGCAGATATGTTTGAATCGGTGAAAGTGGCCAATATGCTCCATAAGCTCGCTCAAAAGAACCCGAGCGCAGCATGGGCAGAGGTTCCTAAGATGATATTTGAAAACAACCGGGAGATTGTACGGCGCCTCTTCGGCATTAAAGTCGGAGCGCTGGAACCCGGGGCTGCAGGCGACGTGATCATAGTTGATTACGACCCATGGACTCCTTTGACATCAGATAATTACTACAGCCATGTCCTGTTCGGCATGTCCGGCGGGCTGGTAGATACCACGATTGTAGCAGGGCGCGTTCTCATGAGGAACCGTCAGCTTACTACTGTTGATTCAGAACGGATCCATGCCCGGTCGCGGGAACTTGCGGGGCGAGTGTGGATAAGGTTTTGACTTGGAGATTCATCTTCAATAACAATGGTGAATGCCATTAAACGGAGGGAGAATCTGATGCTCAACTGGTCAAGAAATCAAAAACCATATGATAACATTCTTCAGGCATCCGGCTTAACGCCAATGGTTAGGTTAAACAGAGTTGCAAAGGATATCGACGCAACTGTCTACGGAAAAGTTGAGTACTACAACCCAAGCGGCAGCCTGAAAGACAGGATCCTGTGGCGTATGGTGGAAGCAGCAGAAGAACGCGGAGAATTGAAGCCGGGAATGACCATTATTGAAGCAACTACAGGAAACACAGGTATCGCCACTGCATGTGTCGGCGCAGTAAAAGGGTACAAAGTAATAATAGTTATGCCGGAAGGAATGAGTGAAGAACGCAAAAAAACCATTCGTGCGTACGGTGCCGAACTTATTTTCACAGAAGGCGCAGAAAGTGATGTGGATCTAGTCATTGAAAAAGTTAAAGAGCTAAAAGAACAGAACCCCGGCCAGATGTGGGAAGTAGGCCAGTTTTCCAATATGGACAATGTCAAGGCGCACTACATGACTACAGGGCCTGAAATATGGGAGCAAACCGAAGGCAAAATCGACGCATTTGTCGCCTCGCAAGGAACTGCAGGCACTGTCAGCGGAGTAGGCAGATACCTGAAAGAGAGAAACCCTGATGTAATGGTATTTGCAGTTGAACCTGCTGAGTGTCCTATCCTATCCGACGGAGAGTGGGGAAGTCACCAGATAGAAGGGATCGGTGACGGATTTATCCCTGATGTCCTCGATCTTTATGCCATTGACGGAGTCATTCAGACGACATCTGAGGAATCAATAGAAATGGCCAAGAGACTGGCACGAGAAGAAGGCATATTCTGCGGCATATCTTCAGGTTGTAACGTTGCAGCCGTCCTTAAGCTGGCCCGCGAATACCCGAACCTGAAGACAATCGTGACGATGATCAATGATAACGGACTTCGCTACTTCAGCACAGCTCTTTGTGGAGAAAAGCCGGAAGTCGAAATCCCTGACCGGGATCACCCAATCAGCCAAGAAGACAAGGAGAGACTTAGGAAGAGAGGCCTAATCGTTATTCGCTAGTCAACCATCCCCTGTTAACCCTGAGCGCTGTGCACCGGTTTAGCGAATCCCGCAACCGGTGCACAGTACGTACTAGTACCTGTTCATCCAAAAAGTCTTATGTTTCGAAATCCCTGATTTCACAAGCCTTGATTTTCTCAGCCTTTATTTCATAAGTCTTTATTTCATAAGCTTTTACTTAATAAGCGTTTGCTCCATAAGCATTTACTCCATGACCGTTTACTTCATAAGCGTTTGTGTCATAAGCGTTTGTGTCATAGGCTTTTATTTCACAACGTTTTTAGGCTAACTACAAGTTGTAGGCAGGACTACCGTGAATATGGCGCCTTTTCGGTCTTTTGCATTCTCCGCTCTTATTGTCCCACCATGTAATTCCACGATGTATCTGGATATGTTGAGCCCGAGGCCTGTCCCATGTTTCTTCGTGGTGAAGAAAGGCGTGAACAACATCGCCATTGCTTCACTGCATATCCCAGGGCCTGTGTCTTTGAATTCTACCTCAACATACTGTCTATCATCTGAAACAGTTAAGGTAACGCGAAGCTCGCCCCCGGTTTCACTCATCACTTCAATGGCATTTCTACAGATGTTTGAGAATGCTTGCTGCAGTTTACCTGCATCTGCAAGTATTTCAGGAACATACTCAGGATAGTCGCGAACTATAGAAATACCGGTACCCGCAACTTGCGACTCAAGCGCGTCAAGGATCTCATCCAAGAGCTTAGGAAGAGCACTCGGTACAGGCTCTGAAATGCTAAGCTTTGCAAGGCTTGCAAGGTCATCTGAGAGCATGCCTATCTGCTCCACCTGCCAGAGCAAGCGTTCAATTTTCTGTCTCACCTCAGGGGGCAGCGCATCTTCCTGCTGCATCACTTGCATATAACCTTTAATAACCGAAAGAGGGTTCTTTATTTCGTGAGCGGCTCCTACCGCCAATTGTTCTAAAGTCGCTATGCGTTCCAACATAGCCCCCGCGGCCGGAGCAATCTTAAGCCTTATGCGAGCCATAGAGTGATCCCACAATAACGCCAGGTCGCGGCGGATATCTTCACAGTAATCTATATCTTCGCTGTAAAACCTGTATCCTTCGGGCCTACCAATGATAAAACACCCGACAGTGTCTCCTGCGCTGACAAGGGGCACCGCCAAGCATGAAGGCCATCTGCTTCCATGCATGTAGAAAGGCCGGATATGAATGCATTTTACATCGGGCTCTAAGTGCTTAAGGGCTTTCTCCGCCCATTCTTGAGCTTGAGGATCTCCCAGCACAATACCGGTTGACGTACCATTGGATTCGGTGTGCCCGTCAGCATCATATGCTCTATTACTTCGTTTCGATTCGGAGAGGCCGGCAACCAGAGGATCAACGGACGTAAAAAGCACTGAGATCACTTCGTATCCATTCTGACAGCCGACAAAAGCACCGACCTGGAAGCAGACGGCCTTTCTGAGGCAGGCCAAAAGCTCCCTGGCAATGTACGTAACATCATCTGAAACCTTGCTGACAATGGAAGCGTACTGTAAGAAGGGAGTCTTATCCCATGTCTTCTTACCTGAATCAAATAATTGAGTTTCCCAAAAAGCTCTCTGAACAGCCTGAGCAACACCACGAATGATCCTCATGTCCGCAGGCTTCAAGCCTCGGTCAGGAGGATTTAACAGGGACATGACCCCTAGTTCCCCAGAACGGTGTGAAAAGGATGCACAAATCGCAGAAGAATACCCGGACTGCTCTAGAACATGGCATTGATAAGGCCTTATAAGCCTGGGAATCACTGTTGATGAAGGGATACGAATAATCGAACACCCGGAAGCCGGGACATGAGAGCTGAGTTCAGGAGCCTCCGAATCGCCTGCTGACGCAACCAACTTGAGCAAACCTGCGTTTTCATCGAGGATTCGAACGCAAGCAGATTCAGCCAGGCCTAAATCGACCGCGAGTTCAACCAGACTATCGATTGTGCTACACATTTCGCTGACTGATAGAAGGATGTTGCGAGTTCTCAAAATCCTTGAAACCCTCTTTTGCACAAGCTCCGGCTCTTCAAGAGAGGCTGTTGCACGCAATCTACGTGGGCATGTTCTTATAAGACGAGAGAACGTTGCCTCATCCTCAGAATCCAGTGGAGGAGATGAAGAGTTGGCAAACACCGAAACTATCGATGTACCTCCATTTAGATCTAAAGGCGGAGATATTAGACCGGTTCCAAGACTAAGCGCATCTCGTAGACTCTCCGGGAGGCTTAGAGGAATCCCCAGCCTGACACTTTCCCTAACGTAAGTTGCCACATATTCCCATAGCTTTGTCTCTTCCTCTGAAACGGGTTCAGGGTGGACGTAAATCCTGCTTGCCTCATCACAAGGGGATGCGTTGACGTTCATTATCAGCATAGCACGGTCAGCTCTACAGGCATGAGTGAGAAACCTCAGCATCCTGTCAAACAGCACTTCGGGCCTATACAGGATACCCATCGTATGATGCCATTCGCAGGAATCCACGAAGAATGAATGCGTATATCCGAATTGTTTTAGCTCCCGGGATGGAGAAGGCTCGCCTTTCCTTGAGGCTCCTGGATAACTGGGATTCGACATTACCCTCCCTCCCAACTATGTCAGCATCTACTCCTCTCCCGACGCCATTGACATAAGTCACTGACAGCTACCGGTAGCAGAACACTGCTCACCCAGTATTATCCTTCCGGACACAATGCCAAGACTCTGCTGTCATACATACGTACAGCAAGGGAATCTTCTATAGACTTCTAAAATTTCCTGCTATTTTTTAGTAATATTGTAAGTCTGCTGATATTTCTGAAGTGCAGCTTAAGGCTATGATTTTGGCCCGCAATAGGTTCTATGAGCGCGGAAACCTGCTTTGCGGAAGGTCAGTCCCAGCCCACCAGAAAGGAAGCTCCGGTCTAGCCAAGAGATATCTAGGCCCAGCATAAAACCGATCTCAGCTTGGCTTGGCGCAACTCAGCTCAACAGCAATCCTGCACCTGCAGCCAAAAGAACCAGGCCGAGTCCTTTAAACCATGTGAAAGGCGTGGGATCGAGGCCGAAAAGCCCAAAGTGGTCTATAATGAGGGCTGTGAGGGTTTGTCCTACAATAATCGAGGTAGTTGCTATGGCTACACCTAGCTTGGGTATGCTGGAGACAACGCCCCAGACAATAAGCACGCCTATGAGACCGCCAAGCGAAAAATACCATGGCGCCTCAGTGACACGGGCGATATCTCCCTTGCCTGCACCGAACACGAACAAGATTATGAGGATAGTAGCAAGGCCTACTACATGCACTATGAGAATAGCTTCCCAATTACCGATGGTTTGCCCGAGTCTGCTGTTTATTGACCCCTGTATCGCCATGGATATGCCGGCAACTAGAGCAATGACAAGGGCCAGGATTTTTGAAGGCATTTCCCATGCCACCTCTTCGTCACAGTTCACAGACTGCTTGCTCGTAAAAGGATTTCCCTTAAACCTGCTTAGGCTCTAAAGGAAGCGCTATTGACCGGTTAACTTATCCCTGAAACCCCGATGGTGACCTCACCTGCGACTACATGGACATTTTCCCCTGATTCGGTACGAATAATGAGCCCGCCATCAGAGGCTATGTCCGCTGCAACACCGTAAATAGGAGTTTCAAGCCCGGAGACTATGACTTTTCGTCCCAGCATGTCACAGTATTCTCTTACCTTTTGCAGTATCCCCAAAAACCCGTCAGATAAAAACTGTTTGTACAGCGAATAAAAGTTGTCCAAGATCGCCAGTGTCAATGCTTCGCGGGCCTCACGAGCATGAGGATGATCGGGGCTTATCAGGCTCCCGGATGTCTCCCTAACCTCAGGCGGGAGGAGATCCTTGCGAACCGCCACATTAACCCCTATTCCGACAACAGCAAACTCTATTCTATCGCCGATAAACCTTGTTTCAGGCAATATCCCGCAGGCTTTCTTTCCGGAGATAAGCACATCATTAGGCCACTTCACTACCGCGGGAAGCCGGAAGATATCTCGAATAGCAGAGGATACTGCAACACCTGCAATAAGAGACAGCCAGCCTACATCTTGTGGTTTTAGCCTCGGCCTGAGAATTATTGAAAGCCATAGCCCGCCTGAAGGCGAATGCCAGATGCGTCCTCTCCTGCCCCTACCCGAAGTCTGGGTTTCCGCAATAACGCAAGTTCCGCAGGGAGCGCCTTCTGACGCGAATTTCACAGCTACGCTGTTCGTCGAGTCAACTTCAGGAAACCTGATGATTTTCCATCCGTCACGGCCTGAGCCCGGGCCCTTCCAGCCCATTCCTGCTTCAAACAGTTGAAGGCCTGTCCAGGGGCTGAAGTCTCGTAGGAGCGATTCCGCCTTACGTCCGTCAGGCGCCGGAAGGTCAGGATTTATCTCAGCTAAGGGAATGATGACAAAGCCTCTCTCCCAAATGCGGGGATGCGGAATGGAGAGGGACGGAGTGCTAATCTTTATCTCAGTACTGCCTAACTGATTACGGCGTATCCTGGTGCAGCCCGCCTGGATGCTGTCTGCACTCTGGTTAGGCAGAGAGTCGGAGGGTTCTGCAAAGTACATGAGAACGTCTATATCGAGGACCCTCGGCCCCCACCTTACAGTTGGCTTGCGGCCTACTTTGACCTCTACATCTTTGCACAGTGCCAGCAGGCCGTCGGGCAAAAGCTCTGTCTCAACCAGGGCAACAGCGTTCAGGAACAACCCCTGATCAGTGTAGCCTACAGGTTCTGTCTCGTAGAGAGACGATACCTTGACGATCTCCACCTTTCCGGACTCACGCAGCATAGCAAGGCCTTTTGCGATATTGTCTCTTCTGTCTCCCAGGTTAGAGCCGAATCCCAGATATACGCGTGCGAACGTTGCTGTCACCTCCGGCCTGGCCTTGTAATTTCAACCTCAACATAGTCTATTACGCCGCCCATTGCGACACTGGGCTTTCTCACCCTTACGACAACATAATCCACTGAGTATGCATCAAGGATCGTCTCTGCAATGTTTTCGGCTACAGCTTCGACCAAATCGTAAGTCCTCTCCTGGACAATAGTTTGCACGATCGTGTACACGTCGACGTAATTAATCCCCTGCTCCAGGTCATCAGTTTGCCCGGGAACCGAAAGGTCCATATGCAACTCGACATCAACTTCAAATCTCTGCCCCAGCTCCTTTTCACCTTCGAATACCCCGTGATACCCGTAGAACACCATGTTGCGCAAGGTTATCTTGTCACTCTTCACAGGCGCTCCCTCCCCTTACGATAGCATCAGACATCCGAGCCACCCTGGTAATCTGCTTTACATCGTGAACACGGACAATATCCACACCGGACGCTATCGCAAGGGCAACCGTGGCAGACGTGCCTTCGACTCTGTCTTCCACCGGAAGTCCCAGCGTCCGTCCTATGAATCCTTTGCGGGATGTGCCTATGAGAATCGGATAACCTAGGCTTCTTAGCTCCTTGAGCTTCCTAAGGAGCTCAAGATTGTGGGCGCAGGTTTTGCCAAACCCGATCCCCGGATCAATGATTATGTTTTCTGCGGGTATACCATATTCTTGAGCTCTCTCGGCAGCATCACGGAGGAATCTTGCCACCTCGGATACGACCGACTCGTATTGCGGGTTCTCCTGCATATCTTTTGGCCGGCCTTTCATGTGCATAAGGACAATGGGGACTTTGGCTTCCGCCACAACCTCTCCGAGACGAGGATCTATCGTCAGGCCTGAAATATCGTTAATCATATGCGCGCCTGCGCCCAGAGCTGCTTCAGCTACTTCACTCTTATATGTGTCCACTGAGATAGGTGCCGGAAAGTCCTTTCCGAGGGCCTCAATAACCGGAACCACTCTCTGGATTTCTTCTTCTGCAGGAACAGGCGTAGAACCCGGCCTTGTGGATTCGCCGCCGATATCAATAATGTCCGCCCCTTCTTCCACAAGACGCCAGGCGTGTTCTACCGCTCTCTCCACAGTCATGCGTTTGCCGCCGTCAGAAAACGAGTCAGGTGTTGTGTTGAGAATGCCCATGACATAGGTCTTGCTGCCTAGCTCCAGGGTATGCTCTCCGAGTTGAAGGATCCTACCGGCGGAGGGTTCCAGTGCGTCCAGGACCTCGAGAATCTCTTCTCCAATCCGGCGCAAACCGAAAGGTTGGCGCATGAGGCCTTCCGCTGCCCTCTGAAGCTGCCTGAGTGTGCCCATGAGCAGGACATCCGTATAATCACCGGTAAGAGCGGCTACCTTAGCGTGTACAGCAGCGTCTCCCCCTTTTGACAGCATTTCCTGTTTGATGATTATTGCCTGTTTAAAGGTTATCTCCTCAAGCAGGATCGCCCGAAGCATGCCTTTTTCAGACATGATCTTGGTACCGTGGGGAGAGGCACCGACTTTTTGAATGGCAGAAATCAGATCCTGTTGGGACTCAATAACGAGAGCACGGGCATTATGATGTTTCTTTCGCTGTGATATGCTGCTTTCCACGAAAGCGTTCCCTCCTTGGCAACACTTTTGGCGGCTTAGTTGAAAAGGCGTTAAATGACGGTTACACCGAGAGTCTTCTCCATTTCTTTCAAAGCGTACTCATGTGCAGCTTCGTCAAAAGATGACATGGCATCTCTAACGGCTGTGACTTTGTAGTTCAGGTTCCTGGCGTCTGCTGCAGTGTATAGACAACAAATGTTTGTGCAAACGCCTACCAGTACGATCTCGTCTACACCAAGCTCTCTTAAGGTAAGGTCCAGGTCTGTCTGGAAGAAACCGCTGTAGCGTCGCTTGGGAATGGTCTTATCCCCCGGACGAGGCTTCAGCTCATCGACTACATCTGCACCGGGAGTCCCGGTAACACAGTGGGACGGGAACATCTCAAACTCAGAATCATCTTCGCTGTGAGAATCACATATATAGACTACCGGCCATCCGGAAGCCCTGGCCTTCTCAATCTCTCGCCTTACCGATTCAATTACATCCTTTGATGTAGGGCCAATGTAGAGCCTGCCGTCAGGCTCGAGGAAATCTCGCAGCATGTCTATTACAACAAGAGCCTTTCTAGACATATCACATCACCCCTCTTCTATTCAGACCGGTTCGGATTTGCTTTGTATCGCGAACCCTTAGTTAGCCCCTAAACGTGAAACCTAGAGCTCCAAACGTAAAACCTACAGGTTCAAACGTGAAACCTACAGCTCCTGTTCCATACGAGCCATAACTCTCTCGTAAATATCGCGGCCTTGAGATAAGCAGCTTGTCACGTCATCCTGCATCTGTCGGACGAAGGACTCGTCCTTGATGCATTCTAAGTTAATCCTAACATTGAAGTATGCGCCGCGCATTCCGGCCCAGGCAGCAAGACATGCAACCGCAACGTCTGACAAAGCGCTCTTCATCCCGTGTTCAGCCATGGCCTCTGAAAGGCGCAGCGCTTCCAGGGAAAGCTTGACGACTTTAGCCGGGACAAGACACGCGCCTTTAAATGCGTCTTGAATAGCCTGGGACCTTGCCTGCTTCTCTTCTTCAGTATCTTTGCTTAACCTGTAAGCAGCGATTACTCTGTCGTAAGATGCAGCATCTTCATGGGCAAGGGTCAACAAATCCTCTTTCATCCGGTGGGCACGGCTCACGACTTCTCGGATAAACCCAAGTTCGGGGTCTTCTTCTTCACAACAAGTGTCACCTCGGGTTTCGAAACATCCCCGTGCCTTCTTCGACTCCAGCCGCCTGGCAGTTAGTGAGCCTACCATGCACAACAGAGCAGATGAAAGGCTTGCTATTAACGACGAGACGCTTCCGCCCCCGGGTGTGGGGCACCCTTCAGCAACAGATTGGACATACTCGGAGACAGTCAGTCCTCCAATACCGCCCTCTTTTTCAGTCACTATACCACGAGCCTCCCTTCATCCACAACAAGCCTTCCTTTTTTGATCACCTTGTCCACGATATTCGTGCCTGGTTTATATGGGATTCCAAGATACGTGCCGACATTTGCTACGACCATATCTGCAAGCTTTCCTACCTCGAGGCTACCTATGGAGTCCCCACGGTTCAACCCATACGCAGCATTGATGGTCGCTGCACAAAGGATCTCTGCGGGATGGAGCTTCATGCCTAGGGCTGCCACGTTCATGACGAACTGCATAGACAGTGTCGGGCTGGTGCCGGGATTGAAGTCAGTAGCGAGAGCTACAGGACATCCTGCTCGCATAAATGCCCTGGCATCAGCGTACCGGCCGAAGCCGAGAGTAAACGAAGTTGCAGGAAGGAGTATCGCTATGACCCCGGCTTCCGCCATCTTGTGAATACCTTCTTCCGAAGAGTAAAGCAAATGCTCAGCAGAAACAGCACTGATCTCAGCTGCAAGCTCGGCTCCGCCTGTTGCTCCCATTTCATCTGCATGAATCTTGGGGAGAAGGCCCAGAGCCAGTCCCGCCTCTAAGATCCGTCTTGATTGTTCAACGGAGAAGACTCCTTCCTCACAAAAGACATCGCAAAACTCTGCCAGTCCCTCTTCCTTGACTGCAGGGAGCTGCTCTTCAATCACATGCCGGACATAGCCTTCTGTGTCGCCTGCATACTCCCGGGGCACAGCGTGTGCACCCATAAAGGTGCTGACCACGTCAACCGGGTGAAGCCTATCAAGATCTTTTATAACGCGAAGGATTTTCAGCTCCTCTTCAACAGACAGCCCGTAACCGCTCTTTGCCTCGACAGTGGTGGTTCCGTGGCACAGCATTATGTCGAGATTCTTAAGGCCTATTTCCAGAAGTTGCGAGTGGCTGGCATCACGTGTAGCCTTGACTGTTGAGAGGATCCCGCCGCCGCTTGCTAGTATCTCAAGATAAGTTTTGCCTTCGGCTCTTTGGATAAACTCCTTTTCCCGAGATCCGGCAAAAACCAGATGGGTATGGGAATCCACAAGTCCCGGCAAAACGACTTTACCTTTGGCATCTATCACTTCTGCATCCTGAGTCAGCTGGATTTTCTCTCTGACCTCATGAGCTTTCCCTATTGCTACGATGCGCCCCTGGTAAGCAGCTACGCTCCCTCCGGAGATCATTCCCAAGTTACGCATGGAAGACCCGGCGCGGGGACCCACTGCACCGTTCCCCGAGGCCTCTCCGGCAAAGGTAACAACCTCCGACGCATCTTCAACCAGCAAATCGGCATGAATCAGCTGCTCTCCGGTATTCATCAGGCATCACCGGCTTTCGTTTAGTAGCTCCCTTTTGACGATCCCCTGAAACTCTATGAAAGCCTTTACTGAAATCTCATCAGAAACCTTAACAAAGCGTCCACCGAATCGTTGCCAAAACCTCGGTCAAGGCCTCTATGTATACACCGGAGAATCTTCACCAAAACCTCAACCGAAGACTTTTACTAAAACTTCCACGAAAACTTCTGGAACTTCGACCTAAACTTCTGCTATGACCTCGACCGAAACCGTTAAACCGTAACTTGGACCTCCAGTGAAACACTACTGACTCTCTTCACAGCCTCCTATTGAGATCTTTGCGAAAGCAGTCCTATTCGCTAAATATCCTGGCCTCTAATACTCTATCTTCGGAGAAATCTTCAAGTCTCAAGTAATAGACAGCAGCATCCAATAGGGCTTTCATAGGTGCAAGGCCTATTAGTTCACTGCCTACAATAGACACGCCGTAGCGTTCGGCTTCTGTCTTTACCAGATTG
>FZPS01000213.1_pt212 | contig 51770 bp, 50 predicted proteins | sample 1817821 | NCBI WGS metagenome assembly FZPS01 (sample SAMEA104158645, study PRJEB21678) | metagenome | place: Germany | collected 2015-04-21 | reverse complement strand
TTTGCGGCAAGCCTGTTTGAGTAACGCCCGTGTTACGCTTTATCTGGTTTATTTCTTGCCTTGCTTGCCAGGTTTGAAGCCAAAGCGGGCAGGATGAGAATCACGATTAAATACGGGATATATAAATTGTTAAAATCCCTGAGCATGTAGTAGAAGAGCAGCAGGGCGCCTGGCAAGCCCAACAGAAGCCCTTAAGCCATTTCAATATAGGCCAGATCAGCCCGAGCACAACGCCCAGCGCGATATAAATCAAAAGTATCACACCGACGGTGACAATCCTTTCTTTCGCCGCTCCGTCCGAAAAAACGGAGAGAAATACGCCGAAAAATCCTGTGGCGCAGCCCAATACTAGGGTCGACAGCATTGCCGCTGCCTTTTTCATGTCTTTACTCCTTATTCTTTCATAGCCCTGTAATCATGACCCAAAAAAGGGTTGCGATACGGGGCCTGTTGATGCAATGAATATTTAAATACATAATATAGAATGTTATCGTCCATTACAACAGTAAATCACCAGTGAAAATATGATACCCGTCTTTTTAATATGTTAACACAACATCGAAGATACATTTGACCGGAGCCTTTGTAAAATTAACCGTTTCAAAGCCAATCCCGCTAATTGATTTAGTTGCTTTGGAATAAGTTAACCATATTGAAATGGCATCAAAAAAATGGTCAACCTATCATGCTTATTTTCCGACTAAGTTAACTCATTTAAATGAATAAACGAAAAAATGGTTAGAATTAATTATCGCAGAAATGGTTAGTTTTAATCCGGCGTTCCGGTCAAAGTGCATGGACTATGATTGAAAAATGAAATATAATGGCAATAACGAAAAAAGCAAGGAAAGAGTGAAAATAATGAGAGCGTTTATCGGGATTGATTTTGAAGACAATATAAAAGATGAGATATGCAGTCTACAACAGCAATATCGTGAACATGCTATAAGAGGCCGGTGGAAACATCGGGACAACTTCCACATCACCTTGAAATTCCTGCGTGAAGTTAGCCCGAAACAAAAGGCGATGATCGATGGGATCATGGCAAGCATATGTAAAAACCATAAGCCTTTTGAATTAAAACTGGCAGAAACGGGGATCTTTGGAGGCAGGGGATCCATACGAGTTTTATGGCTTGGACTGGGTGGAGATAGGGATGCACTTTTTTCTCTGCAAAATGAGATTGATCTTGCTCTTGAGCCTGTGGGTTTCCAGAGAGAGAGCAGAAAATACAGCCCTCACGTAACGATTGGTCAAGATATTCTTTTTGAAAAAGACTTTGAGACGGTAAAGCAATCCATTCCGATAAAGCAATTCAAACCTTTACAAGCCAAAAGCTTATATTTATTTAAAAGCGAGCAGATTCAAAACAAAAGAGTATACACGAAAGTAAGCCAATACGATTTACGTTAATATTACTTCCGGGAGGGACTGAAGATGAAGAGAGTTTTCTATTACGAAACGGAAATTGGAAAGATCGGCATTGCAGAAAACGGATCAGCCATTACGGATATTTTTTTTGCCAGTAAAGAGGATCCCGAAGACATTAAGCAGACGGAACGAAAGGAAACTCCTCTGATAAAGGAAGCGGGAAAACAAATCCACGAATATTTTAAGGGAGAGCGAAAAGTATTCGAATTGAAGTTGGAGCCGGAGGGCACTCCGTTTCAAAAGGAAGTCTGGAACGCATTGCTGTCCATTCCTTACGGAGAGACCAGGAGTTACGGACAGATAGCTGAGCAGGTGGGGAATCCCAAGGCATGCAGAGCTGTGGGTTTAGCCAATAATAGAAATCCCATTGCCATCGTCATACCCTGCCACCGGGTTATAGGAGCCGATGGGAGATTGGTCGGATATGGCGGAGGATTACATATAAAGGAACGGCTGCTTGCCCTTGAACAACGAAATTTATAAAGGGTCCGATTTTTGGTATTGTGTGCTATTTAGTACTGTACGCGATTTTAGTTTTGTGTGCTTGGGTACGCAGGAAGGAACAGGGATGAAAAAGAGAGTTTGCATTATTTATACCGGCGGAACCATAGGCATGGAAAAGACGGAAAACGGTTATGCTCCCGGGAAAGTGCATCTTCATTCTGCTCTAAATGAGATTGCAAACATGGGATCATCCACCTTGCCGTCCTTTGATCTCATCGAATACGATCCTTTGCTGGACTCATCCAACATCTCGCTGAAGGAATGGATACAAATGGCGCGGGATATAGAACGCAGATACGACCATTACGACGGGTTTGTTATTCTCCACGGTACCGATACCATGGCGTATACGGCCTCGGCTCTTTCCTTCATGCTTGACGGCCTCACAAAGCCCGTCATCCTTACCGGTTCTCAAATTCCTCTCAGTGAGATTCGTAACGACGCGCGGGACAATTTGATTACCGCCCTGACCCTGGCAGGCAACTATTCGGTGCCGGAAGTATGCCTTTATTTTGGCGGACTGCTCCTCCGCGGAAATCGAGCAACGAAGATAAGCGCAGACGATTTGGTGGCCTTTGATTCTCCCAACTATCCTCCTTTGGCAGAGGTGGGGGTCAGAATTACGCTTGAGGATAAGATGATTCACAAACCCGGATCCGGATTGAAATTGACCGAATTCGGTCAACATCAGATCGCTGTTCTCAAAATATTTCCGGGCATTCAGTTTGAAGTTTTTGAAAATATCATGACAGAACATCTGAAAGGAATTGTCATAGAAGCATTCGGCGCCGGTAATATTCCGGACAGGCAAGGCACGATGCAGAAGCTCTTGGAAAGGGCAAAGCGCAACGGCACGATTATCGTGGTTTGTACCCAATGCCTCAAAGGATCCGCCATCATAGGCGAATATGAGGTCAGCGAGGAGCTGGCGAAGGCAGGAGCTGTAAGCGGATACGACATGACGGTGGAAGCGGCGGTTACCAAACTTTACTACCTATTGAGCATGGGTTATAATATTGAGACAGTTAAGCGGCTCATGGCGGAAAATCTTAGAGGAGAGCTGACAAAAGCGTTGTAATGCGGCGGGTGAGAAGGTAGTATAGATGGCTGTAATCAAAGTAAAAGAAGTGAATCTGGAATACGGTTATCCAACGGCAGAGATAGCTGTCCGCAACATGGTTGACCAACTGATGAGCTGCAAAAGGCAGGGGATGCGTGCCGTCATCCTGATTCACGGATACGGGTCTTCCGGAACGGGAGGTAAAATAAAACAGGCCGTAAGCCAAAAATTAAGAGATCCATCTATGGTAGGCATAGTTCGAACGACTTGTCCTGGAGAACGATGGGTAGAAAAAAAGCGCACTATGTTAAACGCATGTCCGGGACTCAGAGATTATGAATCCCGGATTTCGGGTAATTATGGTGTAACTGTTGTACTGTTGAAGTAGAGGGTGAGAGCTGAATGAACAAGTTGACAATCGACGATTTCAAAAAAGTTTTTAAGGATTATATACCTGGCCCTCTGGGGTATTATAGATATTATTCTGTGTTGGTGCCCCTTGTGGAGCGAGAGGGTGAGCTGCATATTTTATATGAGGTAAGAGCGGAAACTTTGCGCACTCAGCCAGGACAGGTTTCTTTTCCCGGGGGAAGGATCGAAGACGGAGAAACTCCTGAGGAATGCGCGATTCGTGAAGCATGCGAAGAACTTTGCATCCAACCTTCGGATATAGAAATTATTTCGCCCTTGGATTATCTCCATACATACAGCAACTTCACCATGTACCCGTTTTTAGGCACCATCGATTACGATGCCTGCAGCAAAGTAACCGCCAGCCTGGAAGAGGTGAAGGAGCTCTTCTTCGTACCGGTTTCATATTTGATGGAGACGGAACCTCTGGTGTATAATTCCGAAGTTTACCCCAAAATTCCCGAAGATTTTCCTTACGAAAAGATTTATGAGAAGAATGGGTATAATTGGAGAAAGGGAAGCACTTCGATACCGATATATCAGTATAAGGGGTATGCGATTTGGGGAATGACCGCCTTGATAACCCAACATCTCATCAATAAAATGAAGGAAAACTGTTTATAAAAATATGATGATGCGGACAATTACGCCAGGGTGAGAATCTGCGGAGACCATTCCGTAAATATATACAAGACTAATGTTGAAGAGGGGAAAAACCGATGGAAAAGAGCAAAAAGGAGAGAAAATACAAATTCGAGACACTGCAGGTCCATGCAGGACAAGAGCTGCCCGATCCGGCCACCGGAGCCAGGGCGGTGCCTATTTATCAAACAACTTCATACGTATTTGACAGCTGTGCCAAAGCTGCCGCTCTGTTTGATTTGTCCCAGAGCGGAAACATCTATACGCGCATAATGAATCCGACTACGGACATATTTGAAAAGAGAATGGCGGCCCTGGAGGGAGGCGGAGCGGCTTTGGCAGTTGCCAGCGGTTCGGCGGCTATTACTTACGCGGTTCAGAATATCGCTCAAGCAGGAGACCACATTGTTTCCGCAAATACTCTCTACGGAGGAACCTACAATCTTTTTGCACATACTTTGAGGAATTTCGGTATTGAAACAACTTTTGTAGATCCGGATGAAAAAGACAGCTTTAAAAATGCTATCCGCCCGAATACTAAAGCGATCTTCATCGAAAGTCTGGGCAATCCAAATTCCAGCATAATAGATGTTGAGGAGTTGGCAAAGACAGCGCATAGTCACGGCATCCCTCTCATCGTGGACAATACCTTTGCGACGCCTTACCTGTTCCGTCCCATAGATTACGGTGCTGATATAGTGGTGCATTCCGCAACAAAATTCATAGGAGGCCACGGAACTTCCATCGGAGGAGTGATCATAGACAGCGGTAAATTTGATTGGGCCGCATCGGGTAGATTTTCTTGCATGACGGAACCGGATCCCAGCTATCACGGAATGCGCTATGCGGAAGCCGTAGGCCCATTGGCTTATATAGTGAAAGCGCGTGTAACCCTGTTGCGGGATACGGGAGCCGCATTAAGCCCCTTCAATTCATTCCTCTTCCTTCAGGGGTTGGAAACGCTGTCGTTAAGAGTTGAACGTCATGTGGAAAACACATTGAAGGTAGTAGATTTTCTGAGCAATCATCCCAAGGTTGAAAAAGTGAATCATCCTTCTCTCCCCGGCAGCCCGTACCATTCCCTTTATAAAAAGTATTTCCCCAAAGGAGGAGGTTCCATCTTTACCTTTGAGATTAAGGGAGGAAAGAAGGAAGCCACAGAGTTTATCGACAAGTTGCAGCTTTTCTCCCTCCTGGCTAATGTGGCAGATGTGAAATCTCTCGTCATCCATCCAGCCACAACCACCCATTCTCAGATGAGAGAGGAAGAGCTTATGGCTTCAGGAATCAAACCGAGTACCATCCGTCTGTCCATCGGGATCGAGCATATCGACGATTTGATTTACGACCTGGAGCAGGCTCTGAGCTAATAAACCATACCTGCGATGCTAAAAAGGTTTATAAAATATGAAGAAAAAAGTATTGGTAGCTATGAGCGGAGGAGTTGACAGTTCCGTTGCAGCTGCTCTGTTGCTGGAACAAGGCTATGATGTCAGCGGGGTCACTCTGAAGCTCTACGACAATGAAGATCTGGGCATCGATGACAAAACCCGGACCTGCTGTTCCATCTTCGATGTGGAAGATGCGCAGATAGTGGCGCAGCGTTTGGGTTTTCGTCACTATGTCTTCAATTTCGGATTGTATTTTCAAAGGGACGTAATGGAGCGATTTGCAGATGCGTATCAGAAAGGTGAGACGCCTAACCCATGCATTGATTGCAACAGGTACATCAAGTTCAGCAAGCTTTTGGAAAGGGCGCTCCTTCTCGGATATGACTATATCGCTACAGGCCATTATGCCAGAGTGGAGTATGATGAGAAGAAGCAAAGGTATCTCTTGAAGAAAGCTAAAGATGCATCGAAAGATCAGACCTACGTTCTCTATGCCATGACGCAACAGGAGCTTGCGAGAACCCTGTTTCCCCTGGGGGATATGCTTAAAAGCGAAGTCCGGAAAATAGCCGAAGAAAAGGACCTGGTAAATGCCGGTAAGCCTGACAGCCAAGACATTTGTTTTGTCAAGGATAACGATTACGCAGGGTTTCTCACCGACGTCATGGGTGTAGAATCCGTTCCCGGCGACTTTATTGACACGGAGGGCAATGTGATAGGAAGGCATAAAGGGCTGATTCACTATACCATCGGTCAACGCAGGGGACTTAATATCGGTTTTGGCCGACGCAAATATGTGGTAAAGATAGACCGGGATAACAACACGGTAACATTAGGGGATCCCGAGGATCTTTTCAGTGAAAGTCTCATGGCAAGAGATGTAAATCTCATATCAATAAGCAAGCTGGATGCCCCGATGGAAGTAACGGTGAAAACAAGGTATAAGCAACCGGAAACAAAAGCAACAATCTATCCGGTGGGAAACGATAATATTCGCGTGGTATTTGAAAATCCCCAGCGAGCCATTACACCGGGTCAAGCTGTTGTCTTTTATGATAATGATGTGGTAGTGGGCGGTGGGACTATTTCTTTGGAGTAGTCCTTTAAGCATGTTTCGTTGTATATGCACTTCCTTAAAAGTAGCCCTTTTTGGTTTGAAAATCATATAATATAATAAAGACACCACGCAGTAGAATCATGGTTTTAAAAGAATTGGCAATTGGATTTTTTCTTGCGATGTTTGAAAAACAATGGTAAAATAAGAAAACATGACAGATTCCTTTCGTAAATCTATATATTGAATGAAATGAAATGCCGAGGTTAACCTATGGAAATAGAAATGAAATATGCCATCGCTAATAAAGAGGTGGCAGAATCCATATGGGAAGATGATCTCCTTGATGAAATCGGAGATCCGGATTCCCGTGAAGCGGTCTATATGAAATCAGCTTATTTCGATACAGATTCGCGCGTTCTGTTTAAGAATGACGTGGCTTTTCGCGTAAGGATGGAAGGCAATAAAATTGTCGCTTCTCTTAAATGGAACGGGAGCAGCAGCGAGGGATTGCATAAGCGTGAGGAGGTCAACGTACCTGTTGACGATCCCGCCTGTTTTTCGGAACCATCTGCGGAAATCTTCAAGGAGAGCGATCAGGGAAAGGCGTTACTGAAACTTATTGGAGACGAGTGTCTTCACAGCATCCTGGAGATGAATTATATTCGCAGACGGCTACGCATAGATTACGGGAAAAGCATCATGGAACTCGCCATTGATACCGGTGAAATTCTGACAGAAAAAGGAGAATTACCTATCTGTGAGCTTGAAATTGAACTGTTCACCGGTGAACAAGAAGATGTGATCGCCTTGGGGGATATATTAAAGGAAAAATACGGCCTAATCCCTCTGGACACCAGCAAGTACGCAAGGGGGCTTAAACTTATAAGGAAATCCGACCAGGAACAATAGGAGAATATATAAAGAAGAATAAGTCCGTGGCCGATGTCATCCTTAATACGTTGGCCACATTTTTTGCGATAATGGAAGAAGTACATAATAATTGACCAATACAAGCAATAAATTGGCGATTTTTGATGAAATATGATGAAAAATAGATAAAAATCCCGGAAAAACATGTCAAAAGGAACTGTTTTCTGCTTCATTTTACGGGGTATATAAGCAATACAGCGTATATTAGACTTCAATATTCGGCACCACAGTAAAAGAAAATAATTCTACAGTCGAATTTTTTCTCTTAATAGGTTATAATGTATCCGCTGCTAGATGAGAGATATTTTAATATACAGGAGGAATAAATTTAATGAAAGCAACAATGCTTGGCAGAGAAAAGAATGACGTTACATTTAAAATGGACTTTGAGTCAGATGAATTCGAACAAGCCATCAACAAAGCATATAAAGCAACAAAGCATCAGTTCGTTATCGATGGTTTCCGTAAAGGGAAAGCGCCGAGAAAGCTTATTGAGATGAAATACGGTGAGGATGTGTTCTACGAGGATGCTATCAACCAACTGTTTTCGGAGGCTTACCCCGCCGCGTTGGATGAGTTGAATATCAAGCCCGTAGACAGGCCTCGTGCAGATTTCGATAAAATAGAAGCCAATAAGGGATTTGGTGTAACGATAAAAGTGACTGTCACCCCGGAAGTTCAGGTAAAGGACTACAAAGGTGTCAAGATCGCCAAAGTAGATGATACAGTGAAAGACGAGGAAGTGGAAAAAGAACTGGAAGCTCTGCAAAAGAGAAATTCCAGATTAGTAGAGGTGGATAGGCCTGCCAAAGAGGGCGACACCGTACTTATCGACTATGCAGGTTTTATCGGTGAAGAGCAACTGGAAGGAGGCACTGCAGAACGTCAGCCGATTACCTTAGGCTCTAATGTTTTAATTCCAGGCTTTGAAGAACAGCTTGTCGGTGTGAAAGCGGGAGAAGAACGAGAGGTTAAAGTGACTTTTCCCGAAGACTACCATTCCGATTTAGCCGGAAAAGAAGCCGTATTCAAATGCAAGGTGCATGAAATAAAGGAAACAGAACTTCCCGAAATCGACGATGAATTCGCGAAAGATGTAAGCGAGTTCGATACGTTGGAAGAATTGAAAGCAGACATCAGGCATAAGTTAGAAAAGACTGCAAAAGATAAGGCAGAGTACGAGATGAAGAATGCCGTTCTGGAAAAAGTCTACGAAGCAACAGAAGTGGACATACCTGATGTGATGGTAGAGAGCCAGATCGATGATATGCTTCATGAGTTCCAGCAGCAGCTACGTTACCAGGGGCTGGATTTTCAGCAATACTTGGAGTTTTTGGGCAAGAACATGGAAGAATACAGGGAAGAACTCCGAGCAGATGCCTACAAGAAAGTAAAGACAAAGCTCATAGTTGAAGCGGTTGCAGAAGCAGAGAACCTGGTCGCTTCGGATGAGGATGTGGATAAAGAACTGGCAACAATGGCGGAGCAATATAAAATGGAGACAGATAAAATAAAAGAGATAATGGGTGAACAGGGAATCGCCTATCTCCGTCAGGATATAAGGAACAAAAAAGCAGTGGATTTCATGTATGATAACGCCGTCATTGAGTAAAGACCGCCGTTAGGACAAAGGGGGAAAGCATATGCCATTAATCCCGATAGTGGTAGAACAAACCAGTCGTGGTGAGCGATCTTATGACATCTATTCGAGATTGTTAAAAGATCGCATCGTATTCCTCGGTGAGGAAGTGAATGCGCACACCGCAAGTATAGTGGTGGCACAGCTCCTTTTTTTGGAGGCAGAAGATCCAAATAAAGATATAAGCTTTTATATTAATAGTCCCGGCGGATCCATTACTGCCGGTATGGCTATTTATGACACAATGCAATATATTAAACCGGACGTCTCTACAATTTGCATCGGAATGGCAGCAAGCATGGGAGCTTTCCTATTGGCTGCCGGTGCAAAGGGGAAACGGTTTGCACTGCCGAATGCAGAAATAATGATCCACCAGCCTTTGGGAGGCATATCAGGGCAGGCAGAAGATCTGAGAATTCACGCAGAGCGTATCATTAAGACCAGAGATAAACTGAACCGGATTCTGAGTGAAAAGACCGGTCAACCCCTTGAGAGAATAGCACGAGATACAGATCGCGATAATTTCATGGACGCGGAAGAAGCGTTGGCCTACGGGATTATCGATAAGGTAATTGTCTCAAGAGACGGTTAAAACAAAGTAAGTCGAAAGGAAGTATTATGGGAAAATACGATGAATCAAAACAATTGAAATGTTCTTTTTGCGGTAAGCCGCAAGATCAGGTCAGACGGCTTGTTGCAGGACCGAACGTTTATATATGCGATGAATGTATCGATCTGTGCCAGGACATCATAAAAGAAGAGTTCGCAGAAAGGGCTTTGAGAGAAAACGAATTCGGTGACCTGTCGTCATTGCCAAAGCCAAAAGAGATTGCCAGTGCTCTGTCCGAATATGTAATTGGCCAGGAAGATGCGAAAAAAGCATTGGCAGTAGCAGTTTACAACCATTACAAGAGAATAGGTTCTATGAGAGGCTGGGCTGACGACGATGTGGAAATACAGAAGAGCAACATCATTATGATCGGGCCCACAGGCTCGGGGAAGACGTTGCTTGCACAGACCTTGGCAAAGATCCTAAACGTGCCTTTTGCAATCGCCGACGCCACAACGTTGACAGAAGCAGGATACGTAGGTGAAGATGTGGAGAATATTTTGCTTAAACTGATTCAGGCGGCGGATTATGACATAGAAAAGGCGCAAAAGGGCATCGTTTATGTGGATGAGATCGATAAGATCGCAAGAAAGACAGAGAATCCCTCCATCACCCGTGATGTGAGCGGGGAAGGTGTCCAGCAGGCGCTGTTAAAGATTCTCGAAGGCACTGTGGCAAGCGTGCCTCCACAAGGTGGCAGGAAGCACCCGCACCAGGATTTCATACAATTTGACACCACCAATGTACTGTTCATTTGCGGAGGCGCCTTCGACGGTCTGGATAAGATCATTCAAAGAAGGATCGGCGAAAAGACTATCGGTTTCAATTCGCAGATACGAGCCTCAAAAGCAGAAGGGGCGGAAGTGTTGAAATCCGTTCAGCCTGAAGACCTTCTGAAATACGGGTTGATTCCTGAATTCATCGGAAGGCTGCCCGTGGTGGTTACCCTGGAGGAACTGTCGAAAGAAGCTTTGGTCCGCATAATTCGTGAGCCGAAAAACGCATTGTTGAAGCAGTATAAGAAACTGTTCCAACTGGATGGAGTGGAACTTGAAATTGAAGAGGAGGCTATCTTCAGGCTGGCCGAGAAGGCTCTCGAGAGAAAGACAGGAGCTCGAGGTCTTCGCAGCATCATGGAACAAGTGATGACGGATATCATGTTTGAAATTCCATCGAGAGACGACATCAGAAAGTGTATAGTAACAAAGAGCACAATAGATCATAACACAGGACCGACTCTAGTTCTGAGAGACGCCAAAAGGATCGAGAAGAACGGAAAGAAAAAGGAGACGGCATCGTGAGTTGAAAAACAGACGGCACCTGCCGCCTGTTTTTCGGCTGAGGAGGTGTGAGAATTGTCGAACATGAACGAAGACGATAAGAAATATGATAAAGATGAAGAAAAAAAGGTCGATGAGTATGAAGAAATAGATGGAGTTATGCCCATGATCCCCCTCAGGGGATTGTTGGTCTTTCCATATATGGTGCTTCATTTCGATATAGGCAGGGAAAAGTCCATCAGCGCTTTGGAAAAGGCCATGATGATGAACCAAACCGTATTCTTGTCCGCACAGATTAGCGCTGAAACGGACTTACCCACCAGAGATGATTTTTACAGAGTCGGAACAATCGCCAAAATAAAGCAGATGCTGCGCCTTCCCGGAGATACGATCCGGGTTCTCGTGGAAGGCATAAGCAGGGGACGCATTGAGGAATTCATCTTTGAGGTTCCCTATTTCAAATGCAGGATAAAAGGGATCAGTGAACAGGAATTTGATGACATCCCGCCCAAGATAGAAGCATTGATGCGGGCAGTTTTGTCATCTTTCGAAGAATATATCAGCTACAGCCCGAGGATTTCACAAGAGGTATATCCTTCCGTTGCTTCTGTTGAACAGCCTGGCAGGTTGGCAGATGTGGTTACTTCTCACCTGGATATCAAGACGGAGGAAAAGCAGCAGATACTTGAAGCCTTCGATGTAGAAGAGCGCCTTGAAATCTTAAACACCATCCTGACGAAGGAAATTGAGATTCTTAAAATAGAAAACTCAATAACAAACAAAGTGAGAACCCAGATTCACAAGAGCCAGAGGGAGTATTATCTGAAAGAACAGCTCCGCGTAATTCAGGAAGAATTAGGCGAGGACGAAGATATTGAAGACGAGATTCAAAACTGGCTTAAGCAGCTAAACAAACTTAAGCTCCAGCCTGCCGTTCATGAAAAAGTAGAGAAGGAAATAAAGCGCTTTAAAAAGATTCAGTCCCATTCTGCAGAAGGTGGTGTGATACGCACCTATGTGGAATGGATTTTAGCCCTTCCATGGAATAAGTCTTCCAGAGATAATAAGGATATCAAATTGGCGGAGGCCATACTCAATGAGGATCATTACGGCCTGGACAAAGTAAAGGAGAGGGTTCTGGAATATTTAGCTGTGATTCAGCTGTCAAAAAGTATGAAGGGTCCCATTCTCTGTCTGGTCGGCCCTCCCGGAACAGGAAAAACATCCATAGCCAAGTCCATTGCCCGGTCGTTAAATAGGAAATTTGTTCGCATGTCTTTGGGTGGTGTAAGGGACGAGGCAGAAATTCGAGGCCATAGGAGAACCTATATCGGTGCCATACCGGGAAGGATTATATCCGCTATCAAAGAGGCTAAAACAAACAATCCCGTATTCCTCTTCGACGAGGTGGACAAGATCGGCACGGATTTCCGTGGGGATCCTGCTTCCGCATTGCTTGAAGTTCTTGATCCCGAACAGAATAAAGACTTTACGGATCATTATCTGGAGGTTCCCTTCGATCTGTCCAAGGTGATGTTCATTACCACAGCAAACACGACAGATACAATTCCAAAACCTCTGCTTGATCGTATGGAGGTTATCCAGGTTCCCGGCTATACGGAAGAGGAAAAGGTGAAGATCGCCGAGCAATATCTGGTTCCTAAAAAAATTAAGGAACATGGTTTGAAGGAATCAGATCTCAGGATTTCTGAGACGGCAATACGGACCATCATTAATAATTATACGAGAGAATCCGGAGTCCGGAATCTGGAAAGAGAGATCGCCACCATTTGCAGAAAGGCGGCCAAACAGGTGGCAGAAAAGCAGAAAGTGCCAATCATCGTTACCGCGGCTAATGTAGAAAAATATCTGGGGAAGAAGCGCTACCGTTATGATAAAATAGAAGGTGAGAACGGAGTCGGCGTGACGACGGGTCTTGCCTGGACCGCGGTGGGTGGCGATACCCTGTCGATTGAAACAGCTGTCGTTCCAGGGAACGGAACCTTAGTTCTGACTGGCCAGTTAGGTGAAGTGATGCAGGAATCCGCAAAAGCCGGCATCAGTTATATACGCTCCAAAGCGAAAGAACTGGGTATCGAGGAGAATTTCTACAAGGAGAAAGATCTGCACATCCATATTCCGGAGGGAGCGACTCCGAAGGATGGACCTTCCGCAGGGGTTACCATGTGCACTTCCGTCATATCGGCTCTTACCGGTATTCCCGTAAGAAAGGATTTGGCAATGACGGGAGAAATCACTCTGCGGGGCAAAGTGCTTCCCGTGGGAGGAATTCGTGAAAAGGTGCTGGCTGCACACCGGGCAGGAATCACTACCGTTTTGTTGCCTAAAGAAAATGAAGCCGATATTCAGGAAATTCCGTCCAATGTGCGCAGGCGAATGAAATTGATCCTGGTCGAGACGCTGGATGAGATACTGGACATTGCGCTGGTGAAAAAATGATTATAAAAGAAGCAGAACTCGCTGCTGTGGCTGTAAACCCGGAGCAGTATCCGGATACGAACAAAAAGGAAATAGCCATAGCGGGGCGTTCCAATGTGGGCAAATCCTCGCTGATCAACATGTTGCTCAACCGAAAGGGGTTGGCCAGGGTCAGCGGGAGCCCCGGAAAGACCAGAACCATAAATTTCTACGATGTGAATAAGGATTTCCGCATCGTTGATCTGCCGGGTTACGGCTTTGCAAAGGTTTCGCGTTCCACAATAGATAATTGGGGAAAAATGATAGATAACTACCTGTCTAATCGTCCCAATCTTGTTAAGATGATTCAACTGGTAGATGTGCGCCATCCCCCTACAGCCCAGGACATTCAAATGTATGAATGGATGCGGTATTACGGGCTGGACGGTTTGGTAGTGGCCACAAAGGCTGACAAAGTGTCAAAGGCTGAGCTTGCCCGAAATCTAAACGTAATCCGCATGGCCCTCGGACTAGGCGAAAGAGACAAAATAATTCCGGTCTCGGCTCTTAAGAGAACCGGATATGAAGAATTGCTTAAAGCTCTCGATGAGATCCTGAAGGAGGGATAGGGATGCAATACATTTTCCTGCGGGTACTGATGCGCCGGATTAAAGCGATTCCGTCATTTTTGCGGGATAAGACGGTACCCTTTAGAAAGAAACTACTTGTGATATTAGGGGTCCTTTACTTTCTATGGCCCTTTGATTTAATACCAACCCCTATTCTCCTCTTTGGCATAATTGACGATCTGGTGATCTGGGGATCAATTATTTACTACCTGAGAAATGAGCTTGACAAATATTGGCTTGGAGAAAAAGAAGTTGCGCCGGAAAAAAGATTCCATGGCAAAAACATCATAGATGATGTAAAATTTGAAGTGAAGGACAATGGCGCCGATGAGCGCGAAACACAATAAAAAACCAGCAACAAAGGAGCAAGTAATGGAGAAAAAATACGTATTCGGCGATGTGATGATCGGCAAGGAAGAGCTCAAGGAGCGGGTTGCCGAACTTGGCAAGGAGATCTCAAGAGACTACAAGGGTGAATCCATATTGGCTATCTGTGTATTAAAAGGTGCAGTCATCTTTATGAGCGACTTGATCCGAGAGCTCAATGTGGAGACGAAGATCGACTTCATGGCAGTATCAAGCTATGGCGCGTCTACGGAAAGTACGGGCGTGGTACGTATTCTTAAAGACTTGGATTCCGATATTGAGGGGGAAAATGTAATTATTATTGAGGACATCATCGATTCCGGGCTTACATTGAAGTATTTAAAGGATTATTTAATGGCTAGAAATCCAAAGAGTCTGAAGATCTGCACGCTTCTTGACAAACCGGAGAGAAGAGTGGCGGATGTAAAACCAGATTACGTGGGTTTCTCCATAGAGAATAAGTTTATCGTAGGTTACGGACTGGATTACAATCAGATGTACCGTAATCTACCCTATATAAGTTATCTTGAAGAAGAGTAATGGAGGAAAAAACAATGTCTTACAAAGTACCTGTAGGATTATCCAACAAACACCTGCATCTTTCCCAGGAAGACCTGGAAGCGCTTTTTGGGAAGGGATACGAATTGACTCCTTACAAGGCTTTAAAGCAGCCCGGCCAATATGCGGCAGAGGAGAAAGTGGATATAGTAGGACCGAAAGGGACCATTAAAGGAGTGCGCATCCTTGGACCTGTAAGAAAGGAAACCCAGGTAGAGCTTGCGATAACCGATGCTCGAGCTATCGGTGTCACCGCTCCGGTAAAGGAATCCGGAAAACTTGAAGGAACACCGGGTATAAAGCTGGTGGGCCCTGCCGGTGAAATAGAAATAGATCACGGTGTGATAATAGCATTGCGCCACGTGCACCTGTCTGCCGAACAGGCTAAAGAAGCGGGCGTACAAGATAAACAGATGATAAGCGTACGTTTTGGAGGAGAAAGGGGCGTTGTGTTCGACAACGTACTTGTTCGCGCCGGTGACGGACACGAAGCGGAGATCCATCTGGATACAGATGAAGGCAATGCTGCGGGTCTGAAAAACGGCGATCTCGGGGAGCTTATTGTATGAAACCACTGAATCGATATATCGATCATACGCTTTTGAAAGCCGAGGCTACGGAAGCGGATATACGGAAACTCTGCAAGGAAGCTATCGAATATGACTTCTATGCTGTATGCGTTAATTCCTGCTATGTGTCTTTAGTCAGCAAGGAACTTGCCGACAGCGGGGTGAAGGTCGCTTCTGTAGTGGGATTTCCTCTGGGCGCCGCCCATACGGCTGCCAAAGTCTGTGAGACTGAAATTGCCGTATCGGAAGGTGCGGATGAGATCGATATGGTACTTAATATAGGAGCCTTGAAGGAAGGCCGTTACAACTTCGTGGAAGACGATATACGGGCGGTGGTGCAGGCCGCGGCAAAGGGGAGCGCCATCGTTAAAGTGATTCTGGAAACCTGTCTTTTAACAGACGATGAAGTAATAAAAGCCTGTCAACTCGCGCAGAATGCGGGGGCGGCTTTCGTGAAAACTTCTACCGGCTTTTCCACTGGCGGAGCAACGGCGCATCATGTGAAGCTGATGAAGGATACAGTCGGGGATGCATTGCAGGTAAAAGCATCCGGGGGTATCCGGGATAAGTCAAAGGCTCTTGAAATGATCGAGGCCGGTGCAGATCGCATCGGAGCGTCTGCGTCGGTTGCAATCTGTAAATGACAAGGGATAGGCCCCGCTTGTAGAAACACACGCGGGGCAGATCGTTTTTTTAACAGCGAGAACGAGATGTGTTCTCGGGAATGATTTGCCGTTGGATATAGCCGCTCCATTTGGAGCGGTTTTCAGCGGGAGGAAAAAGATACATGTCTCATGCACAACCCGGGAGGCCTTCCGGCAGGTCCCAAAATATTTTGTATTTCACTTACGGCATAGGGGGACTTGCCGAAGCCGGTCTCTACCAATATATAACTACATTTCAATTGATTTTCCTCACGGGAATCGTTAAGATTTCACCGGAGATAGCCGGTACTATCACCTCCGTTGCCATATTGCTGGAGGCGGCATGCTGTTTCGTTGTTGGTCATCTGTCCGACAGTCTCAGGTGGCAATATGGCAGAAGGAGACCTTTTATTTTTTTATCGGCTTTTCTTTTGCCTTTTACACTTGTGGCCAATTTTATTACCGTTCAGGCATCCATATGGGTGCAGATTATTTATTATGTCCTGATGGGCTCCCTCTTTTGGATAGCCTATTCTTTGTTTTATATTCCTTATACTGCTCTCGGAGCTGAAATTGCATTGGATTATGATGGCAGGACAAAGTTGAGAAGCATAACCCGTGTATTTACTATCATAGGCACTTTTTTAGCCAATGTGTGTCCGCTCCTGGCCATCGGTTTTCTTATAAAGGCAGGTATGAAGGACGAGCATGCATGGATGATTTTTACCGTTTTCATATCGTTTCTGGTGGGTATAGGTGTTTTTATCTGTTGGCACTATACCGCCGGGACTGAGAGGATCGAGATTCCGGGCACTTCCCGGCAAGAGAAATTGAAACTGCAATTATTAAAGCATTTATTATCCATACTAAAGGATTTTTATGAGTTAATGTGCTTGAAGGCCATGGCTATACTCATTGGCACAAAGATCGTATTCATGTTTGGTTTCACTCTTTATACTTCCGGCATGATGTTCTTTATGCAGTATGCTCTCAATTTGGATATACAGGTTACCTCTACAGTTTATATGGTTTCTATCATCTCCAGCATCTTTTTTACGCCTGTTATAAATCATTGGGCGGTACGAGGGGGAAAAAAGAGCCTTATTTCGGGAGCCATGACCATATCCGGGGTATCGGGGATGATACTTTGGATTATAGGTGTTGATGCTTATTCAATTTCGCTGATGTATGTCATCCTGTTCACCTTCGGACAGGCAGCATTCTGGCAGATCAGCAGCGCCATGTTCTATGATGTAGCCGAAGTCGATGAGTATGTGAACGGGAAAAGGCGGGAAGGAGCCATCATCGCGTTTCAGTCCATTGTAGGCACTCTCAGCGCCGCCCTTGGTCTTCAGGCCATCGGTATTTTGCTGAAGTTGGCCGGTTTCAACGAAGCCCTTCGCATGCAGTCTGCAGAAACGATAGCAATGCTTAAGAATATTTTCGTTTTGCTTCCCAGCGTATCGCTGCTCATTGCAACCCTGACACTTCTTGCCTATCCCCTCAGCAAGAAACGATTTGAACTGCTTCAAAAGGCACTGACACTAAGAAGCAAAGGAGAGGACTACAGGGAGTAAAAGAGGGAGATCGATAAATGGATTTGATGGCCAATCCCAGCAATCGAAAAGAAGGAGCAATTTTAATTTCAGTAACAATGAAAAAAGGAGCAACGGTTCGGATCATATGTTTTTAAGCATGGGAAAATGGTATAAATAACAAAAGATCTTATCACTATCATTAGAGACGATTACCAAAGGTATGATTATTTTAAAAATGCCAACCAGATTATCTATACGGGAGAGTGATTTTACATGAAAAAGGTTATAGAAATAAGAGGCATGAGCTGCAGTCATTGTCAGGCAGCCGTTGAAAAAGCTTTAAACGGCATCGATGGAGTGGATGCTAAGGTAGACTTGAAAAAGAACCGTGCAATTGTGGACTTAAGCAAGGAAATTGATGATGAAACGTTAAAAACCGCCGTCGAAGAAGCCGGTTATGAAGTGAGCTCTATCTATATAAAGAAGGGACTGTTCAGCTGATAAAGAAGCAGCACGCTGAGAGTGCTGCTTTTTAAATTGGTATGAATATATGATGCTGGTTGCTGATGTACTCGTAGGTTAAACATTGAATAGAAAGTGCATAACATCTCCGTCCTTGACCTCATAATCCTTTCCTTCGGAACGGACCAGACCCTTTTCTTTTGCTGCCGTAAAGCTCCCGCACTCCACCAGCTTGTCATAAGCAATGGTTTCTGCCCGGATGAAACCTCTCTCAAAGTCTGAATGAATCTTTCCCGCAGCCTGAGGAGCTTTAGTGCCTCGGGTGATCGTCCATGCGCGCACTTCCTTTTCGCCTGCTGTGAGGAAAGAAATCAGGTTCAGCAGCTTGTAGGACGCTTTGACGAGCTTGTCCAGACCGGATTCTGAGATTCCCAAATCCTCCAGGAAGGCCGCTTTTTCCTCGTCGTCCAAATCAGCCATTTCCGCTTCCAGCTTTGCACAGAGGACCACGACTCCCGATCCTTCTTTTTCCGCATAGTCTCGAACTTGCCTGACGTAGTCGTTCTCAACCCCGTCTACCACCATGTCTTCCGAGACGTTTGCAACGTAGATGACGGGCTTGTAGGTTAACAGGTTAAGTGATTTTACAAATGCAAGGTCTTCTTTGTCAAATGAGATGGACCTGGCGGTAATGCCGCCTTCCAACGCTTCTTTGATACGCATCAGGATATTCAGCTCAGCCTGTAGCCCTTTGTCTCCTTTCAGGTCTTTCCTGGTTTTTTCGATTCTTCGCTCGAGGAACTCAAGGTCCGAGAAAATCAATTCCAGATTGATAGTTTCGATGTCGGAAAGAGGGGAGACTTTGCCGTCTACGTGCACCACATTCGGGTCATCGAAACAGCGGACCACATGAACGACGGCAGCAACTTCGCGAATATGCCCTAAAAATTTATTGCCCAATCCTTCACCTTGGGATGCGCCCTTGACAAGACCGGCAATATCGTAAAACTCTATGGAGGTATATACGATCTTTTTGGAATTGTACATTTTTTGAAGAACCTTAAGTCGCTCATCGGGAACAGTGACTACGCCTACGTTAGGTTCTATCGTGCAGAAAGGATAGTTAGCCGCTTCTGCGCCGGCTTTCGTAATCGCATTAAAAAGCGTGCTTTTTCCCACGTTGGGTAAGCCTACAATACCTAGCTTCATATAAAATTACTCCTTGCTAATAAAATAATCGACCTTTACGACCGTGTTTTCGTTCCATTTGGATCCATATGATTAAGAAGATAATAAACACCAGAACGCTGACGACTTGTGAAACTTTAAAGGGCCCAAGCATTATACTGTCCGTGCGAAGGTGCTCCACAAAGAATCGTTCGATGGAGTATAGAACGCCGTAAGCCCAAAAGGCCCTGCCGTTGTAAGAACTTCGGTTATCAATAAAGATGAGAACGAAGAACATCAACAGACACCATATGGATTCGTAAAGAAAGGTAGGATGTACCATTTCTCCGTTTACTAAGATGGCCCAGGGAAGGTCCGTAGGTCCACCGTGGGCTTCCTGATTGAAATAGTTGCCCCAGCGTCCGATTGACTGGGCCAGAGCAATGGAAGGGACCATCAAGTCAAGGAAGTTTAAAGAAGAGATTCGCCAGGCTTTACAGCAGATTAAGCCTGCCAGAATTCCGAAGAGCAGCCCGCCGTGAATTGCGAGACCGCCAGATCGGAGGTTGATGATTTTGAAGAAGTCTCCACCGTAAAGTTCCCAGTTAAAAATAACATAATACAATCTGGCACCTACAATCCCTGCGGGGATAGCGATTAGCGCCAGATCGATGACTTTATCTTTCTGGATTTGGTGACGTGGAGCTCTGAAATATGCTACCAACAAGCCTGCAAGCATGCCTAGAGCAATGCAGATGCCGTACCACCTGATATCCTGCCCAAGTATAGTAAATGCGATGGGGTCCGGTTGATATAAAAACATCTATTTAATTCCCTCCGAACACTTTGCCTCTTCAATAGAAACTATATGTTTGTTCGATTATACAGCAAAAAAAACCCTGTTGCAATGATTCATATAATAAAAGAGTCAAAAAGAAACTTGCATTTGGTTTCTGGCACCAAAATGTCAGACACTGAATACAAGTCAATAACAGCGACCGCCGCGAGGATAATCCTCGCGGCAGGAAATTTATTATTTGTTCTTAATATCCTTACCAGCTGCAACCGTTGCTGCCGAAGAACTGACAGGCGTTTCTCGCTGAGATTGGGCGGCATTTTGCAGGTCTTTCATCGCATTCGTCGCCACATCCCGTCCAATCGTCACAGCGCCGCTTGTCAAAGTCAACGCAGCTTCGGAAATGCCGGTTGCTTCGGCAGAAGATCTCATCGCAGATATCTTCAATTAACTCATCGAAGAAGTCATCGCAGAAATTTTCGCGAAAGTCACCGCAAATATTATCCGTGAACCTGCATGGATTTCTGTTATCTCGGCAGATATCATCCCGGATCCGGCAAGGTTTCCGATCATCTCTGCGTACATCGTTGCAGGAAGGAGAAGAATCTACACGACAGCCGAAATTGGAGGACAGCGTGCAGGTGTTGGAGTGATGGAACCCGTAACTGGGCAGGTTGTTACAGGGATCTGTTGTTTTTCTCCGCTCGGACTCAAGTTCGCCGGCAATGCTCCGGCAGGGAGTTATCCCTTCCTGTGCATTTACCGAGAACAGAGTACGCCGAACACTCTCCACGTGAACTGTCGGTTCCAGGGCAACCTTGCTTTTGAACACTAGAGTAGGTGTTCTATCCATATCCGGGAAGAATTCAGCGCTGACACCCGGAGCTTCCACGGTTACGGGGACAGGGCAAGGTCTGTTGTGGCATTTAACCTTTAGCTGAGGATTGATCAGTTTTATATTGCCGCTGAAATGGAAAGCTATTTCCGGTGCAATTCCGTTTGTGGTACAAGGAATGGAAAAATTGGGAATTGCAAAGCTGGAGCAGCAACTTGTTGGCAGCACCGTAGAAGGAGCATCATCCGCGTTGTGAATTTCAGCTCGGAAGCAACAGGTTCTTCCGCCGGAAGTAACTGTTCCTTCCAGCACATAGGTGGCACGGATTTCCCATGTGCATATGTCTCTGATAAGGAGGAAATTCTTACTGGGCAGATTCGAGTCTATACATTGCTGGTGCTGCAACCTGGATACCAGTTCCGATATCCCGACAATGAAACGGCCGTTATCAAAGGTGACTGAATCAACTTCCTCGCCGTCAATTGTGACTTGGGAAGGGCTTATATTTCCCGGCGGCACTATGCCGATAAAATCGAGCACCGCAAAAGCTTTTTCAATCTCAAAGACTGCATTGCAGTCCAATTCGCAAGGATTGCAGCCACAACCGCATCCCCTGTCTGCGGTGGTAAATTTTATTTCGAAATTATCCGAGTCGCATCTCGTGTCCAGGAAAAAAAATACCGGACAACTCGTATCGCTGTTAAAAGAAAAGACTTTATCCATATATACTAAATTCGGCTCTCTGTCGCCAAAGATGACATTTTCTGTATCGATACTCGTACCGCAGAGTCCTGCCGGCTCAAGTCTACATTTTCTATTTCCCATTTTTATTTTACCTCTCTCGCTTAAGTTCTTTTGACCCTGTGAAGGATCTTTTTCTTATTGGATTGCTTACGCACTCCAATATGTAAATGGAAGAATATTGTTTCCTTACATCATATGTAAGAAAAAAACAGTTGCTACAAAATTGTTACTTCAGTTGCAATTTCTTTTGCATTAAAGATCGTTGGAAACCATTAGGTAATCATGATTGACGGTTCTTTTTAAATAAAGCAGGAGGCAATATTTTGTATGCTTTTTGGAGATCGCTACAAAATGTTGACTAAATGGTTAAATTTAGCTGTGGGCTGTCAATAATAGTCGAAAAAATGGTGAACTTGTCCATGTTTTTTCCTCGAATTAGTTGCAAAGTGGAGCGAAGTGGAGTATAGTGGAGATATAAATTGGGAAAATGGTGAAGTGGCATGTTCATCGGAGAGTACCATCATTCCATAGATGCTAAAGGCAGGATCATTATCCCTTCGAAATTCAGAGATGAGCTGGGATATAAGTTCATCATGACTAAGGGTTTGGACAACTGCCTTTTTATCTATCCTTGGGAAGAGTGGAAAAAGTTTGAGGAAAAGCTGATGAGCTTGCCTATGGCCAGTAAAGATGCCAGGGCTTTCGTGCGTTACTTCTTTTCAAGCGCTGTAGAGTGCGATATCGATAAGCAAGGCAGACTTACCATTCCTCCCCATTTAAGAGAGCATGCGAAGATTGACAAAGAGTTGGTGACTATCGGAGTCATGAGCCGTATAGAAGTCTGGAGCAAGCAAGAGTGGATCAATTACGGAAACAGCAATTTGAGCTACGATGATATTGCGGAGAGAATGGCTGAACTGGGCATATGATCCGGGAGGCAAACCCAGATGGAGTTCAAACATACATCTGTACTTTATGAGGAAGTCGTTGAAAACTTAAATATTAAACCCGACGGCATCTATGTAGACGGGACTTTGGGGGGCGGCGGCCACTCGGCGGGAATCTGTCAGAGACTGGATGGGACAGGCATTCTGATAGGCATCGACAGAGATCAGGACGCCTTGCAAGCCGCAGAACAAAATCTTCAAAAGTACAGCTGCAGGAAATATTTTATACAGGATAACTATGAAAATATAACTCATGTGTTGCAACAACTGAATATTGAAGAAATAGACGGTGCTGTGCTGGATTTGGGCGTGTCCTCGTTTCAATTAGACAATCCGGAGCGAGGATTCTCGTATATGAACGATGGACGCCTGGACATGCGTATGAATGTAAATGACAGTTTGACCGCCTGGCAAATTGTCAACCAATGGAGCCGTGAGGAGCTGACAGAAATAATCAGGAAATACGGTGAAGAAAAATGGGCATCCCGAATTGCACAATTTATAGTTGAGCATCGCAAGGCACAGCCCATTCAAACCACTTTTCAGCTGGTAGATATTATTAAGGCGGCTATACCGGCTTCCGCCCGGAGGGAAGGTCCTCATCCGGCCAAAAGAACATTTCAGGCCATAAGAATTGCCGTAAACGATGAACTGGGACAACTGGAACGGGCGATAGACCGGTTTATAGACGTTCTTAGAAGCGACGGAAGACTTTGCATTATAACCTTCCACTCGCTGGAGGACCATATCGTTAAGGAGGTTTTCCGTAAAAGACTTCATCCTTGTACATGTCCGAAGGAATTGCCCGTATGCGTATGTGACAAAGAGACGGATGTAGTAAAGGTGACGGGTAAACCCATATTGCCCGGCAAGCAGGAAATCGAAAACAATCCAAGGGCCAGAAGCGCAAAATTGAGAGTAATACAGAAGAGGTAGAGAACTATGATGGCAGCGGAGAAATGGTACGAATATCAGGAGTGTTACAGAAAGTACGGTTTAGATATGAGACCGAAATGTGTTTCGAAAAAAGATGAAATAAAAAAGCCATCCGGACTACGAATCAGCGCAAAGGATAAAGCAAGATTGTTGTTGCTGACTTTATTCGCGGGGTTGCTCTGCATATGTCTTATCATTACAGCTGCTTACTCCACGCAGATCAAGTTTAATACCAACGCCATACTAGCTCAGGCTGATGAAGTTCAGGGTGAAATCGAAAACCTGAACGTCGCCATCAAGAGTGCCACCAACATTTCCATAATTGAAGAAAAAGCCATGAATGAGTTGGGAATGGTCTATCCCGAAATCACTCAAATCGCTTTTATAGAGGCAGGCAGCAATACCATGCCTGATTTTGCGCTGACATTGAAACAGCTGGCATTTAATAAATAGAGTTACACTTGTAACAGAACTTGTAAAAAGTGTAAGACACCAAATACAACTTTGGCATAAGCGCTTGCCGGGGAAGTCATAAAACGGGGAGCATACGAGTAGAATATAAGAAACAAAGGATAATTGCATATGATATAATGTCCGGATAACAAAAAGAATCAATCGAACCGTTTATCCGGCTTTGTAATTTATAAGGAGAAAATATGGCAAAGAGTCCGAACAGAAGCAGAAAGAGAATAATATTTGTCTTCTTCATCGTATGCATAATCTGCACCGCTTTGATTTTCAGAGTCGGCTGGATTCAAGTGGTTGCAGGTGACCGGTATTCTAAGCTTGCGGTTGAACAACAGACCATGGATACTCCTATTCCCGCAAAGCGAGGCGTAATTTATGATCGCAACGGAAAAGAAATGGCTATAAATGCCGTTACAAATACTATATGGGCACGACCCGGAGATGTTAAATCCGCAAGAACCGAGGAAGAGGGGCTTGCCCAGCAGAAGAAAACGGCAGAGGTATTGGCGGAAATATTGGAAATGGACGAGGAAGAGGTGCTTGAGATCATTTCCGCGCCGAAATCCCTTGTCAGAGTGGCCAAATACGTGGATAAGAAAAAAGCTGACCGGATTCGGGAAGCGAGGCTTCCTGGCATCTCCGTTGCGGAGGATGTGAAGAGATACTATCCTATCGGCGCATTTGCCGCACATGTTTTGGGTAGCACTACGGATGACAACCGCGGTCTGTCGGGCATTGAACTGAAATATGACAAATACCTTTCCGGCACTCCCGGTCGATGGATTAAAAACACCGATGTGGCAGGAGACAGCCTTTCGCATGGAGTTGAAAAATACTTTCAGGCGGAAGACGGTCTGAGCGTCATGCTGACCATCGACGAGGTGATTCAGCACTATGTAGAGAAAACCATTGATCAGGTACGTGCCAATACTCAGGCTGAAAGAGTATTTTGTGTAATCATGGATCCCAAAACAGGCGACGTTCTCGCCATGGCCATGACGCCTGATTTCGATCCAAACGACCCCAGGACGCCATTGGACCCTGCGGAAGCCGAGTACGTGAAAAGCCTGTCTGATGAAGAGAAACTTACATATTGGAACGCCATGTGGAGAAATCCCATGGTGAGTGACACCTATGAACCAGGTTCTACTTTCAAGCTGATTACAACCGCTATCGCATTGGAAGAAGGGGTTACGAATCTCAGCGAACATTTCGTATGTACCGGGAGCACTGTGGTGGCAGGCACGAAACTATCTTGTTGGAGGTCATATAGGCCCCATGGAGATCAGACCCTTGTAAATGCAGTTCAGAACTCCTGCAACCCCGTGTTCGTCACCCTGTCACAGAGACTGGGACTTACCACATACTATAAATATTTGGAGAAATTCGGCCTTATGGAGAGAACGGGAATCGACTTCCCGGGAGAAGGAGGAAATATCCTGCAGAATATAGAGACGGCCGGACCGGTTGGCTTGGCCACCATGTCCTACGGCCAGGGTATCGCCGTAACTCCCGTTAGCCTCCTGACAGCTGTTTGTGCACTGGGAAACGACGGTATGCTCATGCAGCCCAGATTAGTAAAAGCATTGCTTGACGAAAACGGTAATATTATCGAAAACTTCGAGCCGCAGAAGGTACGGCAGGTGGTATCTAAGCAGACGGCTGACGAGATGTGCCTGATTATGGAGTCTGTCGTAGCCGAAGGCGGGGGAGGTACGGCAAAGATTCCCGGTTATCGCATCGGAGGAAAAACTGGTACTGCCAATAAAGTTGTAAACGGCGTGTATGTAGACGATACATATTCATCTTTCATCGGAATGGTGCCCATGGATGACCCGCAGTTAGCCATCCTTCTCGTAGTGGATTCCCCAAAGGGAGTCAAGTTCGGCAGCCAGACGGCGGCTCCCGGCGTAAAAGCCATATTGGAAGAGACTCTTCGCTATTTAAATGTAGAAACCAATTATTCGGATGAAGAACTGGAACAGATTCAAAGCAACATGACTACCGTACCGAATTTGGTCGGCGAGAGCTTCAGCGAAGCTATCGGCATTTTGGGCGGCGCGGACCTCGTCTACCAGGTATCGCCTGCCAGGACCGGAGATGAAGATTTTACTATCGTGGATCAATACCCGAAAGCCGGAGAAAAGGTGAAGAAAGAAACGAGCGTCTATTTGTATTGGAAGTAAGGAGGAGAAGACATGAAGTTGAAGTACTTGCTTCTCAATACCGGTATTCAATATCCGGATTCTTGGAAAGAGATGGACGTTACGGGAATCTGCTATGATTCACGAAAGATACAAAAAGGAAACATGTTTGTGTGTCTCCGCGGAAGGAATACGGACGGTCATATTTATGCCGGTGACGCAGCTTTCAGGGGTGCCGCAATAGTGATTGCAGAAGAAGCGCTTTCGCTTCCGGGTACGCCGCTAATTCAGGTGGAAGATTCAAGAAAAGCTCTGGCTGCCATTGCGGCTAATTATTACGGCCATCCGGCACGTTTCATCTCTCTATACGGAGTTACGGGAACAAACGGGAAGACCACAGTGTCTTATTTTGTTAAAAGCATACTGGAGGCGTGGGGGAAACCCTGCGGATTAACGGGGACCATTTCCTATAAGGTGGGTAATAGAGAATACGAAGCTGAGCGCACCACTCCGGAATCCCTGGATCTTCAGCGGATCTTTGCGGAATTGAGAGAGCAGGGAATCCGCTGTTGCGTAATGGAGGTGTCTTCTCATGCCCTTCAACTGGGAAGGGTGCGGGATTTAAGCTTCGATTACAGCATATTTACCAATTTAGCTCAGGATCATATGGATTTTCATAAAGACAGGGAAGAGTATTACCGGATAAAGAAGAAGTTGTTTACTCAGACTGTAAAAATGGGAATCATCAACATTGACGACGACTCCGGACAGCGGCTCTTAAAAGAATTAAGAGAAGAAAACATACCCGCATGCGGCTTTTCTCTCAAGGACAGTCAAGCGGATTATTACGGCGAAATGCTTTCCATGGGCGCTGCGGGTTCACGGCTTTTATTTCGGTATAAAGGGCGAGATCTGACGGAATTGAAAACCAGCTTTACGGGGTGGTTTTCGCTTTATAATATACTGGCCGCAGCCGCTTGCCTGCATTCGGCGGGAGCTCCTTCCCATGTCATCGAGGAAGGAATCAGAACCATGAAAGGGGTTCCGGGACGTTTTGAGCCAGTGGAAAACAGCAGGGATGTTTCGGTGATCATTGATTTTGCTCATACGCCGGACGCGCTGGAGAACGTTCTGATTGCAGCGTCAGATATGACGAAGGGAAGGCTGATTTGCGTATTTGGATGCGGCGGCGATCGGGATCGCAGCAAAAGACCACTAATGGGAAAAGTCGCGGGCAAGTATGCGGATTATTGTATTGTAACAAGCGATAACCCGCGGACAGAGAGCCAGCAAAAGATTGCAGCCGACATCGAGGAAGGACTCTACGAAACCGGATGCAACTACGAGATCATCGACGATAGGAGAAAAGCTCTCGAGAGAGCGATTGCAATGTATCAAAAAGGAGACTTGATCCTTGTCGCCGGCAAAGGCCATGAAAACTACCAAATCATAGGGGGTTCAAAGTATTACTTCAACGACCGGGAAATAATCCGGGAACTGATTGATAAAGGAGAGACAGGGAACTATGGAGAGAATTAAAGCAGCAGAGATAGCGGAAGCAACCGGGGGGGAAATTATATGGGGTAATCCGGAAGCAGAAGTTACCGGCATATCCATAGATTCCAGGACTATTGAAGAAGGCATGGCCTTTTTTGCGCTGAAAGGTGAGCGAGCCGATGGGCATGATTTTCTTGAGGATGCAATCGAAGCGGGCTGTGCGGCCCTGGTAGTTGAAAGGGACGACAATCTGCCGTCGAATACCGCATGCACTTCTACGGCGCCATTGATTAAAGTTAAGGACACGGAACGTGCTCTGCAGGATCTTGCCTCATACTATCTTTCTTTATTTAACCTTCGTAAAATTGCAATCACGGGAAGTACAGGAAAGACCACAACTAAAGAGATGCTCTTTCACATACTATCCGAGAAGTATAAAACCGTATGCAACCAAGGCAATTATAACAATCTGATAGGGTTGCCCCTGTCCGTCTTTCAGGTTGACAGTTCAACTGAAGCTGCAGTATTTGAAATGGGAATGGACAGATTGGGAGAAATCCACCGGTTGGCGGAGATCGTACGCCCTCAGGTAGCGGTAATAACTAATATCGGCATTTCTCATCTGGAGAAACTTGAAAGCCAGGAGAACATTTTGAAGGCCAAGATGGAGATCTGTGATTTCATGGGAGAGAATGACACGCTGGTTATAAACGGAGACGATCCTATGCTTTCCCGACTTCAGACTGGCGGTGTGTACAATGTATTTAAGGTGGGCACGAAAGCCAATGAGGAACTGCGGATATCTAATTTAAAAGATCTGGGCGATAGAGGCATAGAATTTCATTTGCACAGCAAGGAGAAAAGTGAGAAATACCGTATCGGCATACCGGGACTTCACAACAGCATGAACGCAGCATTGGCCGTTGCGGCAGGTCTCTCTGTAGGAGTGGATATGGAACAGGCTGCATCGGGACTGGCAAAGGTGGCAGCTGCGGATAAGAGATTGAATATACTGCAGATTCGCGGAATAAAAATAATCGATGACAGCTATAATGCCAGTCCGGACTCCATGAAAGCGGCCCTTGATGTGCTGGCATCCGTCAAAGGAAATAGAAAAATCGCCATTTTGGGAGATATGTTCGAACTGGGAAAAGATGAAGAAAAATACCATCGACAGATCGGTAAATATGCTTCCCAAAAAGGCATCAATGTGGTACTATCAGTTGGTAAAAACGCCGAGCACATATCTTTTGCCGCAAAAGAGGGCGGAATACAGGCTTTTCACTTTGACAATAAGGATATGCTGAAGAGCGTACTGTCCCAGTGGATAAGAAAAGGGGATGTAATCCTTATAAAAGGCTCAAGAGGTATGGCTATGGATGAAATAGTCAAGCATTTGGAAGAAACCAAAGAATAGAAAAGTAGGATGTATCAATGGATTATATACAGATCACACTACCCTTTGCAATCGCACTGATTTTAACCGTTATCATCACTCCCGCATTTATTTCTTTTATGAAGAAACGAAACAGCGGGCAGTGTATTCGGGAGGAAGGGCCAAAGTCCCATATGTGCAAGTCCGGGACGCCGACCATGGGAGGCCTTGCCCTAATCCTGGCGGTACTTGTGACCTGTGTGGCTGTGAGTGATCTGAATACGGATATGCTCATCGTTCTGGTCGCGTTCATGGGCTATGGGCTGCTGGGATTTTTGGATGACTTCGTAAAAGTCAGCATGAAACGAAATCTGGGGCTTACCGCCAGGCAAAAGCTCGTTTTTCAGACCGTGATTGCGGTAGGGCTGGCCACATATCAAGCAAAGGTGTCAGTATATGGAACCACGGTGATGATACCGTTTACCGACACTTTTATCGACCTTGGAGTGCTGTATGTTCCCTTTATTGCTTTTGTAGTTGTGGCCATGGCCAACAGCGTAAACCTCACCGACGGGCTTGACGGGCTCGCTGCCGGCGTGACCATGTTTGTGGCACTGTTTCTCGCCTTGGTGGGAAGCGCATTCAACTTCTCGGCGGCGTCCGTATTCTGCAGCTCTATTACAGGAGCTTGCCTGGGATTTCTGTTCTATAACAGATACCCGGCGAAAATCTTCATGGGAGATACAGGCTCTATGGCCTTGGGCGGCGGTATTGCGGCTGCAGCTATCATTATGAATATCGAACTGATCATACCCATTGCGGGAGGAGTATATGTGGCAGAAGCCTTATCCGTAATTCTTCAAGTTCTGTATTTCAAGAGAACAGGCGGAAAACGACTTTTTAAGATGGCACCGCTCCATCATCATTTTGAGCTCTCCGGGTGGAAAGAGACAAGGGTCGTGGTCATGTTCTGGGCTGTGACCGTGGTACTCTGCGTAATCAGTTTACTGGCCGTATAACGAAGCGCAGATTTCTTTTAAACGCTATGAATGAGGAAGTGACGCTATGGATGTTAAGGATAAAAATATATTGGTAATCGGAATGGGAAAATCGGGTATAGCTGCGGCGGAAGTGCTATTGTCCCTGGGAGCTAACGTGTCGGTGTACGACGGAAAGACTCCCGGCGAAATTGAGCCTCATCTTATCAAGTATTTTAAAAGCAGAAAAGCCACTTGCTTTTTCGGAGAGGAACCCAAGGAAGTAGCGAATTTTAATTTGGCGGTAGTAAGCCCCGGCGTGCCTCTTACCAATAGACTGGTGGAGAGAGTCACAGCGGAAGGAATTGACCTTATAGGAGAGGTGGAACTGGCTTACCGGCTAGGCAAGGGGAATTATGTGGCGATTACCGGAACCAACGGCAAGACAACTACTACAGTACTCACCGGAGAAATATTCAAACAGGCCGGAAGACCTACGGAAGTAGTGGGTAACGTGGGCCTTGCCGTGGTGAAAAAAGCCGTGAGAGCTACCAAGGATACCTGGCTCATCACGGAAATCAGCAGTTTCCAGTTGGAAACCACCACGGACTTTCATCCACATATTTCCGCCTTATTGAATATAACACCTGATCACCTGGACAGACATAACAGTATGGAGAATTACGCTAAGGCAAAGGCACTGGTATACAGGAATCAGACAGAGAAGGACTATTTTATCGTAAATCGTGACGACGAAGAAAGCTGGAAGCTTGCAGAAGCTTGTCCTGCGAAGGTTGTTCCTTTCAGCAGAACCAGGAAATTGGATTTCGGTGCTTTCGTAAAAAATGATAGCATCGTGATAGTTGATGAACAAGGTTACGAGCATCAGATATGCGAGGTTGAGGAGCTGGGGATTCCTGGAACCCACAACCTGGAGAATGCTCTGGCCGCGGCAGCCATCGGCTTCTTTGCAGGTATCGATGCAGGATCCATAGGTATGACTATGAAAAGCTTTCAGGGAGTCTCCCATCGTCTCGAATACGTGGCTGAGATTCAAGGGGTGAGGTTTATCAACGATTCGAAAGGGACGAATATCGACGCGTCCATCAAGGCTATTGAAGCAGTTGAGGCTCCGATTATTCTCATCGCAGGAGGCTATGACAAAGGAGCTTCTTTTGAACCCTTCATCGAAGCGTTTAACGGAAAAGTCAAGGCGCTGGTACTAATGGGGAGAACTGCTCCAAAAATAAAAGAGGATGCGGAGAGAAAAGGTTTCAATAATATAATTATGGCGAGGAATATGGAAGAATGCGTGAGAGAGAGTTTTCGAATTGCCGATGCGGGGGACACGGTGTTACTCTCTCCCGCCTGTGCCAGTTGGGATATGTACTCAAATTTTGAGCAGCGGGGCGATCATTTCAAGAGCTGCGTAAACGATTTGGAGAAATAATACCGTCAGGAGCGGGGAATGGCAAAGAGAACGAAAACAAAGAAGATACAGATGAAATCTGGGGATTTCCTACTGACCATTTTGGTGCTTGCCCTGGTTGTCTTCGGGATTATAATGGTGTTCAGTGCCAGTTACTACAGCTCCATTAGCGAAACGGGAGATCCCTACACATATTTAAAAGATAATATTATGTGGGCTTTGCTTGGAGCCGGCCTGATGCTTGTAACTGCCCTGTTGGATTACCACATTTACGAAAAGCTGGCTCCAGTGTTTCTTGTTACCAGTATCGTGTTATTGTGTTTGCTGTTCACTCCTCTGGGAATTACCAGAAACAACGCAACCCGTTGGCTGGGTGTGGGAGGTTTTACCCTGATGCCCGGTGAGGTGGCTAAAATATGCGCCATCTTATTTGTGGCCTGGTTTCTGTCCAGGGACAGCAAGAGAATACGCTCCTTTACTAAGGGAGTATTGCCGTTGCTTCTTCTCTGCGGCGTCTATTTCATACTGATAATCAAACAACCGAACTTGTCAACAGCCATTACGATATGCGCTATCATCATAGGCATGATGTTTGTGGCAGGATTGAATATAATGTATTTAATTTCTATCGGCCTTCTGGGCGGAGGAGGTGTGCTTGGCCTCGTCCTCATGGATGAGGACGGCTATTGGATGAAAAGGATTACCAGTTTCCTCGATCCTTTTCAGGACCCTTTAGGCAGCGGTTGGCAGGTGATTCAATCCTTGCTCGCCCTGGGATCCGGCGGGTTGTTTGGAGTAGGTTTGGGTAATAGTATACAGAAGACGTTATATCTGCCGGAGCCTCAAAACGATTTTATTTTCGCTATAATCGGAGAAGAATTGGGGTTTTTCGGCTGTTTGCTATTGATGTGCTGCTATATTATACTGATTTGGAGGGGCTGTCACATCGCATTGAACGCTCCGGATCTGTTTGGGACTCTAATCGCTTCAGGGATAACCATTATGCTGGCTGTTCAGGTAATCCTTAATATAGCTGTTGTGACATCATCAATGCCTCCGACGGGTATCACCCTGCCTTTCGTCAGCTACGGAGGCAATGCATTACTGCTTTTTATGGGATCTTTTGGAATACTGTTGAATATATCAAGGCATTCAGCAGTATAAATCAACTTTACAATAATATTTTTTATGTAATCAGGAGTAACAGATGAAAGTGATCATTGCCGGCGGCGGTACCGGAGGACATATTTATCCCGCTATTGCCATAGCAGATAAGATTAAGCGTAAAAGGCCCGATTGTTCCATCCTGTTCGTGGGAACCGACAAGGGCATGGAACGAGAACTTGTTCCTGCCAACGGCTATGAGATACGTTTTATCTCTGCGAGGGGTGTTGACCGTAAAAACCCGCTTAAGAACCTGGCCGCCCTAAGGGATTTTATCCGCGGGAGCATGCAGGTGAAGCGAATATTGCAGGAGTATGAGCCCGACTTGGTCATTGGCACAGGGGGATATGTCTGTGGGCCGGTCATAAGAACGGCCAGTAAAAGAGGAATACGCACTTACATTCATGAGCAGAACGCATTTCCCGGACTGACCAACCGTATGCTGGAAAAATACGTGGAAAAGGTATTTGTCAGCTTTCCCGAATCTAAAATGTATTTTAAACAAAAACATAAACTTGTGGTTACGGGCAATCCTGTGCGAAGAGAATTCGTGATTTCGAGCATTTTCGATTACAGGAAGAAGCTGGGAATTGAACCAGGTGAGTTCCTCGTTCTCAGTTTCGGCGGGAGCAGGGGAGCGGAAAAAATCAACGATACGATTTTAGAATTGGCAGATGCGGTCCGAATGATGCCAAAGGCAAAACTGATTCATATTACGGGAAAACCTTATTACGAAAGCTTTAGCCAAAGGCTCCGGGAAAGAGGCATTGTGGCGGATAACAGAATACATATACTTCCATACACAAACAGCATGCATGAATACATGTTCGCCTCGGACTTGGTAATATGTCGCTCCGGGGCCATAACCACAGCAGAGGTCACGGCTTGCGGCAAGCCCGCCATCTTCATCCCATCACCGAACGTGACTGCAAATCATCAGTATTTCAATGCAAAAGCCATCGCAGATAAAGGCGGAGCGGTGCTCATAGAAGAAAAGGATCTGACGCCTGAAAAACTGAAGAACGTCGTCATGGGCCTGATGAATAACAGGGAGGCGTTGAATGCCATGGCAAAGGCCAGCGCTGCCCTGGGTCGCACGGACGGAGCCGACGCCATTTACACTGAGCTGGGAATATAATAAGCACATTTCAAAGGTAAAAGGCATACTATGGCTTTATAGAGAGTGACTATGTACCCTTTTGCGGAGGTGTCGTTTGCTTGGATAGTTATCATATAACAGGGGGGAATACTTTAGAAGGAGAGTACCGATTAAAAGGAGCTAAAAACGCAGTTCTTCCCATTTTAGCAGCAACCATTATCTCCGGACGCACCAGCAGGATTAAAAACTGCCCGCAACTTTCCGATATACGGACCATGGTATCCATATTACAGGAAATGGGATGCAAGGTTTCGTGGGACGGCAGTGAGATTGTGGTGGATTCCTCACCGGTAAACAGCTTTTGTATTCCGCAAAACCTTATGAAAAAAATAAGATCCTCCGTTTTTTTAATGGGAGCGACCCTTGCCCGCTGTGGACAGGTGATCTTAAGCGATCCCGGCGGCTGCGCCATCGGGAAAAGACCTATAGACATCCATCTAACAGCGCTCCGGCTTTTGGGCGTAGATATCAAAAAAAAGGACGGATTGTTGGAATGCAGCGCAACACGCCTGAAAGGTACGGTAATACCGCTGAGCTTTCCCAGTGTGGGAGCTACAGAAAACGTCATGATGGCCGCAGTGATGGCAGAAGGTGAAACGAGGATACTGAACCCTGCCAAAGAACCGGAAATTATAGATTTACAAAATTATCTGGTCAGTTGCGGCGCTCACATCACAGGAGCGGGAAGCGATGAAATACGAATAGTGGGTAAGTTACCTCTTCATGAGACCGAATACAAACCCATTCCCGATCGTATCGAAGGGGGAACCGTACTGTCGGCGGTGGCAGCGACGAGAGGAAAGGTTTTGTTAAGAGAGGCGGTGCCCGACCATATGGATTCCGTGCTGCGCTATTTGACAGAGTCGGGCTGCATAGTGCAGAGAGATGAGCGCTCGGTTTACTTAGAGGCACCGGATGTGCTGCAATCAGTCAGCCCTATTGAAACAAAGCCGTATCCCGGGTTTCCCACGGATATGCAATCGCAGTTTATGGCGTTAATGTGTCTTGCAAGAGGAACGACACGAATCACAGAGTCCATTTTTGAAAACCGGTTTAAGCATGTGGCGGAACTGAACAAGATGGGTGCCAATATTACCGTTGAAGGAAGAACGGCCATCATCAAAGGCGTAGACCGGTTGCACGGCCAGCGGGTTGCGGCGGCAGATCTGCGAGGAGGAGCCGCCTTGGTGATTGCGGGACTTGCTGCTGAGGGCGAAACAATTGTGGAGAATATACACCACATCGACAGGGGATACGAAAGGCTGGAGGACTGCCTGAAAGGGTTGGGGGCTCAAATCGAAAGGATTTGAAAAGATAAACCGGCATAGATGATAAGTATCATGACGGAAGGTACTGTTGGAAGGAACAGAAATGACGGAAAGGATAACGAGGAAAAAAAAGAGGAGAAGGAAAAAAAGATATCTGTTAAAGTTTATCCTGATCATCGCGTTAGGAACAGGTATTTATTATTTCTTGACATCTCCTCTGTTTGATATACAAAAACTAACGGTAATTAACAACCAGTATTATACGGAACAACAGGTGATTTCAATAGCAGAAGCGAGGGTGGGAGAAAATCTGTTCAAAGCCCCTACTTCTGAAATAAAGGACAAGCTGTTGAAAGACCCCTATATCAAAAACGCCGAGGTGGAACGAAAACTGCCCGATGAGCTTGTCATAACGGTAGAAGAGCGTAAGGAAGCGGCGGCGGTGCCCTACGGCGACCAGTTTATTCTCATTGACGTGGAGGGTATGATCCTGCGCAAGACAGATGTAGAGCCGGCACTGACGCTTTTCACGGGAATGACCCTGACTAATATCCAGGTAGGCACGCCTCTCCAGGTGGAGGGAAACTCCATGCTGGCAGATACCCTTAAGTTGATCAAGAGCATGGAAGAATACGATATTTTCTTTAAGAGAATCGATTTTTCCAGCGTTGTAATCAGAGCCTATATTTACGACAATCTCATTTGCGAGGGAACTCCTGAAAACATTCTTAAAGGCATGGACGATTTGGAAGATGTGTTGTATGATTTATATGTTCAGGGGATTGAAAGAGGGGTTATTAAGGTAGGAGGAAACGGTTACTATTCCTTCAGTGCTTTGGTGGAGTAACGAACAATCCGTAGAGATTATGGGATAGGAGAAATTCGAATGCAAAACAAAAGCGGAATTCCGATAATATTCGCACTGGCGCTGCTTATCGGTCTAATCATATCAATTCAACTCAACACCTCGGATGCTCACGATCAGGGAGGATTGATTCCCGTTGCCCAGGTAGACGCATTAGAACAGCAGCTGAAAGAAGTTCGAAGGGAAAAAGAAGCGATCCTTGCAGAATATCTCGAACTGGAGCAGAGATTGAAAGAAATCGAAGAAAAAAATCTCAGCGACGACGCGTTTATTCAATCTGCCATGAAGGAACTGGAACGATACAGGATGGCTGCGGGTGTTTTGGACGTTAAAGGGCCCGGCGTTATTATCACCGTCGACGATCCGATTCCTACCGAAGAAAATCCGGGAGACGGCTACAGTACAATTATGGTGCGATACGATCTGTTGCTGGCTCTCGTAAACAAGCTGAAGGATGCCGGCGCGGAAGCGATTTCCATCAACGGACAGAGGATTATCGCCAAGACGGAGATCAGTCTTGCCGGAGATAACGTGAACATAAATACCGTTCCCACGGCTCCCCCTTACACGATTAAGGCCATAGGAAATCCTGATACCCTTGAAGGTGCTTTAACTATTCGCTACGGAATCGTGGAAAACATGCGCAATAATTACGGACTTCAGGTCTCCATCGCTAAACAGGAAGAGATTGAGATACAGCGGTATAACGGCGTTCTTAGATTCCTTTATGCCAAGCCTATTGAAAACTCCGAGGAAGAGGATGCTCAATAAGGGACATGAGAAACAGACTGAAAATAGTATTAATTTTCATATTATGCGTTTTTATAGGTTCTTCTGTCATTGTGTTGAGCAAGACGGTAAAAGGGTTGCACGTTTTTGTGTCTTCAAAGGTGCTTGAAGATTACAGAATCACCATTGAAGGTGAGCGCAAGGATATGGAAAACCTCATAAAACAGATTGAGGAAGCAAAGGCCCAACTGGAAGAACTTGAAACCTTCGAAGCAGAGAATGAAGATATAAGCCAAGAATTGGAAGCAAAACTCTTCCAGGATCTGGAATTTTATAAATTAGCGGCAGGCTTTGTGGATGCAGTAGGGCCGGGAGTTGAGGTGATCGTTGACGATGGAACGCGAGACATCGGGTTTGGAGAAGATCCCAACGATATCCTGGTGCATGACATGGATCTTTTTCTCATTATAAATGAACTGAAAGCAGCCGGAGCGGAAGTGATTTCCGTAAACGGGCAGAGGATTGTGGACACCTCTGCCATTTCCTGTTCCGGTTACACGGTTCGCATCAACGGACAGTTTTATGCAAGGCCATTTATCATCCGCGCCATCGGCGACGGTTCGCGGATGGCGGCTTCACTTATAGGTCCCGGCGGCTATGGAAATTACCTGAAGGATTGGGGACTTGTTTTCAAAGTATCGATACGGGATGATATCAGGATTCCTGCATATACGGAAGACAGGACACCGAAATATATGACCATTGCCACCGATGACAGAACAGTAAAGGAAGGTGAAAACAATTGACCATCGCAATGATGATAGGGCTGGGAGTAGGAATTTTCATAGGAGTTTTCTTTGATGTTACTTATCCTGCCCAGTTTTCTTTCTACGTTTCCATGGGGTTGCTCGCTGCCATGGACTCATTGTTGGGGGCGCTTCGTGCCCACCTGGAAGGCAAGTACAGCAACATTATCTTCGTCAGCGGCTTCCTTACTAACGCCATTCTCGCGGCTGCACTTGTTTATCTGGGTACCCGACTGGGTCTCCCTCTTTACTATGCTGTCATCTTTGTATTTGGTGGCCGACTTTTCCAGAATCTTGCAGTTATACGCAGGATTTTGATAGACAAATATTTTACGAAAAAAGACATAAATGTCTACAATAAGTAGTGCAAGGAACATGTATCTATGCTATAATCGGTATAACGTCCAGACAGAGTTAAAATGGTTCGGTGTGAATGATTCTTTCAGGAGGTAAAGGGGTTATGCTTCAATTTGAAGTAAATGAAGAAAGACATGCGCAAATTAAAGTGATCGGTATCGGAGGCGGCGGAAGCAATGCGGTAAATCGCATGATCGAGTCCGGTATGAAAGGGGTCACTTTTATTGCTGTTAATACGGACAAGCAGGCCCTATCCATGTCAAAGGCGGAAACCAAGATTCAGATCGGAGAGAAGCTTACGAAAGGATTAGGCGCAGGAGCAAATCCCGAAATCGGTCAAAAGGCAGCGGAAGAAAGTATAGATGACCTGACGAAACTCCTGATGGGATCGGATATGGTATTCATTACGGCAGGTATGGGTGGAGGCACCGGCACCGGTGCGGCACCGATTATAGCCAAAGCAGCAAAAGATGCAGGAATACTTACGGTAGGTGTCGTTACCAAACCCTTTACCTTTGAAGGAAAGAAAAGAAGAGACCATGCCGAATTAGGGATTAAATTCCTGAAAAAATATGTAGATTCGTTGGTAGTGGTACCTAATGACAAGTTATTGCAGATAGCAGACAAAAATACTACCATGCTTGAAGCTTTTTCAATGGCTGACGAGGTTCTCAAGCAAGGTGTACAGGGCATATCGGATCTGATTGCGGAAGCCGGTCTGATCAATTTGGATTTTGCCGATGTGCGCACGGTAATGACCGACAGAGGCATCGCTCACATGGGTGTCGGCCGCGGCAAAGGAGAAAAAAGAGTTGAAGCAGCCGTCAAAGATGCCATTGAAAGCCCGCTGCTCGAAACCAGCATAAACGGAGCAAAGGCTATTCTCCTGAATATCATGGGCGGCTACGATTTGGGCATGTTGGAAGTCAACGAAGCGGCGGATCAAATTGAGAAGTCTGCAGATAAAGATGCTATCGTGATCTTCGGCGCTTCCGTAAAAGAAGAACTGCAGGACGAAATCGTCATTACCGTTATCGCTACCGGATTCGAAGACGGAGGGACAGATCGGATTATCGGGAACCGGGATATAATACGGCCCGGGGCGGATAAGGATAAGGCAGAAGAGAGCTCGATAAAACCCGAAGAAATCGAAGAGGGCGAAGCCGGTTCCGCAGACGAAAACGAATTTGAAAAGAAATTTGACACAGACTTTACGATCCCTTCCTTCCTTAGCCGGACTAACAAAAAGAATTATTAAAGAAAGACAATATGCGGAAGAGAAGCCGGAAAACCCCGGCTTCTGTTTTTAAAATTCTCTGCTGGTAACCGAGCATAAACTTTCCGCCATAAATAACTCTACGCAACAGAGGACGTCCATGAAATATATCGCATCACCCGAAAATCCCATGATCAAGAAAGCAATGAAGCTGAAACAGCGCAAGATGCGAGAAAAAGAAGGGCTTTATTTTATAGAAGGTCTAAGCTTATGTCGTGAAGCCCTTGCTGCAGCTGTTAATATAGATACCCTTATGATTCGCGAATCAGAGTATTACTCTGAGAAGAATGGGGAATATGAGGATTTACTGGAGCAGTCTTCAAAAGCAGGTATAGAGACAGTTGTCGTTAAAGACGGACTGTTCAATAAATTGACTAATACGGAAACGCCGCAAGGCATTGCAGCCGTGGCTAAATGCAGATACTGGGATGCAGGTAGTTTCTTTGCCGCGGATAAATCAGGAGGGCAAGGTAACATACTTGTGTTGGATCGCATCCAGGATCCGGGCAATGCGGGAACGCTGCTTCGGACTGCTGAGGCTGTAGGCTGTCAGGGTGTCTTGGTGGTTAAGGGCACGGTGGATCTCTACAGCCCAAAAGTGGTAAGGGCCGCAGCAGGGTCACTGTTTCGGCTGCCGCTGCTTTTTACGGCTGATGCCCAAGAGACGGTCCGCTTGCTCCACAGCCGTGGAAAGCGGGTAGTGGCAGCTACACCATATTGTGAGAACTTTCATTTTCAAACCCGATTGGATCGAAATGTAGCTTTCGTCATCGGAAACGAAGCTGGAGGCGTAAGTGCCGATTTTCTTGAAATGTCGGACTGTCAGGTGAAAATCCCCATGTGTGAGCCGGTGGAATCTCTCAACGCGGCGGTAGCGGCGGGGGTCATCATGTACGAGTCATTAAGACAAAAAATCGAAAGAGAAGCGGAGGAAAATAATCGATTATGCAAACAAAGTTGACAGCTATATTACAGGAAGCAAAAGAACAGTTACAAAGTGCCTCGACTATTGCGGAAACGGAGGAAATCCGTGTAAGGTTCCTCGGGAAAAAAGGGAAGCTCACCGAGATCCTCAGATCCATGGGATCCTTGGACCCTGAAGAGAGAAAAGTTGTCGGGCAGGCCGCAAATCAGACACGCAGTGAAATCGAAGCAATGCTTGCGGGAAAATATGCAGCAGTTAAAGAGGCGGAGAAGCAACAGAAGTTCAAGGCTGAACGAATCGACGTCACAGAGCCGGGGAAGCAGAGACCTTTAGGAACCAGGCATCTGATTACAATTACCATCGATGAGATAACGAGAATTTTTATGAGCATGGGTTATTCCATTGCAGAAGGTCCTGAGATAGAAACGGTCTATTTTAACTTCGATGCCCTGAATGCTGCGACGAATCACCCGTCCAGGGATATGACGGACACCTTCTATATAGACGATGAAATCTTGCTCCGAACCCAGACTTCGCCGGTTCAGGCAAGAACGTTATTGAAACAAAAACCACCTATTAAAATTATTTCTCCCGGAAGATGCTTCCGCTGCGATACTCCGGATGCAACCCACTCACCCATGTTCCATCAAGTGGAGGGGCTGTTGGTGGACGAAGGTGTAACTATGGCGGACCTAAAGGGAACTTTGGATTCTTTTGCAAAGCAGCTCTTTGGATCTGACGTGAAAACCAATTTCCGTCCTCATTTCTTCCCCTTCACAGAGCCCAGCGCAGAGATGGATGTGTCCTGCTTCAAATGTGGAGGCAAAGGCTGCAGGGTCTGCAAAGGAAGCGGGTGGATCGAGATACTGGGTTGCGGTATGGTACACCCCAACGTACTGGATGTAGGCGGGGTGGACACGGAGAAATATACAGGTTTCGCCTTCGGCATGGGAGTGGAAAGAATCGCCATGTTGAAATACGGTGTAGAAGATATCCGGCTGTTCTTTGAAAATGATATGCGCTTTATAGGGCAATTTAAATAGGGTTCAAACAGGAGGAAACAACGTGCTGGTATATAAAGAATGGTTAGATGAATACTGTCCTTTGGATAAGAGCATGGAAGAGTTCTGTGAGAGGATGGTAATGTCCGGCTCCAACATCGAAAATGTCAAAGGGTTTGGTAGAGGTATAGAAGACGTAGTGGTTGGAAGAGTGGAATCCGTTGAGAAGCATCCCAATGCGGACAAGCTGCTTGTCTGTATAGTGGATGTGGGAGAGGATGAGCCTTTGCAGATCGTTACAGGTGCAGGAAACGTGTTTGAAGGAGCCTATGTTCCGGTTATTCTGCACGGGGGGAAGCTGCCGGACGGTACGGTGATTAAGCGGGGCAGGCTTAGAGGAGTCGAATCTTCGGGTATGCTTTGCTCGGCAAAGGAATTGGGCTATGATGATAAAGTGATTCCCGTAGCCCACAGGGATGGGATTTGGATCCTGGATAAGGAATATCCCCTGGGTATGAATATTGTGGAAGCTTTAGGACTTGAAGGAGATGTAATCGAATTTGAGATTACTCCCAACAGGCCCGACTGCCTGTCCATGCTCGGGATGGCCAGAGAAGCAGCAGCCACTTTTGGCGGCAACTTGCGCTATCCGGACACAAAGTGTACCGACGAACAGGGAAGTGTTGAAGACTATATCTCTGTGGAGATTAAAAAACCTGAACTTTGCAGGCGATATGTGGCCAGAGTGGTCACCAACGTAAAGATTGAACAGTCGCCCTGGTGGCTTCAAAAAAGGCTCATGCATGCGGGTATGCGCCCTATAAACAACATTGTGGATATTACCAATTACGTGATGCTGGAATACGGACAGCCCATACATGCTTTCGATATTCGAGACATTAAAGGCAACCACATCTGCGTGGATACCGCAGCTGAAGGAGAATTGTTCACAACGTTGGATGGAACTGAGAGAAAACTATTCGATGATACGTTGATGATCAAGGATGCGGAGCGAAATATAGCTGTTGCCGGAGTCATGGGAGGACTAAATTCAGAGGTCGTGGGAGATACCACAACTATTGTAGTCGAATCCGCTAACTTCAACGCGGACAGCGTACGCAGTACCTCAAAGAAGCTTGGACTTCGTACGGAGGCCTCATCCCGATTTGAGAAAGGAATTGATCCCGAGCTGGCAATTACAGCTGCCGACAGGGTATGCAGGCTGATCGAACTTTTGGGTGCGGGAACCGTAATAGGAGGAGCCATCGATGTATATCCCGGAAAGAGGGAGATTAATCCCGTAGATGTGAGAGTGAACCGGGTAAATCAGATTCTGGGTACAAAGCTTTCCGCGGAGGACGTTGATGCTATTTTTAGAAAGCTTGAGATGAAGACTGAGACAGCAGGCGAGGGTGTTATTCGCGTTATTCCGCCCTCGGTAAGGATGGACTTGGAAAAGGAGATAGATTTCGTAGAGGAAGTAGCAAGGATATATGGATATGACAGGCTTCCTTCTACACTGCCCAAAGGCAACTGCGAATCAAAAAAGACGAAATTACAGATGCTGAGGGATTTAACTAAAGATTCCCTGGTTGGAATGGGATACAGCGAGATTCAGACTTACTCCTTTATGAGTCCTAAAGGTATGGACAACATACGGATATCCGATGACAGCCAGGAACGGGATATGATAAGGCTCATCAATCCGCTGGGAGAAGAAACAAGTGCAATGCGAACTACGTTGGTACCCAATATGATGGAGGTCTTGTCCAGGAACTTTACGAGGAGTATTGAGTCTGTCAGAGCCTTTGAGTTGGGCAATACTTTCCACAACATCAAAGGAGCCGACGGACTGCCGACGGAACAGGAAAATCTGTGTATCGCCTGCTACGGAGAGGATGAGGACTTTTTCACATTGAAGGGTGCCCTAGAAGAGCTTCTGAAGAAGATGGGTATTCATGGAGCAGAGTATGTATCGGAATCAACTTTGGACACGTATCATCCCGGACGATGTGCAGCTATCATCTATGATAATGTTAGGTTGGGAACGATAGGAGAAATTCACCCCGATGTTGCAGAGATCTACGATCTTGATGTTAAATCATGGTGTTGTGAACTGAATTTCTCACGCATGGCGGAAGTGGCAAATACGGAGCGCTATTACAGCCCGTTGCCCAAATATCCTTCCACTTCCAGAGATATCTCCCTGGTGGTAGATGAGGACACTACAGTGGCATCATTGAGAGGGGTAATTATAAATAAAGGTGCCGGACTGCTCGAAAAGGTTGAACTTTTTGATATCTATAGGGGAAAGCAAGTTCCTGAGGGAAAGAAGAGCGTTTCCTTTACTTTGACCTATCGTGCTTCCGACAGAACTCTTACGGACGAAGAAGTCAACAAAGTACACGAGTCGGTTCTTGATGCGCTGAACAGGGAATTAGGTGCGGTGCTGCGTGATTTATAGCCGATCGTGCTGTTGTAATTGCGGGACGGGAGGGTTGTCGTAATGACGGAACGAAATAGAGTACAGGTAAAAATTTTTGGGCAGGAATATACCATTTCAGGCGAACTGCCGAGAGGACATATCATCAAGGTTGCGGATCATGTGGATCGCTCTATGCATAAATTGTCAAAAGACCTTCCTTCCTGCTCCGTATCATCTCTGGCGGTATTGACAGCAGTAAACTGTGCAGATGAATATTTTCGAGCCATGGATACTATTGAAGAGCTCAAAGCAAAAAATCAACAGCTGGAGAAAGATGCTCAGCATTACGTGCAATTATGGGATGAAGCAAAGAAGAGTTATATCCAATATAAGGAGGATGCGCAAACCGCTATCGAGAGCAGGGAAGAGCTTATGCAGGCTTATAACGATAAAAAGGCTGAATGCCAGGAACTGAAAAACAGGATGCAGGAACTGGAGCAAAAAATACAAAGTCTGCAGGCCAAAAATGAGGAGATGGCTAAAAGATTATCGTCCAAAGAAGAGGAGAAAGAATCCTCATCTTCTATCATCAAGGAACTGGAAATGAGATGCAGGGAAATGGAGAGCAGCTTTTTTGATCTCCAGATGGAAAATATCCAGTTAAAGAGCCAACTGGAGCGCTATAAAAAGAATTTGGAGAACTTGGAACAATCTGAGCAAATAGAATGAGAACATGAATGAAAGAACATATAGAGTTTTAGAATTCGATAAAGTAAAAGAGCTTCTCAGAGAGGAGGCGGCTTCTCTCATGACCCGAAAGGTAATAGAGGAGCTCTTGCCTTCTACGGATGAATATGAGATAAGGGAGAGAATGGCGGAAACCACGGAGGCGGTTTCCGTTATTATGAAAAAAGGGACGCTTCCACTGGGCAGCTTCTACGACATTGAAGAGTCGGTGAATCTGGCGCAGAAGGGCGGGATCCTGACTATAAAGCAAATGCTTCAGATTCTGTATAACCTTCAAGTCTCCCGCCACGCAGCATCCTTCCTTAAAAGCGATCTTCCGCCTCTTCCGAGGATAGGCCAACTGGCGTCGCTGATCAGCGTCAGAAAAGATTTGGAGAACGAGATCGATCGCTGTATTATATCAGAAGACGAGATGGCTGACAGCGCCAGCGCGGAGCTTAGAAACATTCGACGAAAGATAGCCCTGCAGAACGAGGCTATCCGGAACAAGATAAACAGTATCCTGACCTCTGCAGACAACAGGAACATACTTCAGGATTCAATAGTAACCATCAGGCAGGGAAGGTATGTAATTCCCGTCAAGCAGGAGCACAAAAGCCGCTTGCCCGGCATTATACACGATCAATCAGCCACAGGAGCAACCCTTTTTATCGAGCCCCAGTCAATCGTGAATATGAACAACGAACTCCGCGAACTTGAATTAGCCGAGAAGAATGAAATAAATCGAATTCTGGCGGAACTATCAATGTTAATAGCCGAAGCGGGGGATGATTTAATAAATAACCAGCGCATTTTGATAGGGCTGGATTTCATATTTGCCAAAGGCAGGCTTTCTGTAAAAATGAAGGCTGAGCCGCCGGAGATCAATGTTCAGGGGATATTGAACATACGTGACGGCAGGCATCCGCTGATCGATCCTCAAAAGGTCGTGCCTATATCCGTGCCCATCGGAAAAGATTATAATACGTTGGTGATTACCGGACCTAATACTGGCGGGAAGACCGTTACGCTTAAAACCGTGGGCCTCTTTGTGCTGATGGCTCAATCCGGACTCCATTTGCCTGCGGCACATGGAACCAATGTACCCGTTTTTCAAAAAGTATTTGCGGATATAGGGGATGAACAAAGCATTGAACAGAGCCTATCCACTTTTTCTTCCCATATGAGAAATATAGTTGACATCGTCCGGGAAGCAGATGCGGATACACTAGTTCTCTTAGATGAATTGGGAGCCGGAACAGACCCGACGGAAGGGGCCGCACTGGCGATTTCCATTTTGGATGAACTTTATGAGAGAGGATGTAAAACTCTCGCTACGACTCATTACACGGAATTGAAAAAGTACGCCATCGCTACTCCCGGCGTTCAAAATGCCTCCATGGAGTTCGATATGGACACCCTGTCTCCTACCTATCGCCTTACCATCGGCACCCCCGGAAGATCAAATGCCTTTGAAATTTCTGCCAAACTGGGGCTTCCGGATCATTTAATCCATCGAGCAAGGGGATTGCTCGATGAAAATGCCATCGCTTTTGAAGATGTGATTGCGGCCATTGAAAAGGATCGCAAATTGGCCGAATTAGATAGGGATGAAGCCATGCTGCTTCGCATCGAGATTAAGCGGCAACAAGAGGAATTGGAGAGGCGGCTGCAGAAATTTGAGGAACAAAAAGAAAAGTTGCTGGCTAAGGCGAGACAGGAGGCCAGAGAAATTGTACAGGAAACTAAGGAACTGTCGGACCTCATACTCAGCGAACTGCGAGAACTGGAAAAATATGAGGATAAGTCTCTGAGAAACCGGAAAAAGGAGGCCCTGCGTCGAGAAATTCGGGAACTTCAAGAAAAAAACAGTGAAAAACTACCTGTTAAAAGAAATTTTAAACCGGTGCGTCCGGAAGAACTTAACATCGGCGATAGGGTGAAGTTACTGTCTTTGAACCAGAATGGGGAACTGATTTCCTTGCCGGATGACAAGAATGAAGTACAGGTTCAGGTAGGTCTTATGAAGATCAACGTGGGTCTGGACCAGATTTCAAAGGTGCAGAATGGAAAAAAACAGGAGACGACGAAGAAGTCGCAGTACGGCAAATTGTACCGAAGTAAGGTAACGTCCGTGGCTCCGAGCTGCAATGTGGTAGGAAAAGTTTTGGACGACGCATTGGTGGAAGTGGATAAATATCTGGACGATGCTTTTATGGCCGGATTAAAAGAAGTCACCATCATACATGGAAGGGGAACCGGCATCCTGCGGGAGGGACTGGCCGCTATGCTCAAGGCACATAAACATGTGGAAAAAATAAGAAAAGGTAATTATAATGAAGGAGGCGACGGCGTGACCGTCGTGACCTTGAAATAGAAATACGGGGGAACAGAAAGAGAAGCGGGAATGTATATTATAAGCGCATGCCTGTTGGGCGAGAATTGTAAATACAACGGCGGAAACAATTTAAACGAAAAAGTGATGGAAATTGTGAAAAACCGCAACTACATTGCCGTGTGCCCCGAGGTAGCAGTGGGTTTTCCGACGCCGAGGCCTCCTGCAGAGATCCGTGGCGGCAGGGTCTACAATATCGAAGGGAATGACGTGACAGAGGAATTTGAGAAGGGAGCGGCCATGGAGCTTGCCAGGGCAAAGGAACTGGCGGATAGGTTGGGTGAGGATATCGAACTTGCTATCCTGAAGTCCAATAGTCCTTCCTGCGGATGCGGGCGGATTTATGACGGAACCTTTACCCATAGGCTGGTACCCGGCGACGGGATCTTTGCCCGCTTGCTTAAGGAAAATGGCATCAAGACAATTTCTGAGGAGGAAAGCTGAATGATAAATTTCAAAGAGCAAATCGGAGCCCTGTTGGCTGAATATATTGACGGGCTCACCGCGAAAGAATTGGAAGAAATGATTGAAATTCCTACGGATAGCAAGCTTGGAGACTATGCTTTTCCATGCTTTCGTCTGGCAAAAACCATGCGAAAATCACCCGCTATCATTGCCAAAGATATAGCCGAAAAGCTAGCGGATAACGGAATGTTTGAGCGAGTTGAAAACGTAAATGCTTATGTGAACATGTTCATGAACCGGGAAATCTTTGTTCGCGAAGTACTTTCTGAAGTGGTTCGCAGGAAGGACAGGTATGGAAGCAGCGATGTGGGACGAAACCGTAAGGTTATCGTTGAATATTCATCTCCCAATATTGCGAAACCCTTTCATATCGGCCATATACGCAGTACGGTCATAGGCAACGCAATTTATAAGATCTATGATTTCCTTGGATATGATACAGTTCGCATCAACCATTTGGGCGATTACGGCACCCAGTTTGGAAAAATGATTGTAGCTTACCGGCGCTGGGGTAAAAAGGAAGATGTTGAGAAGTCACCTATTCAGACTCTGTTAAGCTACTATGTGAAGTTCCACGAGGAAGCCGAAAAGGACCCGTCTTTGGAGGACGAAGCCAGATCCACCTTCGCCCGTTTGGAAAGCGGGGCCGAGGAAGAGATGGCACTCTGGAAATGGTTCCGCGACGAAAGCCTGCGGGAATTCAACAGAGTCTATGAAATGCTCGGCATAGAGTTCGACTCCTATGCGGGAGAGAGTTTCTACTCTGACAAGATGGACAGAGTCATCGATGAACTTAAAGAAAAAGGGCTTCTGGTGGAATCGCAAGGTGCTCAAATCGTTGACCTTTCCGAATACAATATGGCGCCGGCTGTAATCATCAAAAAAGACGGATCTACTCTATACATTACCAGGGATATTGCAGCAGCCATTTACCGTAAAGAGCATTACGATTTCTATAAAAACCTTTACGTGGTTGCTTCCCAGCAGAATTTGCATTTCCAGCAATGGATTAAAGTGGTTGAGCTCATGGATTATGAGTGGGCGAAGGATTGCGTCCATATCCCCTTCGGGCTGGTAAGCCTGGAAGATGGCACAATGTCCACAAGGCAAGGAAGAGTGGTGTTCCTCGAAGATGTGCTCAATAAAGCCATAGAACGTACCCGTGAGATTATTCTGGAGAAAAACGTTAATACGGACAATGTGGATGTCACAGCGAGACAAGTAGGAATCGGCGCTGTTGTTTTCAATGAACTTTCAAATGGAAGAATCAAGGATTATGTGTTCTCCTGGGATAAGGTCCTGAACTTTGACGGTGAGACCGGGCCTTATGTTCAATATACCCATGCCAGAGCGGCCAGCGTGTTGCGCAATGCAGGCGAAGATGCGAATAGGCTTATAAATTCGGAGCAAACTGCGGATATGAAATACATTACAAGCGACAGCGCATATGAACTGTCCAGGCTTATTTACGAGTTCCCTGACAAAGTGATTGAAGCCGCAGAAAAATATGAACCATCCATAGTCACGAGACAAATTGTGGATATCGCACAGAGCTTCAACCGTTTCTATCACAACGAACACATTCTCGTAGATAAGGAAGAAGAGAAGAAGGCAAAACTGCTGCTTACCTACGCAGCCAAGCAGACTATTAAAAACGGACTGTTGCTTCTGGGCATTGAAGCTCCGGAAAGGATGTAAGAAATGAGATACGAGGGACGTGTTTATCGACCTCCCAGCGAAGCCAACAGTCTGATCCTGCAGGTTACGCTGGGGTGTTCCCATAACCGGTGTACATTTTGCAGCATGTATAAGGGAGAGGCGTTTCGAATCCGGCCTCTTACGGAAGTAATTGAAGATCTGAAATGGGCCAGAGCACATTATCGCTATATAGAAAAGATTTTTCTTGCCGACGGAGACGCTTTGGTCTTGCCCAATAAAACCTTGGTGCAGATCATGGATACGATCCGTGAATTGTTTCCTGAATGCAAGAAAATCAGCATTTACGGCTTACCGCAGGATGTGCTGCGAAAAACTCACGAGGAGTTGGTTGAGCTCCGTGAAAAGGGGCTCAAGATGATTTATATCGGTGGAGAATCCGGAAGCGACTGGATATTGGAGAAAGTTAATAAAGGTGTCACTGCCGATCAACTGGTAGAGGCAGTGCGCAAAATAGAAGATGCTGATATCCGTGCTTCGGTTACGTTTATTTCCGGCCTTGGAGGAAGGGCGGATTGGAAAGAACATGCTGTCGAGACAGGAAAGGTAATCAGCCGGATGTCGCCTTCCTACGTCGGGCTGTTGACGCTGATGGTAGATCCGTTGGCAGAGATATATGAAGAGATCCAGTCGGGGAGGTTTGAGCTTCTCTCGCCCGAGGAGGTGCTGGAGGAGACCCAACTGATGCTTGAAAACATCCACTTGGAGAAGAAGTGCGTCTTCCGGAGCAATCATGCTTCGAATTATCTTTCTCTCAAAGGGGATCTGCCGCAGGATAAGGAGCGAATGCTTAAGCAGATTGAGGTGTCGAAACGGGATAAGGATATGCTAAAAGACGAGTGGCTCCGAATGCTTTAATAAATATTTCCGGAGCGGGGGAATGCATTCTATAAATATAAAAATCACCAGATTTTTATAAATTTTGCAGGAGAAATGATGAAGATATTGCTTACGACTCTCAATTCAAAACACATCCACTCTAATCTGGCATTAAAGTATTTATATGCCGTGAGTGCTGATGCGGTGAAGGGAGCCGTCATGGAACTCCGGGAGTTCACCGTCAATCATTCGGATGATTACATATACGGGGAACTGCTCCGGGGCGAATACGATATGGTTTGCTTTTCCTGCTATATATGGAATATTGAACGAATCTTGTATCTTGTAGAAAACTATAAAAAGGCAAGTCCAAAGACCATGATACTGCTTGGAGGGCCGGAAGTTACCTGGCGGGCTGCTGATATCATGAAGAAGCATAAATATGTGGATTTCATATTACAAGGCGAAGGAGAAGAAACTTTCCCCAAGCTAATGGACGCAGTAACAGGAACGGGTCAACCATCGCAGTTTGACGGAATCAACGGACTGTTGTACCGGCGCGATGGAAAAATTTATGTAAACCCAGCTTCTTCCCAGGTGGACTTTACTAAAGTACCATTTCCCTTTCGAAGCCTTGTAGGAGAGTCGGATAAGATCATGTATTACGAATCCTGCAGAGGCTGTCCTTTTTCGTGCACATATTGCGTTTCTTCCATTGAAAAAGGCGTGCGCCCTCTTCCCATAGAAAGAGTTAAAAATGACCTGAGTTATTTTTTGTATAAGAATGTTAAACAAGTTAAGTTCGTGGACAGGACTTTTAACTATGATAACGCTCGTAGTACGGAGATCCTGCGCTATCTCATGGAAATGGATAACGGGGTCACAAATTTTCATTTTGAGCTCTGCGGCGATCTGATCAGCGAAGAAATGTTGGATTTGCTCGAAAAGGCAAGACCCGAGCTCTTTCAATTTGAGATCGGTGTACAGAGCACCAATAAGGCCACTCTGAAAGCAATTAATCGCCGGTGTGATTTTTATAAGCTTTCGGAAAATGTAAAGCGAATTAAGAGAATGGGGAATATACACCTCCATTTGGATCTGATTGCAGGGTTGCCCTATGAGGATTTTTACGGATTTGCAAATTCCTTCAATCAGGTTTACGAAATGAAGCCGCATTTGCTGCAATTGGGGTTTTTAAAGCTCCTGCCGGGGACTCCCATTCGGGAACAGGTTGAGGAATACGCTTACACATACCGTTCCAAAGCCCCGTATGAGGTGATCTCCAACAAGTTCATATCTGCCAAAGAATTGGCGAGGTTAAAGATGGTGGAACACGTCTTCAATTTATATTATAATAGGGGAGGTTTCGAAAAATCCCTAAATTACCTTGCAGATATGCTCCACCCCAACGCTTTCGCTTTTTATGATGAATTGGCGCTATTCTTTTATCTCAAAGGATTTCAGCACCGATCTCATAAAAAAGAAGACCTTTACCGTATCCTCTACCTTTATGGCAGTTGGAAGGACAGGACGGTACCAGGAGTGAAAGAAAATCTGAAGCAGTTTCTTGTGGAAGATATAGAGCGGAGTATGTATCCGGAAGTGGTAATGAATTTTATGAAAAAAGGATGGGAGTTATCCGTATGAAGAAACTAGCTGAAAGATTTAAAAAGAATGACAATCAGGAAGAAACACAGGTAATTAAAGAAGAAAAGGAACTAATAGAGCAGAAAAAGGAGAATGATGCTCCCGCGCTGATTCCTTTCGAATCTCGAAATGACAGGGTGGGAAGATACTTTAAAAAATATTTGAAGAATTTCCTTTTTGATGAGTTCTCGGATTCTTTCATAACAAAAAATAGATTAGAATTCATGAGAGGTGTGCCCATACCTCTAAGACATGATGATTTCCAGGCGTTCCAAGGCGGAGAAGGCCTGAAGATTCTCCATATTGCTGAAAATATGGCTTGGATCATGGGCATAGACCCTAAGTTTAAATATACAGTAAAATACGTAGAGTTTATGAACCGGCTTTTCAATCAAAGAACCCTGTTGGAAGGTCTTTTAAAAGAGGGAAGAGACGCGGCGGAAAAAGAGGATTTCGATAATGCTATCATTCATTTCCGGGCTGCCCTTATATTAAAACCGGATTACCTTCATGCCATGTACAGCTATGCACGGGTCTGCAGAGAATTTTATCTGCGAGGGAATGACGATATAT
>FZPS01000193.1_pt25 | contig 51835 bp, 64 predicted proteins | sample 1817821 | NCBI WGS metagenome assembly FZPS01 (sample SAMEA104158645, study PRJEB21678) | metagenome | place: Germany | collected 2015-04-21 | reverse complement strand
TATATATACTCTTTTCATCCATTAATTGCTTATTTCCAAGCAATACTGTCTTATTTTCAATTTTTACTTCAATTCCCCGACCAGGGATAGCCATAAAACTTTCAAGTCCAACAAGTTTTAGTTTTTCATCAAGAGCTTTTTTAACAATGGCTTCACCTAGAGGATGTTCTGAACCTTTCTCGGCACTAGCCGCAATTCTTAATAGTTCTTGTTCATTAAAACTATTGGTTATTATGACATCAGTAACTTGAGGTTTCCCTTCAGTGATAGTTCCAGTCTTATCAAAGATGATTGCGTTAACCTTATGAGTAGTCTCTAGTGCTTCTCCACCTTTGATTAAAACCCCATATTCAGCACCTTTTCCGGTTCCAACCATGATTGCGGTTGGCGTGGCGAGTCCTAAAGCACATGGACAAGCAATTACTAAAACTGAAATAAAAATTGTTAATGAAAAGGCTACTGATTCACCTGAGATTAACCATGCAAGTCCTGCAACCACAGCAATCCCAAACACAATTGGCACAAAGTATCCTGATATAATATCTGCTAATTTAGCAATTGGTGCTTTTGTCCCTTGGGCATCTTCCACTAGTTTTATAATTTGAGCTAGAACTGTATCTTTTCCCACCTTTGTTGTTCGGTATTTAATATAACCATTTTTATTGATGCTAGCACCAATAACAATATCGCCCGGCCCTTTTTCAACTGGAATACTTTCACCGGTCAACATTGATTCATCGATTGCAGTTTGACCTTCGATGATTTCTCCATCTAGAGGTATTTTCTCACCCGGTCTTACCACTATAATATCACCAACTTCAACTTCTTCAATCGGTATTACTAATTCTTCTCCATCTTTTATTATGGTTGCGGTTTTTGGTGATAATCCCATTAACTTCTTTATTGCTTCTGAGGTTTTACCTTTTGAAATGGCTTCTAAATACTTACCGAGTAATATTAAAGTTATAATTACAGCCGATGTTTCAAAATATAACTCCATCGCAAATTCATGATATTCGTTTATAATTTTGATTAGGGCATAGATTCCATAGATAAATGCAGCACTTGTCCCAACAGCAATCAAAGAATCCATATTTGGTTGTCTTCTAACTATCTTTTTAAATCCAATAGTATAAAACTTATATCCACAGATAATTACTGGAATTGTTAATATCAATTGAGCCAAAGCAAAACCAAGCGGATTATTAGCCGGATCAAGAAAACCTGGTAAAGGTAGTCCAATCATATGTCCCATTGATATATATAATAACGGAACAGTAAATAATAAAGAAACTAATAGTTTAACTTTTAACGACTTTATTTCAGTGTTTTTGTGTTCAACTGTTTCTTCTTCTAATGGTTCATATCCAGCTTCTTTGATAGCTTTTTTAATATTAGATATACGAACTTGGTTTGGATCATATGTGATGTGGGCTTTTTCGGTTGCAAGATTAACATTTACTTTGCTTACACCATCTAGTTTTTCAAGGCTTTGAGTAACTGATCTAGCACACATTGCGCAAGTCATTCCGCCGATCGGAATAATAATATCCTTTTCTTCGTTGATTTCTGCAATGCCATAACCTATATTAGATACAGCCTTTTTTATGTCGCTTGCTTTAACTTTTTCTTCATCAAAACTGACAGTTAAAGTTTCACTTACTAAATTGACATTGGCATCTGTTACACCATCTAATTGACTAACAGTTTTATTAACTGAGTTCGCACAAGACGCACAAGTCATTCCTGTTATTTTATATTGTTCTTTTTTCATTAATTTCCCTCGTTTCAATTTTTTATAATATATATATATCTGTTAGTTATTATTGGCCTATAAGGTCTAAATTAAGCGATATTTCGCATTTTTATCAAACCAACCAATAAATACACTATACTTTCTAATATAGTTTAGAAAACGAATTTATAACTTCATCAATGATCTCATCATTGCCTTTAATCAGTTCATCCTTGACACAACTCTTAATATGATTATTCAAGATGACTCTACCTAAACTTTTTATGGAATTTGTTATTGCTGAAATTTGAATTAAAATATCATCACAATAAACATCATTTTCAATCATTTGTTTTATTCCACGAAGTTGTCCTTCAATTCGGTTTATTCGATTAATAAATCCTTTTCTTTTCTTCATCATCACGATGTTTTATTTTTACACATTCTTTTGTATCCATATTATCACCTCTAACACACTAATTATATACCCCCGGGAGGTATATTGTCAATTTCTTTGCTTGAAAAAAAGACCAGGTTTTACCTAGTCTTTCAATTCTCTCATTATTCTTTACTGCCAAAGATACCAGTACTCAAGTATTTGAGACCTCCATCTGGAGCAATAACTAGTATCTCTTTTCCTTTACCTTCTCCATTAGCTAAATCATAACCTACTTTAAGTGCAGCCCCAGAAGAAATACCTAAGAAGAGGCCTTTTCTTGCTGTTTGAGTAGTCATCGCAATAGCATCATCACTTGAAACAGTGACCACTTTATCCACATACTCTAAGTTTAGAATGGATGGAACAAATCCTGCACCGATTCCTTGAATCTTATGAGAACCTTTGCTTCCAGCTGTTATTATTGGTGATTCTGTAGGTTCAACACCAATAATTTGAATATTCGGATAATGTTTTTTTAATACCTTTGCTATTCCTGTAATAGTACCACCTGTACCAATACCAGATACGACATAATCTAATGTCTTAAAATCATTAATAATTTCAACTGCGGTTGATTCAATATGTGCCATTACATTATCAAAGTTATCAAATTGACTAGGCATAACATATCCTTCTTCTTGGACAAGACGATTCGCCTCTTCAATTGATCCTTTCATTCCTTTGCTGCCTTCAGTTAAAATAATCTTGGCACCATACGCTTCCATTACTTGACGACGTTCTAAAGACATAGTTTCTGGCATAACCAATACTACTTGATAACCTTTTACTCGGCCAATCATAGCAAGGCTGATACCGGTATTACCGCTAGTAGGCTCAACGATGATATCTCCCATCTTTAGTTTTCCGGCTTTTTCTAATCCTTCAATCATCCATTTTGCAGCACGATCTTTTACTGAACCGCTAATATTATACATTTCCAACTTGACATAGATGTCATCAAGTTTAACTACTGGTGTATTTCCAATTAAATCTAAAATATTTTTATAAATCATATTTTTTTATCTAACTTTCTTTCAATAAATCTAACTCTTATATATATATTATGCATAAATAATAAATGTTATTATTCTCTAGTATCTATTATATAACTAAAAGAAATATTTTTCTAATAATAGGCAACAAAAAAAGCAAGACCGAAGTCTTGCTTTCTATACAAACTCAATAATCGCCATTGGGGCAGCATCGCCGCGACGATTTTCAGTTTTTAGTACTCTCGTATATCCTCCATTGCGATCCTTATATCTAGGAGCAATTTCGGAGAATAATTTTTGAATAGCATATTGATTATTTTCGTCTTTTTCAAAACGAACTAATTCTGCTGCTTTTCGTCTAGCCACTAAATCACCACGTTTTCCTAAGGTAACCATTTTATCTGCCAATCTTTTTAATTCTTTGGCTTTAGGAAGGGTGGTCTCAATACGGCCATTTATTATTAAATCTGTAACTAAATCACGTAATAAAGCTTTACGATTAGCGCTATCACGATTTAATTTTCGATAACCTAAAGACATATTAATATTCTCCTTTTAACATAATTATTTGATTATTCATCAGAATCATCAAATGTATCGTTACCTAACTCACTGTCGTCGTCGGCCTTTTCATCATCCCTATCAATCGATGTTGAAGGAATCTCAAAAGGTGTATGACGTTTAAGATCTAATCCACGTTCACGAAGTTTAGTAACAACTTCTTTTAAGGACTTGCGTCCTAGGTTGCGAATCTTCATCATTTCTTCTTCTGTTTTTTCGATTAAATCGCCAACAGTATTAATGTTTACTCGCTTCAAGCAGTTATAAGCTCGAACTGATAAATCTAGATCTTCAATTTTGATTTCTTTATTTTTATCTGTTTCTTTTTCTTCTTCGTCTTTGGAATACTCTTGTTTTTCAATAGCATCATTCAAGTTAATAACAACTGCTAAGTAGTCATTAAGGAATTTTGCTGCAAGACTCATTGCATCAGAAGGTTTAATACTTCCATCTGTTTCAACTTCAATAGTTAGTTTATTGTAGTCAAAACGATCACCATGACGAGTATTTTCAACTGAATAGCTACATCTAGTAATTGGTGTATAAATAGAGTCAATTGCTAGACGACCAATAACACGGTTGTTTCCTTCTTTGCAGAAGATCTTATTTTCATCAGCACTTACATATCCAACGCCATTACGGCAGAATAATTCCATTTTAAGTTTGCCATTTTCTGAAATATGACAAATAATTTGATCTTTATTAACAACTTCAATTTCTGCTATTTTTGGATCATCGGCACTAGGAATATATCTAATGTCACCAGCGGTTACTGGTCCTGGTTGATCCTTAACAATTTCAAGACGATAAATATCTTCAAAGTCCCCATAATTACCCTTTTCGTTCTCATGACGATTAATAGTTAACACGACATTTTTTAAGTTTAAAATAATCTCGGTGACGTCTTCCACAATTCCTGGAATAGCCATAAACTCGTGTTCAACACCTTCAATTGAAACAGCTACAATGGCCGCTCCTGGTAATGAAGATAATAATACTCTTCGCAATGAGTTTCCTAGGGTATCCCCATAACCCCTTTCAAGTGGCGTGATTGTAAACTTACCATAATTAGGGTTTTCATCATTACCAACCATACTAATTGTTGGTTTTATAAACTCCACTTTTCTCATTGATTAACCTCCTACATGAATTTTTTTATATATTATATATGTATGCATTATCCACGAGGTCTTTTTGGAGGACGGCATCCGTTATGAGGAATGGGAGTTACATCTTGTATTGACGATATTTCAAGTCCTGCTACTTGTAAAGAGCGAATAGCAGCTTCACGTCCAGGTCCAGGACCTTTAACTGATACTTCAACTTTTTGCATACCATTTTCAATTGCTGCTTTTGCGCAAGCTTCTGAAGCCATTTGAGCAGCAAATGGTGTTGATTTCTTGCTCCCTTTAAAGCCAATAGCACCCGCACTAGACCAAGCAATAACATTTCCTGCTGGGTCAGTGATTGTTATGATGGTATTGTTAAAGGTTGAATGAATGTGGGCAACACCAACAGGTACATTCTTTTTTATTTTGCGTTTACGAGCAACTTTACGAGCCATTATTGTAAACCTCCTTATTTCTTCTTATTAGCAACTGTCTTGCCAGGTCCTTTTCGGGTACGAGCGTTTGTTTTAGTACGTTGACCACGAACAGGCATGCCACGACGATGACGAAGGCCACGATAACAACCGATTTCCATTAAACGTTTAATATTTAATGCAACTTCTCGGCGCAAATCACCTTCAACCTTATAGGCTGCAACTTCTTGTCTGATTGCGGTTAATTCCGCTTCTGTCAAGTCTTTTACCCGTTTGGCTTCATCAACATTTGCTTTTCTTAATATTTCTTTGGCAGTTGGATGACCAATGCCATATATATATGTAAGTGATATACCGATACACTTATCGCGCGGAATATCTACTCCAGATATACGAGCCATAATTTTTCCTCCTATTATCCTTGTCTTTGCTTATGTTTTGGGTAAGCTGAACAGATTACCATAACACGGCCTTTTCTTTTAATTACTTTACATTTATCACACATTGGTTTTACCGATGGTCTAACCTTCATTTTAGTAAACCTCCTAAATCTAATCTCAAGCCTTTATAATTAGTCCTTGAGTTAATAAGAATCATATTACTGTATCGACTCCAAAAGTTAAGGTTGCTTTAATTTTTATGTCGATAAGTAATTCGTCCACGTGTTAAATCGTATGGTGATAATTCAACAGTTACTCTATCACCTGGTAAAATGCTTATAAAATGCATACGGATTTTACCAGAAACGTGGGCTATTATTTGATGCCCATTAACCAATTTTACTTTAAAAATAGCATTGGGAAGGGCTTCAATAACTGTTCCTTCTATTTCAAAAACATCATCTTTAGACATTAAATTCTTCTCCTTCAAATTTTGTTAATATTTCATAACCATCATCAGTTATGACGATGGTGTGCTCATAGTGAGCACTCTCTTTACGATCCTGTGTAATTACAGTCCAATCATCTTCGAGAACTCTCACTTTGTGAGTTCCGATATTAACCATTGGTTCAATCGCCAAAGTCATTCCCTTTTTAAGTATTGGTCCTCGACCAGGTTCACCAAAGTTGGGAATACTAGGGTCTTCGTGCATCTTATTGCCGATGCCATGTCCAGTAAATGACTGTACAACCGAATAACCATAACTTTTTACATACTTTTCAATCGCATGAGATATATCTGACAAACGATTATTTGGACGAGCATATTTTAATCCTTCAAACAGTGATTGTTGAGTCACTTTAACAAGTTGTCTTCGTTCTTCATTAACACTGCCTACAAGATGTGTCTTTGCACAATCGCCATGATAGCCTTTATAACAAGCACCAATGTCGATTGAGATTATATCACCATCTTTTAGTATTATGTCTTCACTAGGAATTCCGTGAATGACAACTTCATTAATTGAGGCGCAAATAGAAGCTGGATAACCATGATAATTAAGAAATGATGGTATAGCTCCATGTGATGTAATAACATCATAAGCTATCTTATCAAGCTCTTTTGTCGAAACACCAGGTCTTATGGCTTCCTTAACCGCTTTGTGTGCTAAGGCAGTTATTCTCCCAGCTTCTTTCATTATTCCAATTTCACGTTCACTCTTAATTGTAATCATTAATATCCTCCAAGTTTATTAATAATCTCATTAACAGAAACGGATACAGTGGTAGCCCCATTAATGTTTATTATATTTCCTTGCTCATTATAATATTCCAATAGTGGTTTGGTTTGTTGTTCATATACTTTAAGACGTTTCATAATTGTTTCATATGTATCGTCTTTTCGTTGATATAAACTTCCACCACAGTCATCACATACACCTTCTACTTTAGGAGGCATATTTTTGATGTGATATACTTTTCCACATTGAGAGCAGAGTAATCGACCTGTTATTCTTTCTACTAATACTTGATAATCAGCAACTAAATTAATCACTGCATCAAGTTTAGTATTCAGGCCAACTAAGATTTTATCAAGTTTTTCAGCTTGATTGATTGTTCGAGGGTAACCATCTAATAGAAAACCTTTCTTACAATCATCAAGTTTTAATCTTTCCTTAACTAATTCATTAGTTATGTCATCAGGAACTAATTTCCCTTGATCTATATATACCTTAGCAAGAATTCCGATCTCTGTTTGTTTACTGATTGCTTCGCGGAACATCTCGCCAGTTGAGATATGAGGAATATCATAATGTGTCTTAAGATATTCCGCACAACTTCCTTTTCCTACCCCGGGAGGACCCATTAAAATCAAACGCATAACGTTTTCTCCACTGTATTAGTCCATAAACCCGCGGTATTCTTGCTCTTGTACTTGTGTTTTGATTTGTTTTGCGGTTTCAATAGCTACCCCAACAACGATCATGATAGATGTTCCACCAACTTGAACTGTAGCTGGTAATTTGAAAATCATTGAAATGATCATTGGTAAAGACGCTACGATTGCTAAATATGTTGCACCAAGCATTGTTACTTTGAATAACACTCTTGAGAAGTAGATTGCTGTATCTTCACCAGGACGAACCCCAGGAACATAAGCGTTTTGTTTTTGTAAGTTTTCTGCCATTTTCTCTGGATTGATTTGTAAGAATGAATAGAAGAACGAGAATAAGAAGATTAATATAATATATATTGCAAATCCTATCGGTTCGTTATAGTTAAATATTCTTCTAATCCAAGTAGTAAAGGCATTAGTAGATGTTGTAAAGTTTAGCAATGCAATTGGTAAACTCATCAATGTTGCTGCAAAAATTACCGGAATTACTGAAGCTGAGTTTAACTTAATTGGAATATTTGATTCACTTTTTCCTCTGAATTTTGCTGCCGCTGGACGGTTAGCATATTGAATAGGTATCTTTCTTTGCATACCTTCCATGAAGACAACCCCAACAATAACGAGGATAAAGATTATCAAGACAATAAAGAATTTAATGATGTCACCGACACCACCAGCATCAGCACCAGTAATGAATGTACTAATTAAGTCATTAATCATAACTGGAAAAGATGCAACAATCCCGGCTACGATGAACATTGAAGCTCCATTTCCGATACCGTATAAAGAGATGCGGTCAGATAACCATAAAATAAAGGCACTACCAGCAGTCATAATTATTGCTAAGTAAACAAAATGGAATGCGGTTACTTCATCAATCGCGAATAACACAACTTCTGCTTCTTTTGATAGTCCGTATCCGATGATAAAAGCTAAACCTTGTACAAATGCTAGGAATAATGCTAAATAACGTGTCACTTGATTTAACTTTTGTTTTCCAGCTTCGCCTTCTTCCGCCCATTCTTTAAAGATTGGGACGATATCCATTTGTAATAATTGAATAACGATTGAAGCAGTAATGTAAGGGCTGATCCCTAAAGCTACAACCGAGAATTGTGATAAGGCTCCACCAGTAAATACATCTAAGAACCCAAATAATGGTTGATTTCCTCCAGTTAGTGCATCTGGATTAATCAATGGTAAGGTGATATGAACACCAATTCTCCACACTAAAAGACATAGAAAAGTAATCAAGATTGCGACAATTATTTTCTTATTCTTTGCAAAGAACTTTTTCATTTAAATCACCTCGGCATTTCCACCAGCCGTTTTGATTTTTTCAAGAGCTGATTTGGAAAATTTGTTTGCTTTAACAGTTAAAGCAACATTTAATTCGCCATCACCAAGAATTTTCACTCCATCATAAACTTTTTTTACTAAACCTGCTTGTTTTAAAGCAGCAATATCGACAACACTTTTGTCTTCAAAAACATTTAAGTCTGTTAAATTAACAACTGCCCATTCTTTACGATTTACGTTAGTAAACCCTCTCTTAGGCAAACGTTTGAATAAAGGAGTTTGACCACCTTCAAAACCTGGACGAACACCGCCACCACTACGAGCATTTTGACCTTTATTTCCACGACCTGAGGTGTCACCATGACCACTGCTTGAGCCGCGTCCAACTCGTTTTTTTGAATGTCTGGCACCAGGAACCGGTTTTAATTCGTTAAGTTTCATCTTCGCACCTCCTCAATTATTCCGTAACACATACTAGATGTTCTACAGTTTTAATCATACCACGGATTGCTTCATTATCAACTTTAGTTACTTGTTTGTTCATTTTGGTAAGGCCTAAAGCTTTAAGCGTATCCTTTTGATTTTTCGGATAGCCAATAGGGCTTTTTACAAGTTTAATAGTAATAGTTTTCTCCATAATATCTACCCCACGATCTCCGATACTTCTTTTCCACGAATTTTTGCTACTTGTTCAGCTGTACGAAGTTCTTTTAAACCTTCAATAGTCGCACGAACAATGTTAATAGGTGTATTCGAACCTAGTGATTTGGAAACAATGTCTTTGATTCCACTTAATTCAACAACGGCACGAACTGGTCCACCAGCGATAACACCAGTACCAGCAGGTGCTGGTCTTAATAATACTTTACCGGCCCCATAAACACCTGTAACAGGATGAGGAATAGTAGTATTTACAATTGGAACACTAATTAAGTTTTTCTTTGCGTTTTCCACGGCTTTTTTGATTGCTGCTGGAACTTCTTGAGCCTTACCAGTTCCCATTCCAACATTACCATTACCGTCGCCAACTACTACTAAAGCTGAGAAACGGAAACGACGTCCACCCTTAACAACTTTAGTAACGCGGTTTATCGCAACAACGCGTTCCTCTAAATTTCTTTCTTCTGTGTTTTGTTCTAGTTTACGCATCAACTACACCTCCTAGAATTTAAGTCCTGCTTCACGAGCAGCTTCGGCTAATGCTTTTATGCGTCCATGATATAAATATCCACCACGGTCAAATACAACTGTAGTAATATTCTTTTCAAGTGCTTTCTTAGCAATTAATGTACCTACTGCTTTTGCAGCCTCAACATTAGAACCTTTTTCTAATTTATTACCTTTTTCAATAGAAGATGCAGCGACTAATGTAACTTGTTTGTCGTCATCAATAATTTGTGCGTATATATGTGAATTTGAACGATAAACTGATAAACGAGGACGTTCAGCAGTACCGCTTAGATTCTTACGAATTCTTAAATGACGAAGAACTCTCGATTTATTTCTTGATTTCTTATTTATCATATATAGTCACTCCTTCTACTAAGCTTTCTTGCCTTCTTTACGACGTACATATTCGCCACGATAACGGATTCCTTTACCTTTGTAAGGTTCAGGTTTTCTGATACCACGAATTTCAGCCGCAAATTGACCTACAAGTTGTTTATCACTACCTGTTAATTTAATTTCAGTTGGAGTTGGAACTTCAACTTTAATGCCTTCTGGAATTGGCATTTCTACTATATGAGAATAACCAGCATTTACTGCGAGTGTATTACCTTTTAACTGAGCACGGAAACCAACACCATGAATTTCTAATACTTTAGTAAATTCTTCAGTTACCCCAATAACCATATTTTCGATTAGGGATCTTGTTGTTCCATGAATAGAGCGATGAAATTTATCATCAGAAGGACGAGCTACTTTAATTTCATTATCTTCTACAGTTACAGTTACGATTGGATTAAATCTTAATTCTAGTTGTCCTTTAGGACCTTTAACTTGAATTAAATTTCCATCAAGTGTAACAGTAACACCCGTAGGTATACTAATCGCTTTTTTACCTATACGTGACATTTCTATTACACCTCCATTACCATACAAATGCTAAAACTTCGCCACCAAGTTTTTTCTGACGTGCTTCACGATCAGTCATAACACCACTTGATGTAGAGATTACTGCAATTCCTAAGCCATTTAATACCTTAGGTAACTCATTTGTTTTAGCATATACTCTTAGTCCAGGTTTAGATATTCTCTTGAGTCCCTTAATAACTCGTTCTTTGTTGTTATATTTAAGGGTTACACTTATTAAACCTTGTTTATCATCTTCGATTTTTTCAAAACCGCTAATATATCCTTCGTCTTGTAACACTTTTAAGATATCCATCTTTAAGCGAGAAGCAGGAATTAAAACTTTTTCATGTCTTGCTTGGTTAGCATTACGAATACGAGTTAGCATATCAGCAATTGGATCAGTCATCACCATAGTATAGACCTCCTTCTTATTACTACCAGCTCGCTTTAGTAACGCCTGGAATTTGACCTTTGTATGCTAATTCTCTAAAGCAAATTCGGCATAATTTGAATTTGCGGTAAACAGCATGAGGTCGTCCGCAGCGTTCGCAGCGAGTATAAGCTCGAACCTTGAATTTAGGTTCACGTTTACTTCTTACAATTAATGATTTTTTTGCCATATTACTACCTCCTACTTTCTGAACGGCATGCCTAATAAGCTTAGTAATGCACGGCCTTCTTCATCAGTTTTAGCAGTTGTAACAATAACGATATCCATACCACGGATCTTAAGAACTTTGTCATAATTGATTTCTGGGAAAATTAATTGTTCCTTAATACCAATAGTAAAGTTCCCGCGGCCATCAAATGAATTAGCACTAATTCCACGGAAGTCACGAACTCGTGGAAGTGAGATACTAACTAATTTGTCGTAGAATTCGTACATTCTTTCGCCTCTTAAAGTTACTTTAGCACCAATTGACATACCTTCACGTAATTTGAAGTTAGCGATTGATTTTTTTGCTCTAGTAATTACTGGTTTTTGTCCAGTAATTGCTGTTAAATCTTCAACTGCCGCATCAAGTAGTTTTGAGTTTTGGATAGCATCACCGACACCCATATTGACAACAATTTTTTCAATTTTAGGAACTTCCATAACAGATGTATAATTAAATTTTTCCATCATTTTTGGAACTACTTCTTCTTTATATCTCTTAAAAACTCGATTCATCTGTCATCCTCCTATTTATCTATAATTGTACCAGAAGCTTTTGCAACTCGAACTTTCTTGCCATCAACAATCTGGTACCCTATTCTAGTTGGTTTTTTTGTGACAGGATCTAAATAAGCAACATTGGAAATATGAATAGGGGCTTCTTCGTGTGTTATACCTCCATCAGGATTTGCTTGAGAAGGACGATTATGTTTGGTAACAATATTGATACCTTTAACAATAACTCGATCTCCCATAACTTTTAACACTTCACCGGTATTATATTTTCCGCGTACTGGTTTGCTTTTTCCTGTAATTACGGCTACAATATCACCTTTTTTAATTCGCATGATTTCAAACCTCCATCTTAAAGCACTTCTGGTGCCAATGAGACGATTTTCATGAAATTCTTTTCTCTTAATTCACGGGCAACAGGACCAAAGATACGTGTTCCCTGAGGAGTATTATCATCTTTAATAATAACAACTGCGTTATCATCAAATTTTATATAAGAACCATCATCTCTTCTAACACCAAATTTGGTGCGCACAACAACTGCTCTAACAATATCACCTTTTTTTACGGTGCCGCCGGGAGTTGCATCTTTAACAGTGGCAACAACGATATCACCAATATTAGCATAATGATGGCGTGTACCACCAAGATTCTTAATTACTAGTACTTCTTTTGCGCCTGAGTTATCAGCCACAATCAATCTCGATTCTTGTTGAACCATTTCGCACTACCTCCCATTATATTATTACTGCAGACTTAACAATTCTCACCAAGCGGAAACGTTTAGTTGCTGAAAGTGGACGAGTTTCCATAATTTCAACAATATCTCCAACTTTAGCTTCGTTGTTTTCGTCATGTACAGTAAATTTCTTTGTATTTTTTATTCTTTTGCCGTATAGCGGATGGCGACGATAAGTTTCAATCATAACAGTAATTGTTTTATCGTTTTTGTCCGATACAACAGTACCGACAAATGTCTTTCGACTACTACGTTCTAATTTATTTTCCATCTTAAATAACCTCCAAACCTATGACCTTATTTGCCAGCAGCAGCATTTTGCTTTTCCGTTTGGATTGTATATAAACGGGCAATTTCTTTTTTAACTTTTCGAAGTTGCGCAGTGTTTTCCAATTTACCAACGGCTGCTTGGAAGCGTAAGGTATATAGTTCATGTTTTAAGTCGTCTACTCTTTTTGCAATGTCGGCTAGACTCATTTCTCTAATTTTATCAGCTGCAGACATTTTAACGACAGCTTTTTTAGACTTGGCTGGAGCTTTAGCTTTAGTGGTTGTTTCTGCTTTTGCATCTGCCGCTTTTGTCTTTGTAGCTTTAGCTGCTTTAGATGTAGTCTTCTTAGCTTTTGTTTCTTCAGCGTTAACTTCTGGAGTTAAAACTTTTTCAGTAGTTTCATTAGCCTTCATTGTTTTCACCACTTTCTCTAGCAACAAATTTTGCTTTTACTGGTAATTTGTTTGCAGCAAGTCGAAGTGCTTCACGAGCGATTGCTTCTGATACTTGACCAACTTCAAACATTACAGTACCTTCTTTAACAACTGCTACGAATCCGTCTGGAGCACCTTTACCGGAACCCATACGAACTTCTAACGGTTTCTTTGTGCGAGCCATGTGAGGGAAAATACGAATCCATACTTTACCTTCACGGCGCATATAACGCGTCATCGCGATTCGAGCAGCTTCTATTTGATAATCAGTAATCCATCCACCTTGTGTAGCCTGGAGTCCATATTCGCCAAAATCAACTTTTTTACAACCTTTAGCTTTACCTTGAGTGCTAACACGATGAGGACGACGATATTTTGTTCTTTTTGGCATTAACATAATTATCTTTCCTCCCTGCTATTATTCTTTTTAGCTGGTAAAACTTCACCCTTATTAATCCAAACTTTAACACCTAATTTTCCATAAGTAGTTTGAGCTTCATCCCAGGCATAATCAATATCTGAACGAAGAGTATGTAGAGGAACACTTCCTTCAATATAGCCTTCGCTACGAGCCATTTCAGCTCCACCTAGACGTCCACTAATAAGAGTTTTGATACCTTTAGCACCCGCTTTTAATGCTCGTTGAATCGCCATTTTTTGAACACGACGGAAAGAAGCACGGTTTTCGAGTTCTTCTGCCATTTTTCTAGCAACAAGTCTTGCATCTAAATCGGGACTTTTAATTTCATGAACGGTTAAGAATACTTGACGACCAGTTAACTTTTCTAATGTCTTAACTGCTTCTGCTTTTCTTGAAGCTTCGCGACCAATAACGGCCCCTGGTTTTGCAGTTTCGATTGTAATGATCATACGTTTACCAGTGCGTTGAATATCAACTCGTGATATATATGCATTCTTGTAAAATGTATTTAAATATTCTCTAATTTTTAAATCTTCTTGTAATAAATCCGCAACTTTATTTTTAGGAGCATACCATCTAGCATCCCAATTACGAATAATACCGATACGTAAACCTATTGGATTAACTTTTTGACCCATATAGTATTCCTCCTATTAATTCTTCTCTGCCACAACACATGTGATGTGACTAGTTCTCTTTAAAATGCGGTTGCCGCTTCCTTTAGCGCGTGGTCTCATTCTTTTTAAAGTTGGACCTTCGTTAACATATATTTCTTTAATATATAGTTTTTCAACATCCATTTGGAAGTTGTTATCGGCATTGGCAACTGCTGACTTAACAAGTTTTGTTAGTGGTTCAGTGGCGATATTAGGCGTCATTTTTAAAATTGCTAAAGCTTCACCTATTTTTTTACCACGAATAAGATCGACAACTAGTCTAGCTTTTCGAGGGGCCACTCTAGCTGTTCTTATAATTGCTTTTGCTTCCATAATATCCTCCTAAACTATTTAGTAGCTTTCTTATCTTTACCGTGTCCACGATATGTTCTAGTAGGAGCAAACTCACCTAATTTATGTCCTACCATATCTTCTGTTACATAAATAGGAATATGTTCTTTTCCGTTATGGACAGCAACTGTATGTCCTACAAATTCAGGGAAAATGGTTGATCTTCTTGACCATGTTTGAATTACTTTTTTAGTATTTGATTCATTAAGTTTGACGATCTTTTTCATTAAATGATCATCACAGAAAGGTCCTTTTTTAATCGAACGTGCCATTTGAGTTCCTCCCTTCTATCCGTTTCGACGGCGAACTATAAGATCGCTCGATTTCTTATTTTTTCTTGTTTTAAGGCCGATAGCAACTTTACCCCATGGAGTCATCGGAGCTTTTCGACCAATTGGTGCTCTACCTTCACCACCACCGTGAGGGTGATCATTAGGGTTCATAACAGAACCACGAACTGTTGGACGAACACCTAGATTACGTTTGCGTCCAGCTTTACCAATGTTAACTAGTTCATGATCAGAGTTACCAACTTCACCAACGGTTGCGCGGCAAACACCTAGTATTTTACGAACTTCACCACTTCTAAGTCTTAGTAAAACATACTTGTCTTCACGACCTAAGATTTGAGCGTATGTTCCGGCAGAACGAATTAATTGTCCACCGTGTCCAGGATATAATTCGATATTGTGAACAAATGTACCAACAGGGATACGATTTAGAGGAAGAGTGTTTCCTACTACAATATCAACTTCTTCTCCTGACATAACAGTCATACCCACTTTTAATCCTTGTGGATGAATGATATATCTTTTTTCTCCATCAGCATAATGAATGAGAGCTATGTTAGCACTACGATTTGGATCGTATTCAATCGTAGCAACTTTCCCAGGAATATTGTCTTTATTACGTTTAAAATCGATAATACGATAATGACGTTTGTGTCCACCACCAATGTGACGAACAGTTATTTTACCTTGAGAATTGCGTCCTCCACTTTTCTTAAGTGGCGCAAGTAAACTTTTTTCAGGAGTGCTTGTTGTTATTTCATCATTTGCCAATTTAGACATATTACGACGGCCATTTGTCGTCGGTTTATATTTAATAATCGCCATTACAATTCCTCCTATACTTCAAATACATCGATTGTTTGACCAGGGCGTAATCTAACGATTGCCTTCTTATATGCAGGACGGAAGCCTTCATACTTTGAAACTCTTCTAGCCTTTCGATGTACTTTTATTGTTCTAATTTCAACAACGTTAACATTAAAAATCTTTTCAATTGCATGTTTAATTTGAGTTTTAGTTGCTTTTGGTAAAACTTCAAATGTATATTGTAAATTTTCAACGTTTCTCATTGATTTTTCAGTAATGATTGGTTTTCTAATAATATCATAAATTGATTTCATTATTTGAGTACCTCCTCATATTTAGCTATTGCTTCTTTAGTTATCACTAAACTTGAGGCGTTTAATATTTGATAAACTGATATATGTGACACTTGTTCAGTTAATACATTAGGAAGATTGCGTCCGGCGATTTCTACATTTGGATTAATTCCATCAGTAATAATTAGAACTTTACCATCAGCTTTAATGTTATTTAACACTTCTACTAATGTTTTTGTTTTGAAGTTTTCTAATTGTAAATCTTCAAGCGCAATCAAAGCTCCTTCGCGTACTTTTGAACTAAGAGCGCAACGCATTGCTAGTCTAGCTACCTTTTTATTAACTTTTACAGCGTGTGATCTTGGAGTTGGTGCAAATACCACCCCACCACCACGCCATTGTGGAGAACGAATTGATCCGTGACGAGCACGTCCAGTTCCTTTTTGGCGCCATGGTTTACGGCCACCACCACTAACCTCAGCTCGTGTTTTTGCTTTTTGAGTTCCTTGGCGCATTGCTGCTCTTTCAGCTATAACTGTGTCAAAAACTACTTGTTGATTATTTTCTACACCAAATATGTTATCGCTTAAAGTAATATCGCCAACTTTTTCACCTGTTTGATTTAATAATGCAATTTTAGGCATTCGAACTTCCTCCCTTCTACGCTAATGCTTCCGGGTTTATCGCTGGATTTTTAGCTTTCACCGCATTAGTAATTACTAAATATGAATTTCTGGCTCCAGGGACATTTCCCTTAACTAAGATAATATTTTTCTCTGCGTCAAACTTAACAAGTTCTAAATTTTGCATAGTAACTGTTTCTCTACCCATTTGACCAGGTAATTTCTTACCTTTTCTAATATGTGCAGGATCAATTGGTCCCATTGAACCGACTCCGCGATGATATCCAGAACCATGAGACATTGGGCCTCTTGCTTGGTTATGGCGTTTAATAACACCTTGATATCCTTTACCTTTTGATATACCTGTAACGTCTACAAGTTCGCCAACTGTAAATATATTTGCTTTTACCTCTTGACCGACTTCAAACGCCAGCATTTCTTCCCCAGCGATTTCTTTTACGAAGCGCTTAGGGGTTGTTTGAGCTTTTTGGGCATGACCTGTTAGTGGCTTATTGGCATTCTTTAAATCGCCATAACCGATTTGAACAGCATTATACCCATCAGTTTCAACTGTCTTTTTTTGTAAAACAACGTTAGGAGTGACATCAATTACTGTAACTGGAATTAATTTACCTGTTTCAGAAAATATTTGAGTCATACCTATCTTTCTACCTAAGATTCCTTTGGCCATGAGTACACCTCCATTTTTCTCATTCTATTATTTCAATACGATTTCGACACCAGATGGTAATTCTAAATGAACTAGTGCATCCATTGTCTTCGGTGTCATATTCACAATGTCAATTAAACGCTTGTGAGTACGACGTTCAAATTGTTCACGACTATCCTTATATTTGTGTGGTGAACGAATGATTGTGAAAACTTCTCTTTCAGTTGGTAGCGGAACTGGTCCGGAAACTTTCGCACCGGTACGTTTTGCTGTTTCCACAATTTTTCTCGCAGATTCATCAAGTAATCTGTGGTCATAAGATAATAATCTTATTCTTAATTTTTTTGCCATTCTTTTTGTTCCTCCTTATGCTTTTTCTAGTTTAAGCAGGCTCAATGCAAATTCCCCAACATCACGGGCATCGGCAACGCTCCCGTGTGTGTCAGCAACCTCGCAAATCATCGCCTAGTTTTTAACCTTGACTATTATACCAAAACCGAAAACTTAATGCAACCTTTTTGGCTAACTTTTTTTATTTTCACCAAAAACGCATCAAATCCCTCCTTTAGTTTTCCAAATAAATACAAAAACATTCCCTAAATTTAGAGAATGTTTCTTGTTTTTGTTAATTATTTATTTCCTATTTGAACATATCACTTTTATATTTAATATTCTTTCGGTAATCTCTTTTTGCTTGTCTTATTACCTCTCGCTTTAATTCATATTGAGGATCTATGAACTTAATTTCACGAACTTCACGTTTAAAACTACGCTTGTCTGCTTTGACATATTCATCATCTATTCCTTGATATTCTTTCCACAAATAGTGGCGATTGCGTGTTTCGTAATACAGTTCTTTTATTGGTTTTTCATAGGTGCTAAATTTTTGTAACATGATAGTTCTTTCAATTAGATTAAAGTTTTGATTCCATATATATAAATGATTGGCTAGAACCACTTTATTTCCCGCTAAACGAACTCTTAAGCAATATTCATAATCAACATAACCTTGATAGTACTCTAGCTTAAATGGGCCTATTTTAGCGTAGTGGTCTACATTTATCAGGGTACCAACTAAATGGGCACCTTTTATTTCTCGATATTCTTGATCTCTTTCTTCGATTTTCATGCACGTGTATAAAGGAAAGGGGGTTAAGACACTAATGTTTTCATCTTTAGTGTTTTTTAAATAATTAACTAACTCTTTGAAATTATCCTCTTCATAATAGTAACCACTTTCCATAATCAAAGCATATTGATACTTTTCTTTAGCAGCTGTTTCCAAAAACTTATGATAGTTTTCTGCTTCTCCATAATCTATGACATTTAGATATTCTATTTCTTTTTCAAATTGTACAATAAAGTTATTTTCAATTCGTTCTTTTATTTCATTATTTACTTCTTTATGAAAATCGTAAATTATCGCTTTATCAACTTCAAATATATATGTTTTAAAGTTTTCAAAGAACTCTTCGATATTAATCTTGGAACTATCAATAAAAGCCCCAGCAATTATTTTCATTTATATCCCTCTTTTTCTATCTAAAAAGACTTGAATTTTATTTCAAGTCTTTATTTTCTAGTTAGTTTTTATTGACTGAACCAAAGACTCTCATCTTTTCAGCAACTACAACTCCGATTGATTTACTGGCAGGACCTAAAATCTTACGTGGGTCATATACCTCTGCATCACTTGCTACGATTTCTCTAACAGTTTTAGAGAAAGCCATTTGACATTCAGTATTAACATTGATTTTTGCAGTTCCAAGCGAAATTGCTCGTTTAATTAAATCATCAGGAATACCTGTTCCACCATGTAACACTAATGGTAATTGAGTAGCCTCAAAAATTTCTTCCATTTCTTTAAAACCTAATACTGGTTCACCTTTATACGGTCCATGGACACTTCCTAGTGCCGGTGCTAAGCAATCGATATTTGTTTCTTGGACTAATTTAACACATTCGTTTTTATCAGCATATATAATGCTTCCTACAACGTGTTCTTCTTGTCCACCTACAGTTCCAAGTTCTGCTTCAACTGATACTCCACGTGGGTGAGCATATTCAACCACTGCTTTAGTAATTGCAATATTATCTTCAAGTGGGAAGTGAGATGCATCAATCATTACTGAAGTAAATCCAGCATCAATTGCTTGAATACATACTTCTTTACTTGAACCATGATCTAAGTGAATTGCTACATCAACAGTAATTCCTAAGTCATGAATTAAACCTTTTACCATATTTACAACCGTTGTAAAACCACCCATATATTTAGCTGCTCCTTGAGAAACACCTAAGATAACTGGAGAGTTTTGTGCTTGGGCTGTTTCTAAAATGATTTTAGTCCATTCTAAGTTGTTGATATTAAATTGGCCTACTGCGTATTTTTCATCTTTAGCCTTATTTAACATCGCTGTCATGTTGACAAGTGCCATAATTGTTCCTCCTAATATATATATTAATTATTAATTTTCATCTAAAATAAATGCTGAAACCCCTAAAACGCCCGCTCCAATATGAGCACCAACAGCTGGCGTAATAAAATGAATTTCAATATCTGGTAAGTCTGGTCTTTGGGCCATAATTCTTTCTTTCATTTGTTCAGCCCCATCTAATCTTAAGGCGTGATGGCAATGAACAATGACATTTTTATGACCTTCAATAAAGTTTAAAGCAAGTTCAATCGCACGATCTACCGCTTTTCGGTGTGTTTTAATCTTTTCTTTTGTAACTATTTTACCGTCTTTATTTAATTCTAATACTGGTTTTATTTTTAAAATGCCACCAATAAAGCCCGCTGCTCCACTTAATCTTCCGTTTTTAACTAAATATGTTAGATCATCAACGACAAAGTATCCACAGAAATGATCTCGCAAATACTCACTTCGTGATAAGATTTCGTCTACTGTGTGACCGTTATCTGCCATCTTTTTAGCTTCTAACGCCATATAGCCTTGAATAAATGCTGCTGCTTTCGTGTTGAAAACATGAACATTTATTTTTCCTTCATATTCACTGGCGATATTTTGAACAGTTGGTCCAGTAGCACTTAGTTCAAATGAAATCGGGTAATGAATTATATCTGTATATCCTTGGCTAATCAATAAATCTATCTGATTATATATATCACCAATAGCTGGCGCGCTAGTGGAAGGGATTTGATCTGGACTAGTTATCAATTTTAATCTTTGATAAAATTCATCCGCTTTAATATCAATACCATCAACTAATATTTCTTCACCAAAATTTACAGATGATCTTAAGGTAGGAATTTGGGGATCATACCCAATATAATCTAAACCTGCATTGACATCAGTCATAATTGCTATTTTCATAAATCCTCCTTATACCCTCTATGGAGCATATATATTATATTATTAATTTATCTAAGTATAACACATTATATATGAGTTTACAAACGATATAAAAATCTAATTCATAAACTAATATGCTGTGCTAAGGGCCTTTAAGGGAAAAAGGGCAAACCTTTTAAGTTTACCCTTCTAAATATCTGCCTAAAAAATGTCCACTAAACTCAGCTAGAGTTTTTTCAACATCTGTTATAGATTCATTACCAGCAATAATGATACAACCAAGAACGTCACCATAAACGTTAATAGGTTTTAAAATCGCTGGTCGCTTAATATCAAAACTTTCAGTGATTTCAAGACTATCGCCTTTCTCAAATGTTTGAGTAGTACGTCTTTGTAATTTCTCCTCTAAACGAGTAGAAACTTTTTTCCCCACTAAATCTTTTTTAAATGTACCTGCCACAGCAATTACATGTTCATTGTCTGTAACAATGATATCTTTTTTGCTTGATGTATAAAGACTTTCGGCATACTCAGTAATGAAATCATTCATGCTTTGTACTGGAGAGTACTTTTTAAGTACAATATTGTCAGCCCCATCAGTGAATATTTCTAAACTTTCGCCTTCCTTAATTCTCATAGTTCTACGTAATTCCTTAGGTATTACAATTCTACCTAAATCGTCAATTCGTCTAACGACACCTGTTGCTTTCATTTTTTCACCTCACTAATTTCTAAATATATTATGACAATTACCTGTCATATTATACTAATTTTTTACATTTTTTCAAGCAATATAGTAAGAATATTGATATAACTTGGCAAAAAATCACTTTTTCTGATTTTTATGAAGATTCGCCTGTTTTTAAATTCAAATTTAATTTTGGGAGACAACTTCATAGCCTCAAGGAACAATTTTTGCCCGTCTATTTGTTTGCTTTTTTCTGGATCGAAGTTTAAAGTAACTTCATCTTCTGCTTCTTTAAACGATTCTACGCCTTTTGCTTTTAATAGATGTTCTAAGTATTGTTCTTCAATATACAGTTTTACATCATCGCTTAAAACACCATAACGATCGGTAAATTCTTTAATCAATTCTTTTTGGATTTCCCTGCTCGTTACTCGATTAATTTTTTGATGGATTTCGATTTTTATCATATCGTCACTAACATAGTTATTATCGATGTGTTTTGAAACCTTAATCTCAAACCTTTTTGGTGGTTCTACTTCTCTTACAATCCCTTTTTCTTTGTCAATAGCTTCCTTTAACATTCTCATGTAAAGGTCAATACCTATGGCATCAATAAAGCCTGATTGTTCTCGACCTAAGACGTCACCAGCGCCTCTGATCGATAAGTCACGCATAGCAATTTTATACCCGCTCCCAAGAGCAGTAAATTCTTTAATGGTTTCTAAACGTTTCTGGCTAGTTTCTGTTAAGACTTTTCCGCCTTCATACATTAAATAAGCATAAGCTATTCGATCACTTCGTCCAACCCGGCCCCTAATTTGATAGATTTGAGCAAGGCCTAAACGATGTGCATCACTTATAATTATTGTATTTGAATTTGGTATGTCAATACCAGTCTCAATAATGGTTGTACAGATTAAAACATTGTACTCACCCTCCAAAAAGGCTGCCATTACTTTTTCAATTTCTTCTTTGTCAAGTTTTCCGTGAATCGTTGCAATTCTTGATGAAGGAACTAAAGATCTAATTTTGCGCTCAATTCGATCAAGATTACTAATTCTATTATGAAGATAGAACACCTGACCATCACGAGCTAATTCACGATTGATGGCTTCTCTAATAACGGCATCATTTTGTTCAATAACATATGTTTGAACAGGGTACCGATTGCTTGGTGCTGTTTCCAGCAAACTCAAATCTCGCATTCCCATTAAGGACATTTGTAATGTCCGAGGAATTGGAGTCGCGCTTAAGGAAAGAATATCAACATTAGCTTTCAATTCTTTAATTCTTTCTTTTTGTTCAACCCCAAATCGATGTTCCTCATCGATTATTAAGATTCCTAAGTCTTTGAATTTAATATCTCTTGACAAGATTCTGTGCGTCCCGATAACTATATCGACATATCCGTTTTGTAATCCATTGATGATATTCTTTTGAACTCGGTCTTCTACAAATCGGTTCATCAATTCAACACGTACTCCATACTTTTCAAAACGTTCTTTAAAAGTATAGTAGTGTTGCCTTGATAGAACGGTTGTTGGTGCCAAATACGCGACTTGCTTGTCATTTAGAACTGCTTTAAAAGCAGCCCTCATCGCTACTTCGGTTTTACCAAAACCAACATCACCACATATCAATCGGTCCATTGGTCGATCGCTTAACATATCTTGTTCTACTTCTTGAATTGCCTTTTTTTGATCAGGGGTTTCTTCAAATTCGAAATCCTCAGCAAAAGCACGTTCAAGTTCAGGATAACTCTGATAAACGAAACCTTTTAAAAGCTCTCTTTTAGCTTGTGTTTCTATTAGTTTTCGTGCAATACTTTCTAATTGAGCTTTAATACGGTTCTTTTTCTTTTCCCAGTCTTTTGTACCGAGTTTTGTGAGTTTCGGAACATAGTCTTCGCTTCCTAAGTATTTCTCCAAGACATAGATGTTTTCAACTGGGACATATAAGACATTATCCTCTGCGTATTTAACAACAATATAGTCGTTTTTAACGCCACCTAACTCAATTGTCTTAATGCCAAAGTATTGTCCAATTCCATAATCTTGATGAACAACATAATCGCCTTTTACCAGTTCTTCTTTTGTATAAACTTGAGTTGCATGTTCATACAATTTTCTAAACTTAGACCGTTTATGAGCTCTTTTAGGACTAATTTCATCAGGTGTTATCACTTCTAGTTGACTATCATAACTTGCAAAACCAATGGCATTTTCCGAGACAACCAAGTTAATCTTGCCCGTTTTGATATCATCTATAGTATGTGCTTCTTGGTAATAAATATTATTACTGTTGAGCAATTCTTGAAAAAATGTTATTTTTTGCGAATCAATATGAGTAAGTATGTATGTTTTGTCTTTATTAATTCTTAATTCTTCGATTAGATTTTTGACATTACTATAATAATGACTGTTATCATAAGTCTTCATGTCAAAAAGTTTTGTCAATTTAATTTCTTCTAATTTAGCCATTAAGTTGTTTAAGAAAATATTGGTCTCAACTTTACTTAACAAATCACCAACTGAATAAAAGAAATTTGAAGTACCGGCGAAAGTGTCTTTTTGATTTAATAAGTACTCTCCAATTTCAAAATAATTTTGTTCTTCTTTTTCTTTTATCTCTTGATAGTTATCATACATTACAATTTTAGAGTCAATGATATCTAAGAAGGGCAAATAATTAGGATCAATAAAAGGCAAATAACGATACAACCGATCGAGATTGCGGTAATTTCGAAGATCATTTAAGTCTTTCTCAATTTTGTCCGATAACTCCACGTTTTTTAAGATGTTTTCGGAAATAAATGGAATATCACTCTCATTATATACCAATTCATAAAATGGGTAAATTAATATGCTTTTAATTTTTTCGATAGATAATTGCGAAACTTGATCAAATATTCTGATACTTTCAACCTCAATATCAAAGAAATCAATACGTACAGGTCGATCACAATTGATTGGAAAAACATCAATTAAACTTCCTCGCACACTAAAATCTCCTGGTTTTTCTGTTACTGAGGTTCTCATATATCCGCGCATAACTAATTTTTTTATTAAATCATCCATCTTAATAACTGAACCTACTTCAATTTCCAAGATAGCTTCTTTTTGTTTTTCCAAACTCATGACATTTCTGGTAATACCATCAGTATTAGTTATTATTACTTGTGGTTCACCATTCAATATTTTTTTAATGGTATTCATTCTAGCAACTTTAAAGCCCTGTGTACTGCTTATTAGTTCAGAAGCAACAAATTCATCAACGGGAAAAAAGCTGACTTTGTCAGCGGGTAGGAGGTTAAGGAAAGTATCATATGCTTTAGTTGCATGATATATATTGGATGTTACATATACAACCGTTTGGTTAAATTCTTGATAATAACTTGCTGCTAGCAACTTATTAACATTATTGGTTGAATTCCCAATATAGATATTTCCTTTATTCTTCTTTAAATAATCTAGTACTTCCCTTGGTATTGGCTGGCGACTAAAAAAATCTAAGATGTCCATATATATCACCTATTATTATAATTATTCATTATATAATCAATACCATAATCAAGATAATCATTAATTATATTTGTCGCCTTATCAAATACTTCACTTAGTAATTTCTTTTCTTCTTTACCAAAGGGACTTAACACATAGTCTTTAGCATCTTGTCTGTTTCGGCCGATCCCGATTCTAATTCGTGCTATTTCACTAGTTCCAATTTGATCAATCACTGAACTAACACCACGATGTCCGCCACTTGTTCCTTTTTTCCGAATTCGCATTTGAGCTATATCTAAATCACGATCATCATAGACAAGTAATATCTCCTCAGTCGGTATTTTATAATAATTAGCTACAGCACTAACACTAATCCCTGAATTATTCATATATGTCATGGGTTTAACTAGGTAGTGCGTTTCACCATTTCGCATAAAGGAAGCAAGGTAACAAGAAAACTTATTTTCCAGTTTGAAAAACAAATCATTCTCTTCAGCAAACCGATCAACAAACATAAATCCTACATTGTGTCTTGTATTAGCATAACTTTTTCCTGGATTTCCTAGGCCTACAATTAACATATTTCACCTCAAAAGCTAAATAATGAATACAATTAACTATTATTATTCAGCAATTTGTTTTTTATATCCCTCTACTGTATTTTTGATTAACATGGCGATGGTCATCGGACCAACACCACCAGGAACTGGAGTAATATAACTTGCAACTTCTTTTACTGCCTCAAAATCAACATCACCACAGATCTTGTTACCATCACGGTTAATACCAACATCGATAACAACCGCCCCTGGCTTAACCATGTCAGCCGTAATTAGTTTCGCTTTCCCCACAGCAACCACTAATATATCTGCTTGAACGGTTAGTGCCTTCAAGTTCTTAGTATGTGAGTGAGCTATTACGACTGTTGCATCTTTATTAAGAAGAAGGCTTGCGGCAGGTTTGCCTACAATATTACTACGACCAACTACAACCGCTAATTTTCCAAGCGTTTCAATACCATAATGGTCTAATATTTCAATTATACCATATGGAGTAGCTGGAACAAAGGAAGGGTTCCCGGTAAATAATCGCCCTTTATTTAAAAGATGAAAGCCATCAATGTCTTTATAATCAGCTATTCTATTAATTATTTCAAATTCATTTAAATGACGTGGTAATGGTAATTGAACAATAATACCATGAACACTTTTATCATTATTAAGCTCATCGATAACCTCATTGACTTGATCTTGAGTAACCTCGCTATCCAATTTGATGACTTTCGCATCGATTCCAACATGATTTGCGGCTCGTACCTTATTTCTAACATATACATCGCTGGCATGGTTTTCGCCAACTAAGACAATTGCCATGCGAGGAATAATGTTAGTTTTTTCAATTAACGCCCCTACTTCTTCTTTCAATTGATCATTTATCTTTTTACTTAATGCTTTTCCATCTAGAATCATACTCTTCGGTCCCTCCTTATGATAAATTATATATCTCAAAATTATTATCGATATCGATTTTTTGAGCCAATGCTGCTTTTGGGAGTCCTGGCATTGTCATTATCTCTCCTGCTAAACAGACAAGAAATTGTGCGCCAGCTGATATTTTAATGTCTCGGATGTGAACAGTAAAATCTTTTGGAGCCCCTAATAACTTTTTATTGTCTGAAAGGGATAATGGTGTTTTAGCCATACATATATAAAAGCCTTGATATCCTTCTTTTTTGGCATTTCTAATAGCACGAAGCGCATCTTCACCAAAAGTAACGCCACTAGCACCATAAGCTTTTTTACATATCTTTTCGATTTTGGACTCAATAGACTCATTTTTATCATAAAGATAGTTAACTTCTGGTGTATCTTTAATATTATCAATTACTTTTTGAGCTAATTCTAAACCACCTTCACCACCTTTTGCAAAGACTTCACTAAGTGCGATTGGGTGATTATTTTCTTCAGCCCATTTAATTAAGAGATTCACTTCAGCATCTGTATCAGTATTAAACTTGTTAATAGCAATAACATATGGAAGGTTAAATTGTTTTACTGTATCGATATGTTTTGCTAGATTTTCAACTCCACTAGCAAGTGCTTCAACATTTTCTTCTTTGATATTTTCTAGTTTTACTTTTCCATGATACTTTAATGCCTTAATAGTAGCAACAATTACTACCATATTAGGTTTTAAACCTGCTTCACGACATTTAATATCAATAAACTTCTCTGCACCCAAATCAGCTCCAAAACCGGCCTCAGTAACTACATAGTCACCAAGTTTTAAGGCTAATTTAGTTGCCATAATTGAATTACATCCATGAGCGATATTCGCAAATGGTCCACCATGCACAAAAACAGGATTGTTTTCTAGAGTTTGAATTAAATTAGGCTTGATTGCGTCTTTTAAAACTACCAATACTGAACCAGTTATTCCTAAATCTTTAACCGTTACTGGTTTATTATCATAATTATAAGCAATAATTAGCCGATCAATTCGTTCACGCAAATCTTGGAATGAGGTTGCTAAACATAAAATAGCCATTATTTCACTAGCAACACTAATATTAAAGTGATCAGTACGGATAACTCCATCTGTTGGTGATCCTAAACCAACCATTACATTACGAAGTGAACGATCATTTAAGTCCATACAACGTTCCCAAACAATTCGCTTAGGGTTTATATTTAATTCATTCCCTTGATATATATGATTATCAATACAAGCACTAATTAAATTATTAGCACAAGTAATCGCATGGATATCTCCAGTAAAATGAAGGTTTAAGTCTACCATTGGATTTAATTGAGCATAGCCACCACCTGCTGCTCCACCTTTAATTCCAAAGACTGGACCAAGTGAAGGTTCTCTTAAACATCCAATTGCTTTTTTATTTAATTTATTCAATGCATCAACCAATCCAATTGATGTAGTTGATTTTCCTTCGCCAAGTGGTGTTGGAGTGATAGCAGAAACTAATATTAGTTTCCCATCTTCATTATCTCCAAGCTCATCAAAGATTGACAATGAAACTTTTGCTTTATCATTGCCATAGGTTTCTAAATATTTGGGTGAAATATTAATCTTCTGAGCAATTTCACGTATATCTTTAACTTCACTTTGCTTTGCAATTTCAATATCGCTTAACATGGTTCCTCCTTTTTAGTTGGCTATTCTTTCAACAATACTACGAGCAATCCTTACGCCACAAGCGCCTGCTTGAGCCAGTCCTCGACTGATACCAGCACCGTCTCCACCAACAAATAGATTTTTTATTTTTGTTTCGAATATATCACTTATCTCTGGGCGAGCCGAATAAAACTTGGCTTCTACACCATAAAATAATGTGTGGTCATTCGCAATACCAGGAGTTACTACATTTAATGCTTCTGTCATTTCAATAATAGACTTAAGTGTCTTATATGGGAACACTAAGGCTAAATCACCTGGAACCGCTTCTTTTAAGGTCGGGCGAACAAATCCTTGGCTAATTCTTTTCGGAGTTGAACGACGTCCCATTTTAATATCACCGTATTTCTGAACAATTACACCTCCACCACTCAAGCGATTAGCTAGCTTAGAGATGTCTTTCGCAAATTCATTCGAATCTTTAAATGGTTCGCTAAAATGGTGCGAAACAAGTAAAGCAAAATTCGTGTTTTCACTACCTAGTTTCTTATCATAATAGGCATGACCATTACAAACCATAATACCGGAATGATTTTCAACAACAACATGGCCACTTGGATTAGAACAAAATGTTCTAACGGTAGTTCCCACACTTGTTCGGTAAATAAATTTGCCTTCATATAAATGTTTATTTATTTCTTCCATTATTATGTTGTTGGTTTCAACGCGAACGCCAATGTCAACACGATGATTACTAAATTCAACTTTATGTTTAGACAATGTTTCTTCTAACCATGTAGAACCGTCTCGTCCAACACCTAATAAAACATATGAAGCAGATAATTTCGTTCCATCTTCTAAAACAACACCCTTTACTTCATTATTTTTAACCATAACATCAGTAACTGCTGTTTTAAAACGATATTCTATTTTACCATTCATCTCTTCATATATATTCTTAAGTATATCAAGATTGATTTCTGTACCTAAATGTCGAACCTGACTTCGAAGAAGTTTTAAGCCAACTGCCATACCTAATTTTTCTAGTCGCAATACTTCTTCAGTGTCAGGATTTGTTAACTCTTTGGGAGCACCATGTTTTAAATTGATATTATCAACATATTTTATTAGATCCAATACTTCTTCTTTGGATAGGTATTCATCCATCCATCCACCAAATTCTGAAGTTATGTTAAATTTGCCATCAGAATAAGCGCCACTTCCACCAAAACCGCTAGTGATTGAACAACTAGGTTTACAACCACTATATCCATTTCGGTCAGTTGGACACTTAACAATCTTCTTTTCTAAAATTGGACATCTTCGGTCATAGATGTTATGACCTTTATCTATTAATAATACTTTAAGTGTTGGAGCTTTTAGCATCAACTCATAAGCAGCAAAATAACCCGTTGGTCCAGCCCCAACAATAATCACATCATAATCTTTTTGCAATTTACTTCACCCTATTCATTGCTTTCTTCACTATCTTCATACTTGTTTGATTCTTTATTAACGTTAATATATGACCATCGCACCTTTTTGTTCTTTTTAGAAGGGGTGAGCAAAATCTCTAAGATAGGAATAAAAAGAAACATAATCCATCCCGGATGCCATAAGTCAAATATTGTACCAATAACTATATATAATATAGCTATTACCATTCCTACACTAACGCGTAGTTTTTTCATATTTAGTACTGTTGATACTAACGGTGTCAACAAAAAAACAACCCATCCTGGATGCCATAATGGGCGATCTGAAAAGCCAAAATCATCAGCAAATCCTAACACCAAGAAAAGAACTACTGATAACAAAGGACAAATAGCTAATATCTTATTCTTCAAACTCATATCGTTTCCTCCTCTTACACTTTTATTATACCATTAATTGCTTTTTTGTAAACTCAATTATATATATATCTTTTACCTGCTACTTTATCATTAATTTTATCAATTACTTTTTTTCTTATGCTTACTTTGTGGTAAACTATATGCAGGTGATCTTAATGGAAATCTTTTTAGGAGCTTTAGTAAACAGCTTAGCAATTATAATCGGTAGTTTAATTGGCTACTTATCAAAAAAGAAAATGAACGATAGATTAAATAACTTATTGCTAAGCACGGTTGGCATTGTAGTCATCGGTTTAGGTATTAAAGACGTCATTCAGAGTAATGAAATAATACTTGTTTTAGTTAGTTTAGTGCTTGGAGCATTAATTGGGGAATTACTAAAACTTGATCTTTTAGTGGAAAAGTTAACAAAGCGATTCGTGAAATCGGATTCTCCATCCTTTCACGAAGGTATAATCACTAGCACATTGATCTTTTGTATTGGTGCTATGACAATCCTTGGTGCCGTTCAAAGTGGTACTGGGCGTGGACATTCAATCTTATATACAAAAAGCATAATTGATGCCATTACTGCCAGTGTTCTTTGTGCAACTATTGGTATTGGAGTTCTCTTTTCCTCAATTCCTACCCTAATTTATACAAGTATCTTTGTAATCATTGCTTCAACTTTGGAGAATGTATTCACCGATGAACTCTTAGTGGAGTTTAGTGCGGTTGGTGGGGTTATTCTCATCGCAATAGCTCTTTCCAGTTTGCTAAAAATAAAAGATATTAAAGTCATCAATCTTATACCATCCTTAATTATTATTGTCCTTTTATTTTTACTTTTTAAATAACAATGACCGATTAAAAAATCGGTCATTTTTTATTAATAGTTATATAACTTTTCTTTTGAATAATATGATTGAGGTATATATCTAACCTTAGCTATTGGTTCATAATTAACACCATATTTAGGGTTAAATCCAAAGAGATTTACATAATTAATAATGTCATCTTCTTCGTCAGCCATGGCTTTTAGTACCTCAATTGTTGCTTTGGCATCATCATAAGCACGATGTTTATTTTCTAAACTATCATCTAATAAATAACGATTCATCGCATTGATTAATCGGTGCGGATAACTAGCACGGTCCTTAAAGATAGTCATCGGGTCTAAAAATGAAACCTCGTCTAATATTTTTGTGGAATTAAATCGTTTCAGAAACTGATATAAAAAACTTAAATCAAACTGAGCGTTGTATGCTACCACTAACTTACGACTTGGAGTAGTGAAAGCACGATAAATTTTATCAAAAAGTTGATATTGGTCAATCCCTGATTCTAACATAGCATCAGTAATACCAGTTAATTCAGTGATTTTTGGAGGTAAAAACCTTCCGTCTGGTAGTTTAACCAAGTCATTGATAATATAGTTTTCAACATCGGAATCAGATGTATAAGAAATTAATCCAAAATCAATAATATGATCTTTCTTGTGATCTAATCCACTAGTTTCAATATCAAAGACAATGATCTCATCAAATTCACTAAATAGTGAAGCGAGGGGGTTTCTCATTGTTACACATCTCTTTCATATATTTATTTGTTTGGAAACTTTTTATTATATAGTTCAATAGCTTCCCTAATTATTCTAATGGCATCTTTTCTTCCCAATACTTCAATATTGGTGGTTTCTTTATGTTCTAAGTTTTTATAAACTCCAAAGAAGTGTTCAATTTCTTCACTAATATGTGGTGGTAAATCTTCAATGTTTTGATAGAAGTTCCATGTAGGTTCATTATAAGGAATAGCGATGATTTTATCATCAACTTCTTTTTGATCAATCATTCTAACTACGCCTACTGGATAGCATCTAACCATACTCATTGGTTCTAAATCTTCACTACATAAAACTAAGACATCAAGTGGATCGCTATCTTCTGCATATGTTCGTGGTAAAAAACCATAATTAGCAGGATAGTGCGTAGATGTATATAAAATACGATCCAAAATAATTAATCCTGTTTCCTTATCCAATTCATACTTTTTTTTACTACCTTTTGAAATTTCAATAACCGCAATAAAATCTTCTTCTTTAATGCGTTCTGGGGACATATCATGCCATATATTCATATTTGCACCTTCCTTTAAAAAATATCTATATTAATCTTACTATTATTTTCTCACATTTATACATATTTGACAACATTTATACATAATTTGGACTGAGGTGATTATTATGGCAGTTGTTGCTCATAATGAGAAAGAAGTATCTTTGTTAGCTAGGCTGATGCGAGCTGAAGCCGAGGGAGACGGACAATTAGGAATGTTGATGGTTGGCAACGTTGGTATAAATCGAGTTTTAGCCAATTGTTTAGACTTTACTAACATAACTTCGATTCAACAAATGGTCTTCCAAAGCCCAGGCGGTTTTGAAGCCACGCAATATCCATATTTCTATCAAGCAGCTCGTGAAGTAGATATTAGATTAGCTCAAAGAGTAATTCGGGGAGAAAAATTTCATCCCGCATCATATGCTCTTTATTTCTACAACCCCTTTGACCAAGGCTGCCGTGCTCAATGGTTTGGCCAGTGGAACAGCGGACGATACAAGTCCCATTGTTTTTATGCACCAACCCAGTCTGAAAATTGTTTCAGGTAATATTTTATAAATAAGAAGCATATATAATATTGAATATCGAAGGAAGGAGGAAGTTAACAAGTACATTTGTTAACGCACATATGACTATTAACTATCAACAACCCTATACAATGCCTTTTGGTGGCTTTACCCCCCCTTTTCAAATGGGAGCACAACCTTTTCCACAACCTCAATTTCCGACACAGCCGGTAGTACCACCATTCCCAGGAACAACTCCACCACCATTTATCGAACAATCCTACATTGAAAACATCTTAAGACTAAACCGGGGTAAGATTGCGACTGTCTATATGAGTTTTGAAGGAAGTCAATGGGGATCGAAAATTTTCAAAGGGGAAATATTAGAGGCGGGAAGAGATCACCTTATTCTAAGAGATCCACAAACTGGTGTTAATTACTTATTATTGATGATCTATTTATCTTATATCACCTTTGATGAAGACATTGCTTACGAATACCCATTCAGTGGTACCTAAAAGAATCGGTTTATACCGATTTTTTTTGATAGTTTCCGAGTGATGACTTATTTATATATTCATTAGCCGTATAGACAATAAATCCGATAAATGAACCGCTAACAAGACCGGACAAAGTATAACCTGGTATATATGTAAAGAGCACCGCATAAATACTTATATCAATATAAAATAAATATACTGCGATTATTTGTCCAAAGCCATGAAATACAGCTCCAACCATACTGATAAATATAATACTAGCTTTACTTCTTTTCTTGATTAAAAAACATAAAAGTTCCATAACAAAAAAACTGAGCATTGTACCACCAAGGCCAATCACCATTTTTTGTACAGAACCTCCCCATAAAAATAGACCTACCAACAATGATTTTAGCACTGCTGATAACAGTGCATCACGAAAAGTGAAGTTTAAGATTATTATTAATATAACTATATTGGCTAAACCAATTCTAAATTCATAAAAAACAGCAACCAATACCGGAGCTATCGATAGCATTCCCATTGAGACTAACGAGTCAAAATAAGAGAAGACAACACTTAGTGCTATTAAGATAGAAATTGTAGTTATTTTTTTTACGCCTTTTAATTTTCCCATATTTAGAAGAGTCTTCCGCTCCTTTTCACCTCAATACATTAATGATCAATGATATATTGCTACCTACCTTATATAATATTTTAACACATTACCTTTATTTTTCATACCCTTTTTGATAAAATATATATAGAGGTGATTAAAATGTGTGTCTTTTGTAAAATAATTAATAATGAAATTCCTTGTTACAAAGTTTATGAAGATGATCAGGTCATTGCCTTCTTAGACATATCGCAAGTGACCCATGGACATACCTTGGTTATTCCTAAAAAACACTATGAAAACATCTTTGTACTTGATGAAGCGATTGCTGGTGAGTTGTATAAAGCAGTTGTTAAGGTAAGTAACATTCTTAAAAAGGGATTAAACCTTACCGATTTAAACATTATTAATAATAATGGACCAGTTGCTGGTCAAACTGTAAATCATTATCACATTCATTTGGTTCCAAGATATTCTGATGACGGTGTTAGTTTTTTCATCCCACCAAAAGAAGTTAATCATGATAAACTTGCTAACCTTTTAGAACAAATTTTAAATAATCAATAACAAAAAGAGGAGGTATCCTGCTAGGTACCTCCTTTTTTTACTCTTCGTCTTCTGTTTCCTCTACTTCTTGTTCCTTTTCCTCTTCATCATCCAAGATTGTTAGATTTGGATATATGGTTTCTTCTTCAATCTCTTCTTCATCATCTTCTTCATTATGTGGAACAATTGCCATCGAGGCCACAATTTGACCTTCTGATAAAGTAATAATTTTCACTCCTTGAGTATCTCTACCAATTGTTGAGATTTCTTTCAAATGAGTGCGTATAATCATTCCTTGATCAGATATAACAATAAGGTCATCTTCTTTATCTATTACAGTTAAGCACACTAGTACACCATTCTTTTCAGTTAAGTTAAGACATTTAACTCCTTTACCATTTCTTCCTTTTACTCTAAATTCAGAAACTTTGGTTCGTTTTCCATAACCATTAGAAGTTAATACTAAAACTTCTTCATCTTCATCACTAACAATGGCCATACCAATTGCTGTTTGATCATCATCTAGTTTAATACCCTTTACACCCATTGCTGCTCGGTTCGTTGGTCTAACTACTGATTCACTAAAGCGAATAGCTTTACCATTTGATGAACCTAAGATAATATCTTTTGTTCCATCAGATAGGGCAACACTAATTAACTCATCACCTTCATTTAAGATGATAGCTTTAATTCCAGTACTGCGGATATTCTTATATTGGCCTATTTCTGTTTTCTTAATCATCCCTAGTTTAGTAGCAAAGACGATATATCCTTCTTCATCCAAAGAACTAAGATTGATAACTGCTGCTAAACTTTCATCTTGATCAAAACTAAGGAGATTTACAATAGGTAATCCCTTTGCAATACGGCTTGCTGCTGGTATTTGATAAGCTTTTAACACATAAACCTTACCAAAGTTAGTAAAGAATAGTAAATAATCATGCGTTGATGTGTAGAGAACTCTTTCAGCAAAGTCATCATCTACTATACGAGCACCAGTTTTACCTTTTCCGCCCCGTCTTTGAGTACGATATGTATCAACATTCATACGCTTGATGTATCCTCTATTAGTAATTGTTATGATGACATCTTCTTCAGGGATTAAGTCTTCATCGCTAATATCTAGATCACAATCTCCACTAATATCTAGAACACTTTGACGATCACTACCATACTTGGTTTGAATTTCGGTCAATTCGTTAGCTAGAATATCCATTTTCTTGTTCTCATCAGCAAGAATTGCTTCAAGAGTTTGAACTAGTTGTGATAATTCTTTTTGTTCATCAGCTAACTTTTCAACTTCAAGACCAGTTAAACGAGCTAATTTCATGTCAAGAATAGCTTTTGCTTGAATTTCAGTTAGCAAGAATCTTGATATTAACGTTTCTACTGCATCATTATTTGTTTGAGAAGATTTGATAACAGCTATTACTTCGTCTATATTAGCCAGAGCAATTAATAACCCTTCAACTATATGAAGTCGATTTTTTGCCTTGTCTAAATCAAATTGAGTTCTTCTAGTTATTACTTCTATTTGATGTTCAATATATCGGGACAATATTTCCTTTAGGTTCATCACCTTTGGTTGTCCACGATCAAGGGCTAATAAGTTAATTCCAAAACTTGTTTGTAATTGGGTATATTTAAATAAATTGTTTAGAATTACTTCAGCATTAGCATCACGACGTAATTCAATGACGATTCTAATCCCTTTTCGGTTAGATTCATCTCTTAAGTCGATAATACCATCAATAATCTTCTTCTTAGCAATATCTGCAATTCGTTCAATTAAACGGGTTTTGTTTACTTGATATGGAATTTCCGTAATGATAATAGCTTCCCGGTTTTTCATTTTAACAATTTGGGTTTTTGCCCGAATTGTTACTGAACCTGAACCAGTTAAATAAGCTTTCTTTACTTGACCTAGGTTACTTACAATCCCTCCTGTTGGAAAATCAGGAGCTGGAATGTATTCGATTAACCGTTCTACCGGAATATCCGGCTTTTCAATTAATGCCAAAACACCATCAATAACTTCTGATAGATTGTGAGGCGGAATGTTTGTTGCCATCCCAACCGCAATCCCTGAAGTACCATTTACAAGTAAATTTGGGAATCTAGAAGGTAAAACTTCAGGTTCTCTTTCACTTCCGTCATAGTTATTTATGAAATTTACGGTATTCTTGTTGAGATCCCTTAACATTTCCCCCGCAATTTTTGACATTCTGGCTTCGGTATAACGCATTGCTGCGGCACTATCACCATCAATTGACCCAAAGTTTCCATGCCCATCCACTAATGGATAGCGGAAACTAAAGTCCTGAGCCATTCTTACCAAGGCATCATACACTGCAGAATCACCATGGGGGTGATACTTACCGATGACGTCCCCGACAATACGAGCCGATTTCTTATAGGCACGATCATTATATAAATTTAATTCGCCCATTGCATAAAGGATCCGGCGGTGAACCGGTTTTAATCCGTCACGCACATCTGGTAATGCTCTCGAAACAATAACACTCATTGCATAGTCCAGGAATGATGTTTTCATCTCGCCGGTTAAGTTAACATCTTTAATATTACCGTGGTGATAATGGATATCCGAGCTATCATCATCGTCAAAGTGGTCATCTAATAGGTCGTTTAGATCCTCTTCTGCTTCTTCAATAATCTCTTCTTCGTCATCTTCGTAATTTTCTTCGTCTAAATCTTCTATTTCATCTTCTAGATATTCATCAATGTTATAATCTTCATCTCTACGATCCATTATTTCACCTCACTTCTAAATATCCAAATTCTTAACATAAACAGCATTTTCCTCAATAAATTCTCGACGAGGTTCGACATCATCACCCATTAAAGTACTAAATACCCGATCCGCTTCAATACTATCTTCAAGATTTACTCTTAAAAGTGTTCTTGTTTCAGGATCCATGGTCGTTTCCCATAATTGATCAGGATTCATTTCCCCCAACCCTTTATATCGTTGGATAGTAGGTCGGGAATGTTTGGAGAATGTCTCTAATATTTGTTCTAATTCCTCATCACTATAAACGTATTCAACACGTTTGTTTTGCGAAATCTTATAAAGAGGAGGTTGCGCAATATAAATATAACCATTTTCGATTAATGGTTTCATATAACGGTAAAAGAATGTTAACAACAGCGTTCTAATATGAGCGCCGTCAACGTCGGCGTCCGTCATGATTATTATCTTTTGATAACGAGCATTTTTGATATCGAAGTCATCATCAATACCAGTTCCAATTGCTTGAATTATGGAAATTATCTCTTTATTACTTAATGCTTTATCTAATCTTGCCTTTTCCACATTAAGAACTTTACCACGTAGCGGCAAGATAGCTTGGAATTCACTTTCCCTACCTTGTTTTGCTGAACCACCGGCTGAGTCACCTTCCACGATGTACAATTCGCTCTTGGCTGGATCTTTTGATCTACAATCAGCTAATTTTGAAGCAAATCCTAAAGCATCAAGTGGGCTTTTACGTCTTGTCGCTTCTCTTGCCTTTTTTGCAGCAATCCTAGCTCTAAGAGCTAATAAGGCCTTTTCTATAATTGCTTTAGCCACCGATGGATTTTCTAACAAGTAGTTTTCAAAGGAATTAGTCATAACTTGGGATGTGATCTTACGCATTTCCACATTTCCTAGTTTGGTTTTTGTTTGACCTTCAAATTGAGGGTCTCCAAGTTTACAAGAAATGATTGCGGTTAGACCTTCTCGTACATCATCACCACTTAAACTCTCATCTTTTTTGAAAATATTTGCGTTTTTACCATAGTTATTTAATATTCTTGTCAAACTATTACGGAAACCTTCTTCATGGGTTCCCCCTTCATGAGTATGAATGTTATTGACAAAAGAATAAAGATTGCTTGTATAATCATCCGTATATTGAAGGGCAACTTCAACTACAGTATCTTCGACAACCTCTTCAAAGTAAATAATATCTTTATGAAGAACGGTTTTCTTTGTATTTAAGAATCTAACATACTCAGCAATACCACCTTCATAACAATAACTAACAGATTTTACCTTTGAAGTCCGAGTATCACTTACATTTATGGTTAAACCTTTATTTAAAAAGGCTAATTGTTGTAATCTTTGGCGTAACCATTCATAATCAAAGTTAGTTGACTCTTTAAAGATCAGACTATCAGGCTTAAAAATAACCGTTGTTCCTGTTCTATCAGTAGTGCCAATTATCTTTAGTTGGTCTTCTCTAACGCCTCTGTTAAACTTTTGATAATAAATATTACCATCACGATAGACATAAACTTCAATCCACTCACTTAGGGCATTAACAACTGAGGCACCGACCCCATGTAGTCCCCCAGAGACTTTATATGCCTTACTATCGAACTTACCACCGGCATGTAATACCGTAAAAATGGTCTCTGTTGCAGAAACTTTGGTTTTCGGGTGGATGTCAACCGGCATTCCTCGACCGTTATCCACAATTTTCACCGAGTTTTCCCCAAAAAGCTCAACAGTTATCTCAGTACAATACCCAGCCAATGCTTCATCAATGGAGTTGTCAACAATTTCTTCAACCAAGTGATGAAGGCCTCTAAACCCAGTGGAACCTATGTACATCCCAGGTCTTTTGCGAACAGCTTCTAAACCTTCAAGAACCTGAATACTACTAGAATCATATAAATTGTTATTCATTAGAAATCAACTCCTATTTTTTCCGTTTCGATTATCTTTGCATTTGTTAATAATTTTTGATTCAATCCCGCAAGAGAAGTCGTTGTAATAATTGTTTGAATATCAGTTTTTAACGCCGTTACTAAAGCATTTTGTCGTTGATTGTCTAATTCGCTAAAAACATCATCTAATAATAGAATTGGATACTCTTTTTTTATTTCATGCATTAATTCAAGAAGTGCTAATTTAATGCTTAGTATAATTGTTCGTTTTTCTCCTTGCGAGCCAAAATCAAGAGCATTTTGACCATTTAAGATAAAGTTTATATCATCAAGATGGGGACCTGTTTTTGTTGATCCTTTAGCTAAATCTAGCTCATATCCATCATTTAATTGTTTTAATAATAACCCACCATTTGTTGATGTGTTATAAACAAGTTCTAACTTGTTCTTTTCATCTGTTAAAGTTTGATATTTGATTCCAGCAAGTTTACTAATTTTATTAATAAATCGCTTTCGATATTGAATTATTTGGTCTCCATGATTTGCTAGTTGAGTAGTTAATACCTCTAACAACGTTAAATTTTTATTGTTTTTATTGTGAATTAATTCTTTTAATAATAGGTTTCTTTCTTTTAGAATCTTTCGATAAGAATAAAGATCTCGCATGTAATTTTTTGAAACTTGACAAATAATGATGTCAATAAAATTCCTTCTTTCACTGGGACCTTTATCAAATAGTAGGAAGTCTTGTGGAGTAAACATAACGACATTTACAATTCCCACAAACTCACTTAAACTTTTATAGAGATTTTCGTTCCTTTTAACTTGTTTCCCCTTTTTATCATAAGCAATACTAAGTATCTCATTGTAACCATTAACTTTAAATGATCCTTTGATATAAAACAATTCCTCCCCAGTTTTAATCATGTCAGCATCATTACTCGTCCGCCCTGATTTTGCCATACTTAACATGTAGATGGCTTCTAGGATGGTTGTCTTCCCACTAGCGTTAGGACCACAAAGAATATTGATCTGAGGAGCAAAGGACAAGTGTAATTTCTGATATTTCCTAAAATTTAGTAGATAAATATCGTTAATTATCATCTTTACTGACTAGATACTTCTTATTACCTATTTCGATACTCATTCCGGGATAAATTTTTCTTCCGCGTCTATTTTCTAGTTCACCATTTACGAAAACCTTATTTGAGGAGAGAAAGTACTTTGCTTCGCTCCCATCAGTAATAATCCTTGCAAATTTTAATAGTTGTCCCAAGGTAATATACTCGGTTTTGATTTTAATTTCTTTCATCTTCCTCGCCTCACTTAATACTACTTTATTATACCATATTTTTGTAAAATTTGCTAGTAAATACATTAAGTTTTTTAAGTACTTTTTATTAGACAATAATTGTCAACCAACATTAAAAATTGTCTCTATTTTTAATTATCTTATTTAAGCGATTATTTCCTATTAAAAAACTGACAAAATACTAAATAACCAAAAAAACAAGTAAAAATGTATGTATTTATGTACTGTCCTTATTATATATAGGGATTTATGGATATAGGGGGATAAATAGCTATTTTTAATATTTCTAGATCTACACGAACACACAAAATTATTAATTTTTGTCAAAAATCTTTATATTTTTAATATCAAAGTATTTAATTATTACCTATAAACATATAACCTTAATTAAATTATTACTTATATACCTAAAAGAATAAATAAAATAGTATTGTTATAAGTATTTACTTATTTAAATATCGAAATTAAGCGTATTGCATTAATACATCTTTATGTAATTATGTATTTAAATACAATATTGATTGATAATTTGGCTGGTCGTTATACTTTTTTATCGGTTAACCGGTCCGGATAACTTCTATTAGTCTGCCGTTTGATCTATCTTGAGTGGTTACATGCATCTGTGTAAGTTTCTTGTTCTTTGTTACATAGCTTATTCTTGGTGTTTCACAGCAACCTCTCGTATAATCAACAAAAGTGAATCTTGCATATTCATCAACATAGTTTAAATAACTACAAAATTACTTTTATTTTAAAACTATAATGTTCTCTATGTAGCGATAGTAGCAAAGAAAAACTTTTAACTTAAAAGAAAATGCCAGAGTTTTATCGATTTTTATCTTTAAATTAAAACTAAAATTGATGTTTTTCAGTCTTTTTGCTTTGAAATTAAAACCTTTTTAATAAAAATACTTCTAACTTAGAACTAATTATATGCTTATTGAGTCAAAAATATTACTCTTCACTGGTTATTCCGTGATCAGATTTGGCTTGAATAACCTATTTTTTTGTTGTCTGTTATTTATTTACATCTTTAGGTATTTATTCCTATACATAAAAATTAACAGGTTTGATTGCAAAATTCTAGTTATTTCAAGTGGTCCGAGTGCCATTTTGGAAATCAGCGCAAATTCAATTTAAAAGTGCCTTTTGCGATTATTTCTCGTCTTGAAAGCAAAAATTCAATGTTGGCCAAATTTTAAGCCAATTTTTTGATTGTTGAGTGTTTGTAACAACTCATTATGCATAATTTCAAATCATGATGAATAAAATTAAGATTTAAGGGAAATACTAATAAATTTGGGATCACTAGCTTTAACCCCTATTTTTGTTAAATATTTATGTATATAAGTTTATATGTAATAATGTAAATATGTTATATTTTGCTTGCATTCCTTTTTTTGGTGTGCTATAATTACATCAGAATATAAAGGAGGTACCAATATGAATCAGATAAAACGTCGACCTAATCCGTTTGACACTCGAGAAACAACCCCAAAAGTGCAGGAACCTACTTACGTTACCCCTACTAGTGACTTTGAACAGCGTCCTACTACTCGTCAACCGCAAAAAATCGTTCAAACACCTGTTACAAACGTTGAAGTTCGTGAAAAGTACACCTCAACAATGGATCAAGAATTACGAAAAAAGATTAAAATAGCTTGTGCTATGAAAGGAATCATGTTCTCACAATTTATTGAAGAAGCATGCATTGAAAAATTAACGAGAGAAGGGATGATGTAAGATGCCTATTATTTCGACTTACTGCAAAAAGGGCGGCGTGGGTAAAACTACTTTAATAGGCTACCTCGCTCACTACTTGGCTAATCAAGGAAATACTGTGTTAGTCTTAAGTGCTGATGATCAAAATAGTATCTTTAAAATCTTTGGAGTCGAGAAATTTATCTACGAACGCAATGATAACTACTTCGAACACCTATTTACGGGCCAAGTTGACCCAAAAGACATCGTTTGTGAGGCAAGAATAAATATGTATTTAATTAAAACCTTAAATACAGACAGGTTATCGTTGACTTTAACACTTGAAAGAGCTCAAGAACGTCGTTTACGAGCCATAATTGATGATTTTAAGGACCGATTTGATTATGTTCTCATCGATTTCCCGCCTTCCAGTAGCCGACTAACTGAAATACTACTCGATCTAAGTGATAAAATAATGGTTGTAGTGGGGCTTGATACACTTGGTTTAGATGGTTACATCAATACAATTCAATATTTTGTTGATGTTGAGCTTGAAATTAACAACATTAGCCACGTAATTCCGACTGGTTATCACCCTATTAAAATAGCTCCAAATGAGGCATTAAAAAAGCTAAAAGAACAAGTTAAAATTTATACACCAAATGCAATTTTGACTCCACCGATTAGTGACAAGTCAGTTGTTAAAAATCTTCAAAGCGAAGGTGTTAGTGTCTTTGATGATTACCAAATGCCATCAGCTTTTCATCAGAAAAATCGTGATGCAATTAAAAAAGAACTAACATCTGTCTTTTCATCTTTAGGTCTATAAAAAATACCACCAAACGGTGGTTTTTTTATCTTTCTTTAATTTTTAGGAAACTCGGACTGGTAAGATCAGTTGAGTTAGTTCAGGATCCTTATCTCCAGTGATAATAAACGGTTTAATCTCTCCAGTAAACTGAACTTTTATTTTGTCTGATTCAAAAGCCTTCAATGCATCATAGAAGTATTTTGAACTAAAGGCAATTTGGAATTGTTTGATCTCAGTACAGCTAAGAGGGATTATTTCTTCAACAGCTTTACCTATTTCGGTAGAGGTAGATGATAATTCAATAGTTTGATTTGGGTTTAGACTCAATTTGATGATGTTGGTTGTGTCCATTGTCGCAAATAGAGAAACCCGATCAATAGTAGCTAGGAGATCGTTTTTATTAAATACCATTTCTAATAAGAATTCACTTGGAATTAAACTAGAAGTGTCCGGGAACGATCCTTCAATTAAGCGTGTAAGGAAATAAATATTCTTATATTTAAATAAAACTTTATTTGTTAATAGATGAACTTCAATATTTTCACTAGTGTCATCGATGATCTTATTTAATTCATCTAAAGATCTACTTGGAATAACAACTTGATTACTTTGTGCTTCATGTTCCATGGTTAGTTCTTTGCGAGCTAATCGATAACTATCAGTTGCAACAGCTTTTAGTGAATTTTCGTTAATTTCTAAACATACCCCGGTTAAAATAATTCTTGTTTCTGATATCCCCGCAGCAAAAGAAGTTTGCTTTATAATTTGCTTTAATTTTTGACTTGTTAAGATAATAGGATTTGGTGTTCCAACGAATTGGAAATTAGGGAAATTATTTTTATCCATCGCGATCAAAGTAAAGTTTGATCGATCAGCTAAAATCTTAACAGTATTCTCTTCAAATATACTAAAATCAACCATTTTAGCATCTATTTTGCGAATAATGTCAACGAAGTATTTTCCAGGTACAACACAATCTCCAGTTTCTTCAATAATCAGTTGATCAGAAATTGGGATTTCAATTTGGATAGAAATATCCATATTAGATGTAATTATCTTTAAACCTGATTTAGATGCTACTAATTTAATTCCCGTTAAAATAGGCATTGGTGTTTTAGTAGATAAACCTTTAGATGCATGATTTAATTCGGTAAAGAGCAAATCACGATTGATTGAAAACTTCATATTAACCTCCAAGTTTGCTTTTGCGTTATATTATTATTTAAGTAAATAAGTTATTATTATTAGTAGATGTGGAAAAGTGGAAAACTTTCTCCTATTCTTATTATATTATACCATAAAATAGGAAAAAATACTGTAAATATGAATATAAAATTAACAAAAAAAACGCAATTAAGCGCTTTTTTCAAGTTTGTTTACTTGGTTTAACAGTATTTCGATGTCTTTTTTTACATTGTTATCGACATTCATCAATTTTTCGATTTTATCGATGGAATGAGCGATGGTTGCATGATCGCGATTATTAAAGAACTCGCCAATCTTCTTAAGTGGAAGATCGGTTTTGTTTCTAATTAGATAAATAGCTAGTTGACGCGCATAGGCAACATCTTGCTTTCGGCTGCTTGATGCCAATAATGTTACAGATATACTAAAGTATTTTGCGACAATCTTTTTAATTTCATTGATAAATTCATCAAAAGTATCTTGCTCAGTATCAACTTTATTCTTTGGTAGGATAGAATTTAAAGAACTTTTTGCATTTTCTAAGGTAAATTTAATATTTAAAGAAACACAATAGGAAATAAAACGACGAAGGGCGCCCTCTAGTTCCCTAATGTTTTGATCGAAGTTCTCAGCAATATACTCTATTGCATCATCGCTAATGGTACTTGGATCAGAAACTAAAAAGGCACATTTTGACCTTAATATAGATTTTCGGTGATTAAAGTCTGGTCTTTTAATATCTACCGGGATACCCCAGCTGAAACGAGACTTTAAACGAGCCATGATATTTTCTAAATCCGATGCTGGACGATCTGATGTTAAGACGATTTGCTTATTATTTTCATATAAATACTCGAAAACTTTAAAGAATTCCTCTTGAGTTGCTGTTTTACCGGCTAGGAACTGAATATCATCGACTAGTAAGACATCAGCTTCCCGATAGTAGCGATAAAAACTAGTTAATGCTTCTGTCTGCCGTTTTGAGGTTGCGATAAAATAGTCTTCAGCAAACTGTTGAGCAGTCGTATAAATAACATTAGCATTTATATTATTATCTAAAATAAAGTGACCCACAGCAGTCATGAGATGTGTTTTACCTAAACCTACATCCCCAAAGATATAAAGAGGGTTTACGGTCACGTGCGGACTTTCAGCAACTTTGGTTGCGGTGAGAAAGGCATAACGATTAGATTCACCAGTGACAAAATTATCAAAAGTATATTCAGGACGAAGAGCTCGTCTACTTAATTTTCTTTCATTTTCATCTACTGAAGCTAATTTTACCTTTTCACTCTCTTGCCGCTCTTTTTGGGCTTCTTCTTCCGTAATTATCTTGAATTTCATTTTCTCAGAGGTAATGGATGCTAAAAACTCGTTCATTTTCGATAAATAGAACTTGTCAACCCTAAATTTAACCAAAACGGTTGGTACTTCTAAAAAAATGTAGCCATTTTGTACTTTATATATTTCTTTGATGTTTTCGAAGGACTCAGCAAATTCTTGCGCCCCGATACTCTCTTGTAACATTTCGCGGACTTGTAACCACAATTCTTGTCCTTGATTCATAATACCACCTCTGTTGCTATTAAATAATAACATATTTTATCTAAAAATTAAACTAATAACAAAAAAAGATTTTTTTCCACAAAGTTTTCCACAATTTATCAACACTTTCCACAATGGACTTATCCACAAATTATCAAAAAGTTATCAACATGTGGAAAAGAGGAAAACTTATTTATGATAATTTACTTTGCATTTATTGTTATAATATGTTAAAATAGGCTGTACTGAGGTGAGAAAAATGGCTGAAAATCGTCAAGGAAAAGTAAATAATTTTTTTCGTACAGTTAATAACTTAAATGCTACGACAAAAGTATTATTATTAGTTCTTTATTCTTTTATTTTAGTTGGAATTACTGTTGCGATTACTAACGCATTTAAAAATGATCGTCCTTTTAAAGGATATGAAACGGTTACTGAAGATGATAATATTTATTTATCATTACGTTTAAGTGAAAGAAGACAACTCTATCGCGAAAAAGAATATGGTAGATATTCTTTTTTCCTTGTTATCTTTAAAAAACCTGATATTACTGGCGAAATTACTATTGATCGCGTTGAATATACTATTTATAACGAAGGTGAAAAATTAGTATTTGATGAGAAAGTTGCCAATAGTAAATTAACCAATCGCTATACACACAACTTTTATGCTGATAAGCGGGTTGCTGATATGCTCAACGGAGCCCCACATACAGTATATTTAAAAGTGTTGTATAATATTAAGGTAGAAGGCGAAACTAAAATAAAGGAACTAAAAGAAACTATTGACTATCAAGATCCGATCGATAAAAATTATCAAGCTTATGCTTTAGATGAAAACGGAAAAATTGATACAAACTTCTTCTCTGTTACTTTGAAAAAATCAGAACCAAGTAACCCAGATGAATATGGCAGAATCAAGACTGAATTCCGATCTAAAGAAAAGGGACTTATCAAACATGTTAAATATCGCTCTTATGTATCAGTTGATAACCATGAAACCGATACTGATCAGTTCATTAGCGATTATGTTACTTTGGTAAATTTCTATGGTTCCTTTAACCCGGATACCTATTATTCAACGTTAAATGATTTTAAAGCTCAGGCAATCCCACTTAAATATAATCCAAAAACATTATATATTAATGTTGAAATTGAAAAATATGATGGTGAAATAGTTGAGTTTGCCTATAAAATTAATTTAACGGATATTCCTTTAGAGAAATAAAAAATAAAATATTAGTTATTTGTTGACATTTTTAACAGAATGGTATAAAATAAACAAGCGTAGTTTTTAATTGGGAGGTGCGATTATGAAAAGAACATACCAACCTAATAAACGTAAACATAGTAAGACTCACGGTTTCCGTGCCCGAATGGCAACAGTTGGCGGAAGAAGAGTTTTAGCACGTCGACGTCGAAAGGGTAGAGTGGTGTTAACTGCATAGCATTTAATTGCATGTCAGTAGCAAAGAAACAGCATAGTTATGAAATTAGAGCTGTTATTAGCAAAATTAGCTATGACAATATAGCAACTGCTTTTATCAATAATATTAAGCATGGACCTTCTCTTGTCACCAAAAACTAAGAGAGGGTTTTCTTTTTGAGGTGTGATGTGAAAAAGATTTATCGATTAAAGAAGAGTTATGAAATCGCCAAGGTAATCCACCAAAAAATGAGTGTAGGTAATAGGTATTATGCTATCTATTATCAAAAAAATGATTTGAATCTACCAAAAGTGGCAATCTCAGTATCAAAGAGATTTGGAGATGCTGTCCATCGAAATTATGCCAAAAGAGTAGTACGGGAAATCATCCGTCCAATGTTAGGTAAACTCACAAGCATTTCTCTTGTTATTATCATCAAGGATGAATCTAAGAAACTTGGTTATAATGATAAGAGAAAAACATTGGAAAAATTAATTAATAAAATAGTAAATAAAATTAATCAAAATGAGGAGATTAAATAATGGAAACACGAAAATTTAGAAAAAAGATCATTAATGTAGTTATCCTTTTGATTTTTGTTTTCGTTTTGGCCGGATGTAGTGGTCCAAATGAAAATCCATTATCAGACTGGAGTGCTCTTAATTTCTTTGAAAAGTTTTTTGTTTATCCAGTAGGGATTTTACTTAAAACATTTTCAAAATTATTAGGCGGTTATTATGCATTGGGTATCTTAATTACAACCATTATTGTAAGAACAATTGGTTGGCCTATTTATGCAAAAACTAACGATATGAGTTTAAAAATGCAATTAATGCAACCAGAAATGAATAAGATCCAAGAAAAATATGCTGATCGTAATGACCCAGAATCACAACGTATGATGCAATTTGAAATGGCTGGTTTATATCGTAAGTATAAGATTGGTCTAGGTGGTTGTTTATTACCATTCTTACAATTTCCAATCTTCATGAGTATCTTTTATGCTATTCAAATGATGCCTAATACCCCAGCTTGGACAGCAGATTTAAACAGTAAGTTTTTAGGTGTCGACTTATTTGCGACAGCAAGTTGGAAGCCAGAATTCTTCACTGTTCAAAACATCGGTATTATAGTTTTAGCATTGCTTGTTACTGCGACTCAAGTATTAAGTCAAATTTTAATGCTTAAACGTCAAAAGAGAATGCAAAACAAATCACAAGAAAACATTCCTGAATATCGAAGAGCTGCTCAAACACAACAACAAACCCAAATGCAAAGAACAACTCAAATTATGATGTATGTTCTTACTGGTATGATGGCTTTGTTTGTTCTAAGAAGCCCTGCTGCTCTTGGGTTGTATTGGTTAATTGGTAACACTTATTCAACTATTCAAGCAATAATCAATGAAAAGTTTAGTGGAAGAAGATTAATGCAACTTAAAGAAAAACATCGATTATAAAAAGGAGTGGTTTAGAGTGAAAGAAAGAGTATATGAAGTAAAAGATCTTGAAGAAGCAAAGAAACTGGCGATAAATGATTTTGGATTACCATTAGAAGACTTAAGTTTCGACGTTGTTGAAGAACGAAAAGGATTCTTAGGAATTGGCAGTAATATAAGTGTACATGTATGCGTTTATGTTGATCCAATTCAAAAAGCAAAAGACTATATAGAAACATTTCTTGAAGAAGCTGGTTTTGGTGGTCAAGTAGAAAAACGCGTACGAGGAAATATTGTTGAATTCAATATATATACTCGTGATGCCAATGGTGTTTTAATTGGCAAAAACGCTAAAACATTAGCTGCACTTCAATATATGGCTTCTATTATCGTAAATCAATACTTTGACCGTGAGTATGAAACAGGTTTAATTGTTAAGGTTGATGTGGGCGATTACCGTAAAAAACGTGAAAGTCGCCTAGAAAGTTTAGCTGTTCGTGTTGCGCGCGAAGTAGCTAAAACAAAAATACCAGCTAAGCTGGATTACATGAATTCTTATGAACGTAAGATTATTCATAACAAAATATCTGACTGGAATGATGTTACTACGCATTCTGAAGGTGAAGAACCAAGAAGGTATATTGTTATTGAACCGCGTAAAAAGAAATAAGAAACAAAAAAAGCACAAAGGGCTTCCTTTGTGCTTTTATAAAAAAAGAAAAGAGAATTGAATAAAATAAAAATTAAGGGTTTAATTTTTTGTCCTTTGCTAACAGGTAAGGAGCTAATTCTAACAAAGAACGCTTAAATTATATCATAAATTTGTGGCATTTCAAGAATTATATTTATGAAATTGTTTTCACACAACAACATTATTATTAAATGCTTGTTTATATTTTTGGATTTTCCTTAATTCGTGATATAATCATATATATATTTAACAATATAAAGAGGATGATAATATGAGTAATATATTTAATAATACGGTTGTTGGAATATCAACAGCACTTGGCGTTGGGGCCATTTCAATTGTCCGTTTGAGCGGGAATGATGCTATTAGCATTGTAAATAAGGCTTTTAAGGGAAAAGATCTAACTAAAGTTTCAACCCATACGGTCCATTATGGATACATCATTGATCCAGAAACTAAAGAAATATATGATGAGGTATTAGTTACCGTCTTTAAAGCCCCTAAAACCTTCACCCGTGAAGACATTGTTGAAATTAATTGTCATGGTGGTATCTTAGTAACTAATCGAATTTTAGAATTAATGATTAGCTTAGGGGCAGAAATGGCTGAACCAGGAGAGTTTACTAAAAGAGCCTTCTTAAATGGTAGAATTGATTTAACTGAAGCAGAAGCGGTTATGGATATGATAGAAGCAAAAAGTAAAATGGCTTTAAGTTTGGCTAAACAAGGACTATTGGGTGATGTTAAAGAACTTATCCAAAACTTGAGAAATCAAATCTTAAGTATTATGGCTCATATTGCTGTAAATATTGATTATCCAGAATATGATGATGCCACAGAGTTAACTAATTCAATTATTAAACCAGAAATTGAAAGTTTAATTCAAGAAATAAATGATATCTTGAAGTATGCTGATACCGCAAGAATGGTTAAAGAAGGTGTACTAACCGCGATAATCGGCCGCCCTAATGTAGGTAAGAGCAGTCTTTTAAATGCCTTACTTCGGGAAAATAAGGCCATTGTGACCAATATTGCTGGGACAACCAGAGATATTGTTGAAGGAACACTACATCTTGGTGGAATAACTTTAAATTTGGTTGATACTGCTGGTATTCACCACACAGAAGATTTAATTGAAAAAATCGGGGTTGAAAAGAGCAAACAAGCGATCGATAAAGCTGAACTAATCTTAATAGTTTTTGACGGTAGTGAAGAATTAAGAAGTGAAGATTATCAATTATTAGAATTAGTAAAAGATAAGAAACATATTAAAGTTGTAAACAAGATGGATTTAGATTTAAAAATTAACCTAGATGAGTTAGGTGAATGTATCTTAATATCATCAACCAAATACGATGATATTCATCGATTAGAAGAAGCTATTTTGGGGTATATTAATGTAAATGAGTTAAATACAACTGATATGACTTATATTAGTAATGCTCGCCATATATCTTTAATAAAAGAGGCTAAATCGGCTTTAAATGAGAGTTTACAAGCAATAAGTAGCGATGTTCCAATCGACTTCATTGATGTATATCTCCAACAAGCTTGGCATGCTCTTGGAGCAATTATGGGTGAAGTATCAGATGATGATATCATTAGTGAGTTGTTCTCTAAATTCTGTTTAGGGAAATAAATTTAGAGAAATTCAAATAACATTAACTATATTTTTGACAATTAATTTAAGAACGACTATAATATAAGAAAGCGTTGAAGAGGCGAGTAGGTAAAACCATCTTTCCAGAAGTGATCTAAGGATAGTGAAAACTTAGAAGAGATCTTTACTGAAAAACACCTCTGAGCGGTAGAAGAAATTTATTATAATATAAAAAGTAGAACTACCCGTTTTTCCGCGTTAAGGATTTAAAGTGCAACCTATTTTAGGTTGAACTAAGGTGGTACCGCGATTGAAATTCGTCCTTAGGCTATTTGCCTAGGGATTTTTTTTATAATTAAGGAGGATAATATGTTAGTCAGTGTAAAAGAATTATTTAGAAATTGTGAAAAGTATGAAAGGAAAGAAGTAATAGTTCAAGGTTGGATTAGAACCAATCGTGATCAAAAGGAATTTGGTTTTATCAATCTAAACGATGGTAGTTTCCTTGAAAACATTCAAATTGTATATGATCATACTTTAAACAACTTTAATGAAGTGAAAAAATTCAGAGTTGGCTGTGCCTTAACCATCAAAGGTAAAGTAGTTTTAACGCCAACAATGAAACAACCGTTAGAAATTAAAGCAGAAGAAATAATCTTAGAAGGAGATTCTCCAGAAGATTATCCAATTCAACCAAAGCGACATACTCGAGAATTTTTGCGCGAAAAAGCTCACTTACGTGCTCGAACCAATTTATTTAGTGCAGTCTTTAGAGTACGTAGTATGTTAGCTTTTGCTATTCATGAATACTTCAATAAAAATGGTTTTGTTTATCTCCATTCACCAATCATCACCGCAAGCGATGCTGAAGGAGCAGGCGAAATGTTCCAAGTTACCACACTAGATTTAGATCAAATTGCTAGAGATGGTAAATATGATTATAGTGAAGACTTCTTTGGAAAAAGTGCTAATCTCACTGTTTCTGGCCAATTAGAAGCGGAAACCTTTGCTTTGGCCTTCAAAAAGGTATATACATTTGGCCCAACCTTTAGAGCAGAAAAATCAAATAC
>FZPS01000227.1_pt108 | contig 52007 bp, 48 predicted proteins | sample 1817821 | NCBI WGS metagenome assembly FZPS01 (sample SAMEA104158645, study PRJEB21678) | metagenome | place: Germany | collected 2015-04-21 | reverse complement strand
CGGAACTGATAGATATCGAGATTGGGATATCGAGCTTTACTTCCCTAATGCAAACGAACAATTATTAGAATGGGCAGATAGAATAACTGATATATATAATGAGCTATTAGTAGTTTCGATGAAAGATGCACCAAGTGAGATATCAAATTTAAAAGTAGCAGCCACTAGACTTAGAAGGCTAGCTAAAGATATTAATAAACTTCCATCTAGAATGGTTCAGTTTTCTGATGGTGACTCATCAGTAAATCAACTATTAGGTGATTTAATGCAAAGAATGATGAGAGGTAATCTTGAGTTAGAACAAACTATCATTTTTAACAATAATACCTTGAAAAAGCCATTTTCTAATATATTTAAGAGCAGTTGGGAAGGCTTTAAGCGTCTAATTTTATCTTATTTCAATAACCCTTACGCAGTATCTAAAAAAGGTAAAGATGAAATGATGGTTTGGGTTAATCATCCAAGACAATATATTGAAATAATGCAGATGTTAATTGACTCGCAATTTGATAGTAACTTAAAAATAACATTATCACAAATGCCAGATGAGAATAGATTAATTCTAGCTAATACAACCGGTCAATCACCGGATGTAGCAATTGGAGTAAATCACTGGTTGCCGTATGAGTTTGCAATAAGAGATGCCAGCTTAGATTTAAGACAATTTGAAGGATTTGAAGAAATTGTTCGAACTATGAACAAAGGGGCATTTATTCCAATGGTCTTTGAAGATGGTGTTTATGGTTTACCAGAAACCCAAAACTTCTGGGTCACATATTACAGAACTGATATCCTTGATTCAATTGGTATTACTGAAATTCCACAAACTTGGGATGAAGTAATTTCAATACTCCCACTCCTTCAAAGTTATGGTATGAACTACTTTGTTCCACTAGCTCAGTATGAAGGTTTAAAACCATTTGTAGCTACCCTTCCTTTTGTTTATCAATTTGAAGGTGATCTTTATACTGAAAATGGAATGAGTACAGCCATAAACTCAGAAGAAACATTAAAAGGAATTAAATTAATGAGTGATTTATTTACGTTATATAACTTACCTCAAAGAGTAGGATCGTTTTATAACGATTTTAGATATGGACTTTTACCAATTGGGATTGCAGATTTATCAATATATTTACTACTTTCTAATGCCGCTGTTGAATTAGACGGACTTTGGCATATGGATTTATATCCAGGACAGTTAAATAAAGCGGGAGATGAGATATTAAGATATGCACCAATTGGTGGTCAAACATCGATGATTTTATCTGATACAAAATTCCCAGAAGAATCATTTAGATTTTTAAAATGGTGGATGAGTACTGAAATTCAAACTGAATTCCAATTTAGACTTGAGACAACTTATGGTAAACAGTATTTTTGGAATAGTGCTAATAATGAAGCATTTATGGCTTCAAGTATTCCGTCCGAGTTTAAAGATGTAATCTTTGAACAATGGAAGTATGGAATAGAAGCGGCAAGAATTCCTGGAACATATATGGTTGAGCGTAGCATTAGTAACACTTGGAGTGAAATTGTATATAACGGAAGTAACCCAAGACTTGCGCTTGATGAAGCGGTAAGAGTATCTAACCGTGAAATTAGATATAAAATGACCGAGTTTGGATATGTCGTTAATAATGAGATTGTAAAAGAATACCGTGTTCCATCAATTTATAACATTGATGAGTGGTTAAAGGAGGTAGGAAAATGAAGAAGATGAATCATCCTGCCTGGTTTTTAACACCATATTGGGTTTTGTTTGCATTATTTATTGTTATACCAGTAGGTCTTGCGATTGGTCTTTCGTTTACTTACTTTAATACTATTCAAGCACCTGAGATTATTGGTGTTAGAAATTATATTGAGTTAATTACGATGGACACAGTATTTATGCAAAATGTTTTACCAAACACTTTGCAGTTTGCTTTAATTGTTGGACTTTTTGGTTATGTTTTAGCATTTTTACTAGCATGGTTGCTAGCACAAATTCCTAAAACACCAAGAACAATTTTAGCTATTATTTTCTACTCACCATCACTTACAATGGGAGTGGCACTTGCATCGATGTGGCGAATTATCTTTAGTGGTGATGCTAACGGTTATTTAAACAGTTTACTTTTAAATGCGGGAATAATCTTAGAGCCAATCCAGTGGCTTCAATCACCAGAATATTTAATGCAAATTATGATCGTTGTTTCTTTGTGGTCTAGCATGGGTGTTGGCTTCCTTGCAATGTTATCAGGTATTTTAAATATTGACCAAACATTATATGAAGCAGCTTATGTTGATGGAATTAGAAACAAAGGACAAGAAATTATTCATATTATTATTCCGCAGATGAAACCGCAGATGCTCTTTGGAGCAATAATGGCGGTAGTTGGAACATTTAGCTCAGGAGCAATCGGCGTTGCTCTTTCGGGATCTAACCCGACTCCTCAATACGCGGGACAATTAATTGTTAACCATATCGATGATTTTGGTTTTGGTCGCTATCTAATGGGGTATGCAGCAGCAATTAGTGTTACACTACTTTTAATGGTTTATGCAATTAGTAAAATAACTACTAAATTACTGCACACGGAGGATTGATAAAGTGGCTAGCTTTTTCGGTACAAAAATTAATCCAAGGCAACATCACCGCAGCCAAATTAAGTTTTATTTATTCTTAATTCCGCTAGCTATTTTGATGTTGCTTCCAATTTTATTTATTTTTAACCACGCATTTAAACCGCAAAGTGAGCTATTTGCTTTCCCACCGCGGTTCTTTGTCCGTCAACCTACACTAGATAACTTTAGAGAATTAGGAAGAGTTGCTGCGCAAGGATCAATTCCGCTTTCTAGATATGTTTTAAATACTATTATTATTACCGTAGTTGGAGTATTATCTACAATTGGAATTAGTGCACTTGCTGCTTACGGGTTATCTAAATTAAAATTTAGAGGAAAACATTTATTATTTGAAATTAACACAATAGCATTAATGTTTGTTTCTAGTGCCGTTGCTATTACTAGATATTTAGTTATTTCTAAACTTGGTTTAGTAGATAACTTTTTAGTTCATATAATTCCTAACTTAGCAATGCCAGTTAACGTGTTTTTATTTAAACAATTTATGGATCAAACTCCAGATGAGTTAATAGAAGCAGCTAAGATTGATGGAGCATCAGAGATGCAAGTATTATGGCATATTGTAAGACCAATAGTGGCCCCAGCAACTGCAACTGTTGCTATTATGTCGTTTTTAACTTATTGGTCAGATAGCGGAACAAGTTTTACATATATTAATAATGAGGCTAACCGCTCATTTGCTTTTTTCCTAACTTCGATTAGCTCTCAAGCTAACGTAGTAGCAGGACAAGGAATGGCAGCGGCTAGCAGTTTGATTTTATTCTTACCAGCTTTAATATTCTTTATCTTTAGTCAATCTAAAGTTATGGATACAATGGCTCATGCAGGTATTAAATAATGAAAAAGTTGTGGATAGTTGTAATATTTCTTTCGCTTTTAGTTTTAATTCCTAAAACAAAGGTAGAAGCAAACGGTATTACATATAGCACATTTACATATTCGCAAAACCAAAGGCGACTTGTGTCAACACAAGACGCTTATTTGCCAATCTCAATGACCAATGCACTTGGAGATTTAATACTTAATGCTCCAGAAGATATTTTTATTGATAAAGACGATAATATTTTTATTGCAGATACCGGCAATAAAAGAGTTATTAGATATGATTTACAAAATGATAAAACATTTATTATTGGTGAAGGAACTTTATCGCAACCAAAAGGAGTACATGTTGATATTAATGGTAACTTATATGTTGCTGATGGTGGGTTAAGAGCGGGTGTTAAATATAGTCATAACGAAGAACTAGATGAGTACCAATTAGTTCAAAAGTATGAAAAGCCAATTAACTCTCCATATTTTAAAGAAGAAGATCCATTTAACCCAGCTAAAATTATTACAGATAATGGTGGTAATGTTTATATTGTATTATCTGGTAATATTAATGGTTTAGCTGAGTTTAAAAATGACGGTGAATTTTTCGGATTCTTTGGTGGAAATAGATTACCTAATACATTTGATAATATTGTTAGATCACTATTATTTGATCAAGAACAAAGAAGAAGATGGTTTAAGATGATTCCACCACCAGTTTATAATGTTGGACTTGATAATAATGGTCTAGTTATTACAGTAACTAAAGGGCAAAGAGGTTATTTAAAGTTAAACATTGCAAACTTAGTTTACTCTCAATCTAACTGGGGTAATGAAAACTTAGAAGATATCACAGTTGGGCCATATAACACGATATTTGCAATTGGACAAGATGGCCGCATTTATGAATATACAGACGAAGGACAACTACTATTTATGTTTAGTGGACAAAATACAAGTCGTCAAAAAGGCTTGTTTAATAGTCCAAGTGGAATTGCTGTTGATTCTAAGAATAATATTTATGCGATTGATATTAAAGATTCAACACTTCAAATATTTACACCAACTATTTTTGCCGATTTAGTCCATGCCTCAATTGATTATTATCAAAAAGGATTATACTCAAAATCAAAAGCGCCATGGGAAGAAGTACTTAGAATGAACGTCCTATTTGACGTTGCTAATAAAGGTTTAGGCGATGCCTATTATGCTGAAGGCAATTATAGCCAAGCCATGCATTACTATCAATTAAGCCGTGATGTAAGTGGCTATAGTAATGCTTTTTGGGAAGTTAGAAATGAAGCACTTTTAAAAAGTGCAGCATGGATTGTTTATTTTTTAATAGGACTGATTGCATTTGCAATCTTAAACTCATTTGTTAAGATTACGGCATATGCTAAAATCCCATTTAAAAAAGCAAACCAAAGTTTAAGTAATTTTAAGATGTATCAAGAAATTAAACATAACTTTTATACTATTAGAAAACCGGCTGATGGTTTTTATGGTATTAAAAGAGAAACAAAATCTTCCAATTTAACTGCATTTTTAATGTTACTTGTATTCTTTATTAGTTATTTAATGTTTATTTATTTAACTAAATTTACATTTAATAATAGATTAGTTTCTGAAATTAATTTATTTCAAGAAATATTAAAAGTATTTGTTCCAGTTGGACTTTGGGTAATTGCTAACTATTTAGTATCATCAATTAGAGAAGGTGAAGGTAAATTATCAAATGTGTTCCAAGGAACAGTTGTAGCTTTATTGCCACTTACTTTTACATTCCCAATTTTAACAATGCTTTCACAAATACTAACACTTAATGAAGGGTTTTTATTTACGACACTTTTATATATTGGTATTGGTGTTACAATACTATATTTAATATTAATGGTAAAAGAAATTCACTTTTACGATATGAAACCGACAGTAGGAAACATTTTAGTTTCAATTTTTACTGCTGTCATGATGTTAGTAATGATATTAATTGTCTATATCTTATTAAACGAAGTTATTAGCGTCATACTTGATATTATTAAGGAGGTGAGTAGTCGTGGCTAGATTTTTTAAATATGTAATTTTAATATTAATATTTAGTGGAATTACTTTCTTTATTGTAAACGCCAAAGATAATAATATAGATGTTGATTATGAAGATATAATACCAAACTTTGGTTATATTGAAACTAAACTTCTAGAAAGCTCACGCTACACACAACCTAACGAAATCTCACAAGAAAGATTGGATTATTATCATGATAATATGATTTTTAGACCAAGTGAAGAATATTTATCAAAATATAAGTTTGTTAGTTATCCAGAATTAGAAGATGATTATATTAAAGTATATTTTGAAAAAGATTCATTCAGCGTTATTGTTTATGATAAAGTCTCAGATTATTATTATAGTTCAAGACCAACTCATCAAGGCTATGAAGGGGTTTTAGAAGGAAATAGACCAGCTCGCTCACTACTTAACTCAGGTCTTTGGATTGATCATGTTAGAACTGATCGACCAGCAGCAGGTAGTATTATTACTGATAGTTTATATACACTTGCTAATGTTTCGTTTGTAGCTGGAGAACAAGAACCTGATAATCCATTTACACTTACTCTAAACTCATATAATCGTAATAATGTTGATGTTAATGTTGAAAGAGTAGGAACTGGCATTAATGTTTTAGTTGATGCTAGTAAATTAGAATTTAAGTTTAATGTTTTAATGTCTGTAAAAAATGGGGTATTAACCTTACAAGTCTTAGAAGACTCAATTGAAGAAAATAGTGAAACAGTTACAGTCTTAGGTATTACACTACTACCATATTTAGGTGCAACCAGACACAATTTATTTCCATCACATTTTGTAATTCCAGATGGTCTTGGAGCATTAGTCCAACACACTGAAGCTAGAAATACGCACTTTGAAGGAAGATTTTTCGGTGATGATATTGGTTATCCAAAAAGATATAATAACCATCTTGGAGTTCCATTATTTGGCTTAATTCATGAAACAAATAAAGCGGGATTTTATGCTCATATTACTAAAGGAGCAGAACAATCAATTTTAGCAGCCAAGTTTTATGGAACTGGAAATAACTATAATAGAATTTATTCAACATTTTATATAAGAGAAATTCATCGCCGTATTATTGATAGAAATCAATCAGGCAGTGACTATGTTACTAATCACCGTGTTGATACCGATTATGAAATTAATTATAATTTCCTACAAGAAAATGCCAACTATGTTGGAATTGCTAATCATTACCGTGATTATTTACTTAATAATCGGAAGTTAAATAAAGTTGAAATGCCTGAAGACATTTCACTTTATACAACTTATATTATGGGAGATTTAGAACCGTCATTGTTTTCTAAAACTAGAGTTAACATGACCACAGCGAACCAAGCTTTAAAGATGTATCTTGATTTACAATCAAACGGGGTTGTTAATCAAAAAGTTGGACTCTTAGGTTATTCAAATGAAGGAGTTTCAAGCGGTTTAACTAAAATGAACTTCCACGGTGGTGTAAGCTCATATTATGATTTATTTGAACAAGTTAAAAAAGATAATACCAAAGTTTATCTAAATCAAAATTATGTTGACCCAATTGGTGATTCATCACGAATTAATGAAATAAGAGATGTTGCAAAGTCCGCTTCTAAGTTGTTAATGAAATACCGTGTATCAAGGGATGGAACCAATTATAACTATCAAAGATACTTACAACCAGAACATACTTTCTTAAAAGCTAGAAACGATCAAAAGATCTTAGAAAAATACGACTTAGGAATAGTAATGCCATCACTTGGAAATAATTTATTTACAACGTATCGTAGCGAAATATTAGACCGAGAAGAATCAATGGCTTATTATATTAAAGCGGCTGAGCTAAATGATGATTTAATTCTAAATCAACCAAATAGCTACTTATGGCAATATATTAAGGCATATAACTTTATGCCAATAGCTAATAGCCAGTATGTTTATTATACAGATTTAGTACCACTTATACCAATTATATTACAAGGGATAATGCCTAAATATAGCCAATATCTAAACTTTAATGCTTTGGGTAAAGATAGACTCTTACAACTTGTAGATTTTAATGTCTATCCTCATTTTATCTTAACTCATGAAAAAACATTTAAAATGAGAAACACTAATTCCTCAATTTATTATTCAACATATTATGAAGATTATAAAGATGAAATGATTAAAACATATAAATGGTTGAATACGGCACTTAGACATGTTATAGATACTAAATTAGTAAAAAGAGATGTTTTAGAAGTTGGTGTTGTTAAAAACACTTATGAAAATGGTGTTGTAATAATAATTAACTATACAACAAGTCCTAAAACAGTTGATTCTAAAACTATTAGAGCATTAGAATACGAGGTGATTTTACCATGAGAAATGATCGTGTTAAAATACTACCTATTATTTTAAATGTTATTTTGGTTGGGGTTGTTATATATCTAGCAACAATGAGTTATTTAAATATTGATTATGATGCTGGTATTACTTACTTTACTTTAATATTTGGATATTTGTCTAAGTTTTTATTAATTGGAATTTATGTAATAATCTTTATCTTAATCAACGTATTAAGAAAAAAACAATCATCACTATTAAACTTAATGTACTTTATATCACTGGTTGTTTTATTTATACTGGCTTGGCTTAGACTTAATAATAAAGAATACTTAGCATTTTTCGAACTAGTAATACCACCGATATTATTTTATTTAAATATTCAAGAAACCAGATCTTGGTGGTATGCTTCAAAAGTTACTAGTTTTTGGGATAAAGTTAAAAGTTTTAGACCAAAACTACAAGTAAAAAAAAGAACAAGAGAAGCATTACTTGGATATTCATTTATTAGTTTATGGTTAGTTGGGTTAATTGTTTTAATGTTATATCCTATTGGATATTCATTTTATTTAACTTTTACTGAATCTTATTATCATGCTGGTACTGGAATTACTAGTACATGGGCCGGGTTTAAAAATTATGTTGATATTTTAAGAAGTCAAAGAGTACTACCAATGTTTTCAACATACTTTATAAGAATGATTATAGCGGTACCGTTAATTGTTGTATTTTCAATTATTATTGCACTACTGATTAATCAACCAATTAAAGGAAAAGGCGTGTGGAGAACAATATTCTTCTTACCAGTTATTATTTCATCAGGACCAATCTTAAATGAATTAACTGCACAAGGAGCAACCGGACTACCTTCAATTGCTGAAAGTGGCGCTTTAGAGTTTATTCAAAATAATATGGGTTCTTGGATAGCAAGCCCACTTGAAAGCTTACTTAATAGTTTATTATTAGTACTTTGGTATGCGGGAGTTCCAATATTAATATTCTTAGCAGGCTTGCAAAGAACTGACTCATCTATTTATGAGGCTGCATCAATTGATGGAGCTGGACCGTGGGAAAGATTTTGGAAGATTACACTACCTTCAATTAAACCATTGATTTCGATTGTAATTGTGTTTGTTGTAGTAACAATGAGCTTACAACCACTAGAAGGAACAATTGTAATTGAAGCTAGAAATATAATGTTTTTTGATGAAACTGTAGCAAGAACCGGTCAATTAGCTGGTTATGGTGCAGCAGCAACACTAAGTTGGATATACTTTTTATTAATGGTCATAATAATGGCTGTATATGTTGGGTTAATATCAATTAGAAGAAGGGAGCCAAAAGGTGAAACCAGAAAATACTATACTAAAACACCAAGACAACATCAATAATCATGATGAAGTCTTAGAAGATGTTTTAGAAGATAAAAAAAGTTCATCTAAAATTAGAAGAATAAATCTAATTAATAAAGTAAAACGCATCTTTATTGGGATGAATTTTTCTGATGGTCTTTTCTTTAAAGTATTCATTTTGATATTATTAGTAAGCTTTTCATACGTATATTTATATCCAGTATTATTTATGGGTGTCAATAGTGTAAAAAGTGTTTCGGATTTAATTGATCCTGGGGTTAAATGGGTTCCAACAACATTCCAATTTTCAAACTATCAAAGAGCGTGGCAAGTACTTGAAATGCCAGGAGCGATATTTGAATCAACATGGTTTGTATTAAAGTTGGCATTTTTCTCAACAGTAACATCAGCTTTAGTCGGTTATGGATTTGCTACTTTTAATTTTCCTGGTAAAAAAATACTATTAGGATTAATGCTTGTAGCATTTATCTTACCACCACAAGTTTTAATGGTATCAATCTTTAAAATTTATAATGATTTAGGTATTATGGGAACCGAATATTCACTCTTAGTTCCTGCGATATTTGGGCAAGGAATTAACCAATCGGTTTTTATATTAATCTTTTATCAGTTTTTCAATACTTTTCCAAAAGTGCTTTCTGAATCGGCTGAAATAGATGGTGCAAGTCCACTACAAGTATTTTATAAAATAGCCTTACCATCCGCTGTTCCATCGATTATTATAGTTTTCTTGTTTTCATTTGTTTGGTATTGGAATGAAACATTTGTTACCGCGTTATATACTAGATCATCACCAACAATACCACTTAGAATTCAAAATTTCCAAAATAGCTACTTATCACTGTTCCCGCCTGGAACACCTGGTAATGAGTTAAACGAAGCTATTACATTAGCGGGGCATATTTTAGGAATTTTACCATTACTTATTTTATACTTTATTATGCAAAGACATTTTACTGAGTCAATTGATAGAACTGGAATTGCTGGTGGAGAATAAAATTATGATTAATTTATTAAAGGAAAGTGATACAAGATGAAAAAAATATTATTAGGATTATTAATACTTACAGCAACTATGTTTTTAATTGCCTGTAAACCAACTGAAAATGGTAACGGTAATGGAAATGGTAACGGCAACAATAATGGTGTATATACAATTAAACCAGTTCCTGATTGTGAAGTACCATATTTAGATGGTGGTTGGGTTTGCACATGGGCTGATGAGTTTGAATTAGATAGAGTTGATCCATTTAAATGGAACTTTGAAATTAATGATAGTGGAGGCGGAAACAATGAACTTCAATATTATATTTCAGACAATGCAACCGTTGAAGATGGAATTTTAACAATCACTGCAAAAAAAGAAACTTATTTAACTAGAGAATATACATCAAGTAGAATTACAACAAGCGGTAAAGGTGATTTTAAATACGGAAGATTTCAAATTAGAGCTAAAAACCCAGTTGGACGTGGAACATGGCCAGCAATTTGGATGATGCCAACTAGAAGTCGTTATGGCGGTTGGCCAAGAAGTGGCGAGATTGATATTATGGAATATGTTGGATATGATCCAATTAGAGTTCATGCCACAATTCATACTGCTAAATATAATCACAAACAAGGAACTCAAATTGGCGGCAACAAAATAATTAATTCAACTGATCAATTTTTAGTTTATGAACTATTATGGGAACCAGGTAAACTTACATGGTTTATCGATGGAGAACAAATCTTTAGAGTGGTTTATAATCCAGCTCTTAATGATGATGTATTTTATCATGAGGCTCATCCGTTTGATCAAGAATTTTTCATCATCTTAAATTTAGCAATTGGTGGCGATTGGGGCGGAGCACGCGGTGTTGATAATTCAATATTTCCTGCAACTTTCCAAATTGATTATGTAAGATATTACGAACTAGATTACAACATGTTAGATAAAGAAGCACCAAACGCTGTTGAAAACATATTTAAATCAAGTCTTGAAAATACGTTTTATTGGGATCGTCCAGAAGATGATTACGGAGTTTCACATTATGATATTTATGTTGATGGCGAAAAATATCACACTGCAAATCTAGAGCAATTTACTCTAAGAGGTAAACCAGCTGGTAGTTATGAAATACAAATTGTAGCCGTTGACTTTACTGGAAAAGAAAGTCCAAAAAGCCCAATTTTCAATCACACACAAACTTAATTTTATTTAAATTAAAGCGTTCGTAATGAACGCTTTTTTGTTAATCTAATAAACATAATTAAATACATTGCTGCATTTGATTGACTAGTGTTAGTTTTGTTGCTAAAATAATTATATAATCTGGGGGATAATATATTATGAAATATATTAATTTAGATGAATTTGGCAGACAAAAAGATCCATTTTATTTTGCACTGGAAAACCATCTGTTACAAAAAACAGGTGACTTTTCTTTTATTTGGGAAGTGTTTCCAGCTGTAATTATTGGAAAGCACCAAGTATTAAGAAAAGAAGTAAACCTAGATTACTTAAAAGAAAACAATATCAATATTTACCGCCGACCATCTGGTGGCGGAGCTGTTTATAGTGATGAAGGTTGTATTAAGTATACTTTTATTAGACGCAATATAAATAAAGATCAGATGTATAAAGAATCACTTACTGTAATTCAAGATTTTTTAAAAACATTAGGTTTAGAAGTTGAATTCTCAGGACGAAACGATTTAGTAATTAACGGTGCTAAGTTTTCCGGTAATGCATATTATCAAACTAAAGATGGCATGGTATTACACGGAACAATACTATTTGATACAGACTTAGAAAAGTTAGGTAAGGTACTTACTCCAAGTCAAGATAAAATAGCATCAAAAGGCGTTAATTCAGTTAAATCAAGAGTTATAAATTTATCTAGTTTACTAGATATTAGTAGAGATGAATTTTTATTAAAGTTTAAAAAATATATGTCTATTAATGAAATAAAACTTAAAAGTGATGATATAAATTTGATGCAAGATAAAATAAAAATGTTTCATTCTTTGGATTATATTTATGGAAAAGAACCTAAACATTTAAATACAGTATCAAAAAGGTATCCATTTGGTGAAGTTAGTATTAACTATGAAGCAAAAGATAATACTATTACAAATATTTTAATTTCAGGTGATTTCTTTGAAAAGGAAAACATCAAAGAATTAGAAGCAAAGTTAATTGGATATAAACTTTATAGTAAAGATTTAAACATTGATATTTCAAAATATATCGAAAATATGACAAATGATCAATTTATAAACTTATTGAAAGGGTGAAATAAATGAGTGAACAAATTCCATTTTGGGTGAAATTAACACCACTTTATGAATTACTAAAAGAACAAGGTGCAACTTTTGTTGATTTTGCTGGTTATTATATGCCAGTAAACTTTGAAAAAGGTATCGTTTTTGAACATCAAGCAGTTAGAACAGATGTTGGATTATTTGATATTTCTCATATGGGAGAAATATTAATTTTAGGTCGTGATACTGAAGCATTTATTAACCACGTTTCTACTAACAACATTACTAAAATATCAAATAATCAAATGCAATATCATATCATCTTAAATGAAGATGGCGGTGCCATTGATGATATGATGGCATATAAACATTCAAGCGAGAGTGTTTTACTAGTATGTAATGCTAGTAATAAAGATGCATTATTCGAACACTTAAATAATCACATCGTTGACTTTGTAGTTGAAGTTGTTGATATGAGTGAGTTTTTTGCAGCAATTGCTCTGCAAGGGCCAAAGGCTGAAAAGCATTTAAAAGTGTTAGGTGATTTTAGTAGTTTAGAGTTTATGAACTTTGTTGAAGTTGACGGATTTATTATTTCAAGAAGTGGATATACTGGTGAAGATGGGTTTGAAATTTATGGAAATCCAGAAGCAATTGTCAATTTAACAAAAAAACTAATTGAATCTGGTGTAACACTTGCTGGACTAGGAGCAAGAGACACCCTAAGATTTGAAGCAGGTCTTCCGCTATATGGTCATGAGCTTGCAGATTATATTACACCAATTCAAGCTGGCTTAGGATTTGCTATTGATTACTCAAAAGACTTTATAGGAAAAGATGTACTCTTAGAACAAAAAGAAAATCTAACATCTAAAATATATGGTTTAGAATTAATAGATAGAGGAATCGCTAGACAAGGTTATGAAGTTTATAAAGATGATAAAGTTATTGGATTTGTAACATCAGGTTTTATGATTCCAGGAACTAAAAACTCATATGCCAACGCTCTACTTGAAGGAAAATATAAAATGGGAGATCAAGTAGAAATAGAGATAAGAAATAGAAAAATAAAAGCAGTTATTCGTAAGAAAAACTATAAAGAAAAAAGTTATAAAGGGAGATGAAAAAATGAGATATTACACTAAAACAGAAGAATGGGTACTAATTAAAGATGGCCTTGCCTATGTTGGTTTATCAGAACATGCTGCAACAGAGCTTGGCGATATTGTTTATGTGGAACTTCCACAAGTAGGAGATAAGTTTTCAAAAGGTGATCCTTTTGGAGCAATTGAATCAGTAAAGGCAGCAAGTGATTTATACATGCCAATTAGTGGTGAAATTGTTGAAGTTAATGAAGCACTTGAAGATGAGCCAGAACTATTAAACGAAGCTCCATTAGTTCACTATATCATAGTCTTAAAAGGCTTTGATGAAGCGGAATTATCTGATTTAGAGAAAAAATAATTATGTTTAAATATTTTCCACATACTGACAAAGACATTAAGGAAATGCTAGAAGTAATCAAGGCTAATTCCTTAGATGATCTTTTTAAACAAGTTCCTAAATCAATTAAGTCACAAGCTTATTTAAATTTAAAGCCTTCTTTAAGTGAGCATGAGTTAACAGAAAACTTAACTAAAATTGCAAATAAAAATTATTTACTTGAAATATATCGTGGTGCGGGTAGTTATGATCACTACACACCATCAATTATTCCTTACTTAGTACAACGAAGTGAGTTTTTAACTTCGTATACACCATATCAACCAGAAATATCTCAAGGAACTTTACAATATATATTTGAATTTCAAACAATGATTACAAGACTAACAGGACTATATATTTCAAATGCTTCAATGTATGACGGTGCAACTTCAACCGCAGAAGCAGCCTTAATGGCAGTTGCACAGTCTAAACATAAAAAAGTATTAGTTAGTAGTACTGTTGATCCTAATATTTTAGAAGTAATTAAAACATATTCTCATTATCAAGGAATTGAAGTGGTTGTAATTCCAAATGAGAAAGGTTATACATCACTTGATTTTATTAAATCTAGTTCTGAATATGCTGGAGTTGTTGTTCAAAATCCAAATTTTTTTGGATTAGTTGAAGACTATGATGGCTTTAGTGATGTAATTCATTCTGAAAAAGCCCTATTTATTATGAATAATGATCCATCAACACTTTCAATAATTAAATCACCAGGTGAATTAGGGGTAGATATTGCAGTTGGTGATGGTCAATCACTTGGAATTCCATTATCTTTTGGTGGACCATATGTTGGTTATATGGCAACTACTCAAAAGTTAATGAGAAGAATGCCAGGAAGGATTGTTGGAGCAACAGTTGATAGAAATGGTAAAAGAGGTTTTGTTTTAACACTCCAAGCTAGAGAACAACATATTCGTCGTTGCCGTGCAACGTCTAATATTTGTTCAAATCAATCATTAATGGCTTTATGGGCTACAATTTATTTATCATTAATGGGGGTTGATGGCTTAGAAAAACTAAATGAACTAGCTTATACTAATAGTCATTACTTATATCATAAATTACTTGAAACGGGTTATTTTGAAGAAGTATATGATAATAACTTTATTAAAGAGTTTGTTTTAAAGGCTAAATTTGATCCGAAAAAGATAGAAAAAAGACTTCTAAAAAAAGGTTATCTATTTGGACTGCCACTAGATGATAATAAAGTTTTATTTGCTGTTACTGAAAAATCAAACTTTGATAAAATTGATAAATTCGTGGAGGTGTTAGAAGATGTATTACAATAAACTAATATTTGAAGTCTCAACACCAAATAGAATTGGTCATGATTTAAAAGTTAATACAAATAATTTATCTAACTTGCCATCTAATTTAAAAAGAAGTAATAAATTAAAACTTAGTGAAGTAAGTGAACCAGATGTTGTAAGACATTTTACTAATTTAAGTATGAAAAACTTTGGTGTTGATACAGGATTCTATCCACTTGGTTCATGTACAATGAAATACAACCCAAAGATTAATGAAAAAATGGCAAACTTGCCAGGTTTTCAAAATGTTCATCCATTAGCTCCAATTGAAGCGGTTCAAGGTTCACTTGAAGTTATGTATGAAACTGATTTATTACTACGTGAAATTACAGGAATGGATAAGTTTTCACTAGCTCCATTTGCTGGAGCTCACGGAGAGTTAGTTGGACTTTGGATAATTAAAAAATATCATGAATTAAGAAAAGATTTTAAACGAACTAAAATAATTATTCCTGATAGTGCTCATGGTACAAACCCAGCAAGTGTTGCTGTTGCAGGATTTGATGTTTTAGAAGTTAAATCAAATGAAAATGGTACTGTTAATGTAGAAGCATTAAAAGAATTACTCTCAGATGAAGTAGCAGGAATTATGCTAACAAATCCTAATACTTTAGGTATTTTTGAAAAAGACATCTTAGAAATATCGAAGTTAATTCATGATATTGGTGGACTTTTATATTATGATGGTGCTAACCTTAATGCCCTTTTAGGACGCGGTAAACCAGCATTAATGGGATTTGATATCGTTCACTTAAACGTTCATAAAACATTTTCAACACCACACGGTGGTGGTGGACCAGGAGCTGGTCCAGTTGGAGTAATTAAAACGCTAGAAAACTATTTACCTGGTCCAGTAGTAGAAAAAAATGATAAAGGTAAATATTTATTTAAGACACCTAAAAACTCAGTTGGTAGAATTGGTACATTTTATGGTAACTTTTTAGTTATTTTAAGAACTAATTCATACATTAAAACATTAGGTGTTGAAAACTTAAATAAAATTGGTAACCTAGCAGTCTTAAATGCTAATTATATTCGTAAATCTTTAGAAGATTATTATGAAGTTTCGATTAATGATTTATGTATGCATGAAGTAGTCTTTAATGGACTATTAGATAAATCAACAGGTATTACAACACTAGATGTTGCTAAAAGATTAATGGATTATGGTGTTCATCCACCAACAATTTATTTCCCATTAATCATTCCACAAGCAATGATGGTTGAACCAGTTGAGACAGAATCAAAAGAAACACTAGATCATTTTATTGATGTCATGAAAAAAATAGCAATTGAGGCTAAAGAAAACCCAGAAATCTTTAAAGACGCACCGCATGATACAATAGTAAGTAAATTAGATGAAGTGCAGGCTGCTAGAAATCCAGTAATAAAATTTGATGATTTATAAAAAAAGGTGAGATAATTGTTAATAGATACCCATACCCATATATATTTTAAAGACATAATTTATCGTTTAGAAGAAGTATTAAAAAATGCTAAGGAAAACGATGTTTTAAGTATGATTATTGTTGGGATTAATGGTGCATCTAATAAATTGGCAATTGAACTTGCTAATAAACATAATTTATATGCATCAGTTGGAATCCATCCAAGTGATGTTGATGGCTCTGATTTTAATGAAGTTTTATTATATGCAAAAGAAAATAGAGTAGTTGCAATTGGTGAGACTGGAATTGATTTATATTGGAGACAAGATAATCTAGAATTGCAACAAGCTATTTTCATTAAGCATATTGAGCTTGCAATTGAACTAAATTTGCCACTTATTATTCATATGCGCAATTCATTTGAAGAAATATATGATATATTAGTACAATATAAAGGTCATGTAACTGGAGTATTTCACTGTTTCACACTTGGAATCAATGAAGCTAATAAAATTATTGATCTTGGTTTTTACTTAGGCATTGGCGGAGTTTTAACATTTAAAAATGCCAAAGATTTACAAGATGCTGTAAAAAAAGTACCAAAAGATAGACTAATTTTAGAAACAGATTCCCCGTATCTTGCCCCTACTCCATTTAGAGGCAAGATTAATGAACCTGCATATACTAAATATGTGGCAATTAAACTTGCTGATTTATTAAATGTTAGTTATGAAGAAATAAAAACAGTTACAACAAACAATACAAAAAGATTATTTAAAATAGGTGATGAAAAATGAAAGCAACAAAATTATTTAATTTATTAAAAAGCCAAGGAAAAGTTATTGCTTTTGCTGAAAGTATTACTGGTGGTGCCCTTGCTGCAAACTTAATTGCAATTCCAGGAGCTAGTCAAGTAATTAAGCAATCATTTATTACATATAATGAGATTACTAAGCAAAATACCCTTGATGTATCACCAAATTTAATTAAAAGATATGGTATTGTTTCAAGAGAAGTTGCAGAAGCAATGAATGCAGGTCTTAAAAACATTACTAAAGCTGATGTTTATGTTTCAATAACTGGTAATGCTGGTCCAACTTATCAAGGTAATGATACTCAATTAAAAGAAGCGTTTGTAGCAGTTGATTGTGGACATACTAAGCAAGTATTTCAAATTGATTTAAGATCAAAATCAAGACAAGCTAACATTAATAAAGCCGTCAAAATGACGTATCAACATGTTATTGAAGTTTTAAGTCAAGTCTAACATATATTACTTGTAATATAGTAGTTCATATGTTAAAATATAAAAGTTGAAAACCTTGTCACTTATGTGACCAACAGACCAAAAGGAGGAAGAAAGATGAAAAAATATGAAATTATGTATATCATAAGACCATCATTAGAACCAGAAAAAATTAAAGAAACTATTAGTTACTTTAACGATGTTCTAACTTCTAACAACGCTAATATTTTAGAGTTGAAAGAGTGGGGTCTACGTGATCTAGCCTATGAAATTGATAAATTCCATAAAGGCTATTATGTATGGTTACTAGTTGAAGCTGGCACTGATGCAGTTAGTGAATTTAACCGCTTAGTCAGAATCAACGAAAACATTATTCGTTACATCGTAGTTAAAGAAGGAGAATAATAATTATGATTAACAGAGTCGTTTTAGTAGGAAGAATTACAAGAGATCCTGAACTTAGATATACACAATCTAATATTGCAGTAGTTAGCTTTACATTAGCGGTTAACCGCATGTTCGCTGACCAAAGTGGAGAAAGACAAGCCGACTTTATACAATGTGTGGTTTGGAGAAAGCAAGCAGAAAACCTTGCTAGATATGTTTCTAAAGGAGCATTATTAGGTGTAGAGGGAAGAATTCAAACTCGTACTTATGAGTCTGATCAAGGAACTCGTTACATTACTGAAGTAGTTTGTGATTCAGTTCAATTCTTAGAATCAAGAACTGAAGGTCAACAAACAGATGACAGTGATGATTTCTATGAAGCTTCAACTAAGTTATCAGTTGAAGATGATTTACCATTTTAAGGAGGAAGAAACATATGCAAAAAAGAAGAGGCGGATTTAGACGTCGTCGTAAAGTTTGCTATTTCACACAAAATAAAGTTACACATATCGATTTTAAAGATGTTGAATTATTAAAAAAATTCATTACAGATAGAGGTAAAATTTTACCAAGAAGAGTAACTGGAACTAGTGCTAAATGGCAAAGACAACTAGCTGTCGCAATTAAAAGAGCTAGACATATGGCATTATTACCATTTGTTAAAGAATAAAAATTTATAAAGGCACATTTAATTTGTGCCTTTTTTAATCCAAAAACTAATTATCTTAATCAAGTAATTGTTATGATAATAAAATCTTATATTTATTTAATATCAAATTAACATATAATATGTTAAAATAGTATTACAAGAAAGTAGGTGCAAAAATGAAAAGATGGATTTATTTAGGTCTATCGATTGTCTTAATGATAGGCAGTCTTGTTTTTTACTTTGTTTCAACTAACTTTACATTTAGTACAATGGATACAATTGCCTTAGTACTATTGTTTGTTGCATTTGCTTTATTAATGTTATCAATTTTAGTTGTTATTACTCATCATCAACAACAACGTATTAACAACTTACAAAATAGATTAGAAGCTTGGACGCAACTTTCTTACCACGTAAGCCAAGTTGGTGATGAATTATTTAACGAATTACCAGTTGGAGTATTAGTTATGGGAGAAGATGAGACAGTTAAATGGGCAAACAACTTTGCAATTGGTGTATTTGGAGTAAATACAATCGGAAAGTCAATTCAAGATATTTCTAGTGATATGGCTTCTAATATTAGAGGTGGAGAAAGTGAGTTCACAATCGCTGTATCTGATGATAAATATGACATTATGTACAACAAAGAACTTAACTCAGCATATTTTTTCAACGTTACTAAACGCGAAGAAATTAGCGAAAGATATCAAGCCAGAGTTCCAGCCATTGGTTTAATTTACTTAGATAACTTAGACGAAGCATTGGCAGGACTAGACGTATCTGAACAATCATCAATTAAAGGTGAGTATCTAGGAATTATTGCAGACTGGGTAAGTGAATACGATGGTTATTTAAAAACATTTGCTGATGAAAGATTAGTAATGACTGTATATAAAGAACAACTAGAAAAGATGATTTCAGATAATTTTGGAGTCTTAGAAAAAATTAGAGATGTTTCTGATTTATATAATGTTAAAGTAACAGTTTCAATTGGTATTGCTTGTTGGGATGTTGATTATGAACAACTTGGAGGTTACGCCCAAAACGCGGTAGAACTTGCTGAAAGACGCGGCGGGGACCAAGTAGTTATTAATATGCAAAATCAAAAGATTAGATACTTTGGAGCTAAGCAAGATGCTTCAGCTACTCATTCGAAAGTTAACTCAAGAGTTAACGCTCAAACTCTAAAAGAATTAGTAGATAAAGCCAGCAACGTCTTAATTATGGGTCATATTAATACTGATACAGATGCTTTTGGATCGATGATTGCAATGCTTCAAATGATTAGATCACATCATCCAGAAAAAGCTAAAATCGTATTTGACGAAACAAGAGTTGATCAAACTGTACTAAAAATTAGTAGAATTTTAACTTCAGTTGAACCTGATATGTATGAATACTTAGCTACTACTAATGAAGCTTTAAGAACTATTAATGAAAATACATTATTAATTGTTCTTGATACTCAATCACCAAGAATAATAAGTAGTCCTGAAGTATTTGAAAAAATTAAAAATATCGCTGTTATTGACCATCACCGTAGTTCAGGTGAAGCGCCATTTGATGCAGTGTTCTCATATGTTGAACCATATGCATCATCGACAATTGAACTACTTGTTGAGTTAATGAGTTTTTATAGTCGTGATATTTCAATTACACCACTAGAAGCATCAATTATGTATGCGGGATTAGTAGTTGATACTAATAACTTTTTAAATAGAATTGGTACAAGAACTTTTGAAGTAGCAGCTACCTTAAGAGAATTTGGTGCTGATATGGCAGAAGTAAACTTATGGTTACGTAAAGATAAAGAAAGACTACTTGAAATTAATAAACTTGTTTCTAAAATTGATGTATATTTAGATCGATTTGCTTTTGCAGTATCTAGTGATATATATCAAGACCGAGTTTTACTAGCACAAGTAGCAGATGAAATGTTACAAATTGATGGAATTGATGCCGCATTTACAATTACTAAACTATCAGATGAAGTTGTTGGAGTAAGTGCTAGATCAATTCAAGGAGTAAACGTTCAAGTGTTAATGGAAGAAATTGGTGGCGGAGGGCATTTAACTGGTGCAGCCGCACAAGTAAAAGATTCAAGTGTTGAAGAAGTTTACTTATCTGTTAAACACTTACTAGAGTTAGAATACGGAGGAGAAGGGGAAGAAATGAAAATCATTTTATTAGAAGATGTTAAAAATAGAGGTAAAGCCGATGATGTAATTACAATAGCTGCTGGCTATGGTAATTATTTAATTAAAAATAATAAAGCTGTTTTAGCAACTGAAGAGAACTTAGCTAAACTTGAAGAGAAATTAGCTGAAATTAGAAAAAAAGAACAACAACACATCGATTTAATTAAAGCACTTAAAAAAGAAATTGATACTAAATCAGTTATGATTAGTATTCAAGTTGGTCATGATGGTAAAATGTTTGGATCAGTTACAACAAAACAAATTGTTGAAGCATTTGAAGAACAAAACCAAATCGTATTAGACCGTAAGAAAGTATCAATTGTTGGAAACATTAGTTCAGTCGGTATTTATACGGCTGTTGTAAACTTATATAAAGATATTAACGCACAATTTGAAGTTCACGTTGTTGAAAAGTAGGTGATTATTTATGCAAAGACAATTACCGCAAGCTGACATAGCGGAACAAAGTGTTTTAGCCTCGATATTTATTGATAAAAATTTAATGATAACAGCGGCTGACATGCTTGAACCGTCCGATTTTTATAATCAAAATAACGCACTATTATTTGAAGCAATGTTAGATCTATTTCAAAATGAAAAAGAAATAGATTTTGTTACTGTGGGTGAATATTTTAATCAAAACCCAGCTAAAAAAAGAGTACCACTTGACTATATCTCACAACTTTCAGTTTTATCTCCCTCAAGTGATGCTTTTGAAGAATCGATTGATATTGTTTTAGATGCTGCACTTAAAAGAGCAATAATTAGATTAGCCGGCAATGTACAAGAAGAAGGTTTTACTAAAAACATCTCAGCCGGAGAATATTTAGATCAAACTGAAAAAAGAATTTTTGATCTTGCTCAAAGAAGAAGAACTTCAACGTTTAAAAGTGTAAGAGAAATAGCAAAAGAATACCAAGAAATTACCGAACTTAACCGTTCAAGAGGAAGTAGTGTTACTGGACTTGATACCGGGTATGAATCACTTAATAGAGCCACTTCAGGTTTTCAACCAGAAGAGTTAATTATTATTGCTGCTCGTCCAAGTATGGGTAAGTCTGCATTTGCAATTAACTTAGCATTAAATATTGCAAAACCTAGAAAAGATAGTGAACAAAAACACGTAGCTCTATTTAGTTTAGAGATGAGTAATGACCAAATCGTTGGACGTATGATTTCAAACTTATCAGGTATTGATGGTATGCGACTTAGAGTTGGAAACTTAAAAAATGATGAGTGGAACGACTTAGGAGTTATTGTTAATGCTCTTGGTAGTTACGCTATTCATTTTGATGATTCATCATCATCTACTATTGCTGAGATTAGAGCTAAATGCCGAAAATTAAAACAAGAAGGCAAACTAGATTTAATATTAATTGATTACTTGCAATTAGTAACAGCTAAAGCACACACAAGACAAGAAGAAGTATCACAAGTATCAAGACAGTTAAAACAATTAGCCAAAGAACTTAGAATTCCAGTTATTGCCTTATCTCAGTTATCAAGATTAGTTGAAAGAAGAGAATCAAATAGACCAGTCTTATCAGACTTACGTGAGTCAGGTTCGATTGAACAAGACGCGGATATCGTTATATTTTTACATAGCGAAGATTATTATAACCGTGGTAAATCAGAACCAACTGGTGAGATGGATGTAATGATTGCCAAAAACCGTCAAGGTATGACAGGCACTTTAAAATTTAGATTTTTACCAAGTCAATCTAAGTTTTACGCACTCGCAGATAGAGAAGAAGATTAATAGTCTCCCCGTAAGGGGAGATTTTCATTCTTATTATTGGAGTATCTTATATATTTATGGTAAAATACAAAAGGTGAGAAAAATTGTTTGATAGATTAAAACTTATTGAAACTACATATGATAAACTTCAACAACAATTAATTGATGGCATTTCTGATGTAAAACAGATGACAAAAACAATGAAGGAATTATCAGATTTAGAAGAAACGGTCGAAGTGTACCGTCTTTTTAAACAAATAGAATCAGAAGTTTTTGACTTAGAACAATTAATGGAATCAGAAAGTGATCCAGATCTTCTAGAAATGGTTAATTTAGAATATCATACTAATAAAGAAAAACTATTTGAACTTGAAGAAAAATTAAAAATATTACTACTACCACAAGATCCAAATGATGGTAAAAACATCATTATGGAAATTAAAGGCGCAGCTGGTGGCGATGAAGGAAACTTATTTGCCGGCGATCTTTTTAGAATGTATCATCGTTACGCTGATACCATGGGTTGGAAAGTAGAAGTTTTAAACGCAATGGAAGGTACAGCTGGTGGGTTTGCTTCAATAGAGTTTATGATCTCTGGAAAAAGAGTTTATTCATTTTTAAAACACGAAGCTGGAGTTCATCGAGTTCAAAGAGTGCCAGAAACTGAATCGCAAGGCAGAATTCATACCTCAACAGCGACAGTTTTAGTGATGCCAGAAGCTGAAGAAGTTGATATTAACATTGATTGGAACGATATCAAAGTTGATACATATAACTCAAGTGGACCAGGCGGTCAATCAGTCAACACTACCAAATCTGCAGTAAGACTAACTCACATTCCAACTAATACTGTTGTTACTTGTCAAGATGGTAAAAGTCAACACGAAAATAAAGATAAAGCTTTAATAATTTTAAAAGCAAGAATATATAATGATATTTTAGAAGCACGTGATAAAGAAGAAGGAGCAATCCGTAGAAGCTTAATAGGAACTGGTGATCGAAGCGAAAAAATTAGAACTTATAACTATCCTCAAAATAGAGTAAGTGATCACCGAATCGGATTAACCGTTCAAAGATTAGATGCGATAATGGAAGGTCGCTTAGATTTAATTTTAGAACCGCTCATTAATGAATATCAAAAGCAACAACTAGTACAAGCGATATGATATTAAGAGACTTGCTTCAATTAGGCTATGAAAAAGTAGCCGAATTTCAAAAAGAAAAAACAGCAGCTAAACTACTATTAGCTGGTATGTTAGATATTTCACAAGGAGATATCTTTAAAAGATATCAAGATGAAATAGCTAACGATAAAGCTAATAATTATTTAGAACTACTTGATTTATATATTTATGACTCAGTACCGATTCAATATTTAGTAGGTTATACATACTTCCATGGTCATAAGATTGCTGTTGATGAAAGAGTATTAATTCCAAGACCAGAAACCGAATACTTAGTAGATAAAATAATTAAAAAATTTCCTAATAACTTAAAAGTATTAGAAATAGGAACTGGCTCTGGAGCAATTGCAATTAGTCTAGCAAAAGAAAAAAACTACGAAATTGATGCAACAGACATCGATAAAAACGCCTTAGATGTAGCAAAGACTAATTGCCGAATTAATCAAGTTGATATCAACTTGATTCAATCAGATTTTTATGAAAACATTTTTGAAAAATATGATTTGATAATATCAAATCCACCATATGTTTCAGAATATGACGAAATTGACGAAAGTGTGTTATTTGAACCTGAAATAGCCTTGTTTAGCGATAATTTTGGGACTGCTCACTTAACTACAATCATTAGTGAAGGTATGAATTACTTAAAACCTGATGGTATGATTATTGTAGAGCATGGTCATTTACATGGACTGTTTTTACATCATTTTGTTAATATAAATTTCCCGGAATACCGGACATTTTTGTTAAAGGATCTTCAAGGAAAAGATCGCTTTACATTAATAAAAAGGAGAAAGCTAGTATGAAGCGCGGCGATGTAATAATTTTTCCAACTGATACCATTTATGGTATTGGTTGTAAATTATATGATAAAAATGCATTAGATAAAATTTTTACTATTAAAAAAAGGGATCCTGAAAAACATATCCCAATTTTAATTGGTCAAATTATTGATTTAATTCCAATTGCTAAATATGATTTTAATACTTTAAGAGTTATGCAAACATTTTGGCCAGGTCCACTGACAATTGTTTTAGAGACTACAATTGATTTTTATGAAAAAACTGGTGAAGATACAATTGCGGTTAGAATTCCTAACCATGATTTAGCATTAGAATTAATTTCTCAAAACGGACCGCTTAGAACAACCTCTGTTAATATTAGTGGACAAGCACCTCTTAATACATACTTAGAAGTTAATGAACAATTTGGTAAAAAAGTCACTAAAGTATATGGTGAACATGTTGAAGATTATATTGGTGTAGCTTCAACTGTGGTTGATGCTACAGTTCCTGGTAATTTAAAATTAATTCGCGAAGGTGCGATTTCTTTTGATGATATTTTAGATGTTTATGAACAATAATCTCCCAAAGGGGGATTATTTTTTTTAATTGTGTTATAATTTTATTAAATGGGGTGTTAAAATGAAAATTGCTATTGCAAATGACCATGGTGGTTATGAATTAAAAGTACATTTAGTTAATTATTTAAAAGAAAAAGGATATGAAGTAGTAGATCTTGGAACTGATTCAAATCAGTCAGTTGATTATCCTTTGTTTGGTTATAAGTTAGGAAAAGAAATTGCAACTAATAAGTATGATTTTGGTATAGCTATTTGTGGTACTGGAATTGGTATTAGTATTGCTGCAAATAAAGTTAAAGGCATAAGAGCTGCCTTAATTTACGATGAAAAAACGGCAATTCTTGCAAAACAACACAATAATGCTAATATTATTGCATTAGGTGGTAGAACTCAAACTAATCGCGAAGCTGAAAAGCTTGTAGATACATTTATTAATTCAGAGTTTGAATTAAGACATCAACATAGACTAGATTTATTAGAAAAAATGGGGGGAGAGTAATGAATAAAAAACTAGTAATAATGAGTCATCCTCTAATTAACCATAAAATGGCTAAAATTAGAGACAAAGCAACAAATGCTAAAGAATTTAGAGAAAGTGTTTCAGAAATTGGAGCCCTACTTACTTATGAAGTAACAAGAGATCTTGATACAAAAGAAGTAGAAATTGAAACTCCAATTGGAAAAGCCGATTGTCATATTCTTGATATGCCAGTCGTATTAGTCCCAGTTTTAAGAGCGGGACTTGGAATGGTAGATGGAATTCATAACATCGTACCAACTGCAAAAATCGGGCATTTAGGGATGTATAGAGACGAAGAAACGTTAGAACCACATGTATATTATGCTAAATTTCCAGAAAACTTGAAAAAAAGCTTAGTCATCGTCTTAGATCCAATGCTAGCAACCGGGGGAACTGTTAGCAAAGCCATTGATATCTTAAAAGAACGCGGCGCCAAAAAGATTAAATATGTCGGAATAGTTGGATGTCCTGAAGGAGTAAAAAGACTTCAAACTGATCATCCAGATGTTCCAATCTATTTAGCAGCCTTAGATTCACACTTAACTGATCAAGGATATATTTATCCAGGACTAGGAGATTGCGGCGACCGTTTATTTGGAACAAAATAAAAAGATGATTCCACAAATTACTTATTTTATGGGTTTCATCTTTGGATTTGTATTAACTTTTATTGTCTTAAGGGCATTAAATATTGAAAAATATTTTAATAAAGGCAGAGTTTTTGAAATTCAAGCAGCATATGTTTTACTAAGTTTAATTGGGGGACACTTAATAGGACATATGGCCCACTTTATAGTATCACTATTTTAAATCAATAGCTAGAAGAATTTCTTCTAGCTTTTTTATTTCAAAAAAGTGATGTTTAATTTTATCAAAAGCTTCAAGATTAGTAATTGCTACTTTATAAACAACATCTTTTAAATATTCTTTTTCAACAATCTCTTCATCTTGAAGTAAATATTCTATATCACCAATTTGATCATAGTTAAAATGAAGCTCAAATAGTGTTGCTTTTATTAAAGTATAAAATGTAGCTTCTTTAATTGCATCAGCTACACCACCAGAATAAGCCCTAATTAAGCCACCAGCACCTAAATGAATGCCACCATAATATCTAATAACTACTGCTAAGATATTTGTGACATTGTTTTGTTTTAAAACTTCTAACATTGGTACTCCAGCAGTACCTGCAGGTTCACCATCATCATTAGAACCACCAAATTGAGCATTATCGCCAATTAAGTAAGCATAACAATAATGAGTTGCTTTTGGGTATTCTTTTTTTAATCTTTGAATAATTGGTAAAATATCACTATCACTAGCGATTGGTTCTAAAATAGTAATAAATCTTGACTTTTTAATTGTTACTTCAGTAGTAACTAAATTCTTTAAATACTTCATATCATATAAATTATAACATGTAATGTTATTATGTTATAATAAAGTTGGTGAAAAGAGTGAAAAGAGCTACTTTATTTTTAGAAGAATTAAATAAACTAGGACACGAAGCTTACTTTGTAGGTGGATCAGTTAGAGATTATCTTTTAAAAAGAGATTCTTTTGATATAGATATTGCAACTAGTGCAACACCAGATTTTTTAATGGCTAATTTTAAAGCTGTGCCAATTGGATTAAAATTTGGGACAGTGTTAATATTGTATAAAGGCTCTAGATTTGAAGTAACTACTTTTAGAAAAGACTTAAATTACTATGACAATAGACATCCAGAAGAAGTTATATTTTCAAAAAGTATCAATGAAGATGTATTAAGACGTGATTTTACAATTAACGGATTATATATGACTAAAGACTTAGAAGTAATCGATTTAATTGATGGCATTAAAGATCTAGATAATAAACTAATAAAAACTATTGGTAATCCTGATGAGCGTTTTAGAGAAGACGCTCTAAGGATGTTAAGAGCATTTTATTTAGTATCAAAATTAGAGTTTAGCCTAGATAAAAATACATTTTTATCAATTCATAAAAATAAAGAGCTACTTAAAAACATCTCAGCTGAAAGAATATACCGTGAACTTGATAAAATTGCAACACACCAAAATTCACTAGAAGCTTTTAGTTTACTTCATGATAGTGGAATATCAAAATATTTACCGGGACTTGAAAAAGGTATAAAATATTTTGTTAATAATGATATTAAAATTCAAAAAGAAATATTTTTTCCGTTTTGTTTTTATTTAAACGGAAAAGTTGATAAGTTTTGGAAGTTATCAAAATTAAATGAAACTCATTATCAAAATGTAATAAAGATATTAAAGCTAGAAAAAATATCACAAATCAACTTAGTTAAGTTTCACAGAGAAGATGTAATGGTAGCTTCAAGAATTAATGAAATATTACAAATATTTCCATTAAACTATCAAGAAATTATTAAACTTTATGATGAAATACCACTAAAAGATATCCAAGAACTAGCAATTAGCGTTGATGAGTTATTAAAAATATATAATAAAAATCCTGGTCCATGGATTAAAGATATTCAAAATAACTTACTTAATGCTATAATAAAGAAGGAAATTAACAATAATCATTTAGAGATAATTGATTATTTAGAAAAAAGGAAAGATAAAGATGAGTAAAAAAGAGAAACAAATAAAAATAATTGGTAAAGTTGATGCAGTTAACCAAGGACTAACTTACTATAATACAACTATTTTTGATCTAGATGGAAAAGCTGTAAATATTAAACTAAGAGAAGATATCGACAAAGTAATTATTGGCCAAATTTATGAGTTCACAGTTGAAAGAGAAGACAGAGAAGATAAACCAAATGAATATATCTTAAATTGTTTAAATATATCTAAAATTGAAGATATTTACGAAGTAGAAAAGTTAACTAGTTTATATCAAAAGTTTTATGAATATGCACCATATGATTTAAGTGATATGAAGCGCGAGATAGAAGCATTTATTTCAAAAATTGAAAATGAAATTTTATCTAATATTATTAAAGAAATATATAAAGAATACAAAAATAGATTTTATATTCATCCAGCAGCAACAAGATTTCATCATGCTTATATCGGTGGACTTGCATATCATACTTTAAATATGTTAAAAATTAGTGATGATATGATTAAGATTTATCCTTATTTAAATAAAGACTTGATGTATTCAGGAATTATTTTACATGATATTTGTAAAGTAGATGAGATGACCGGTGTTGACGGTGAGTATACAGAAGAAGGACTGTTACTTGGTCATATTGTACTTGGTGTATCTAAAATAGATGAAGTATCTCGTCGTTTAGGGTATGTAGATAGTGAAGAAGTATTACTACTTAAACATATTATTGTTGGACATCACGGACAATTAAACTTCGGTTCACCAAAAAGACCACAAATCGCAGAAGCATTAATGATTTGGTATATTGATACTATTGATTCAAAGTTTCAAGTTATTGGTGAAGTCTTAGATGAAACAGTTCCAGAAACATTTACTACATCAATTCCAGTAGCTGATAAAACTAGGTTTTATAAACACAAACTAACAATGAAATAAGGCTTTATGATAAGAAAAAAAGGACTCTTGGCGAGTCCTTTTATTTTTATTTTTGATTTAATTATTTAAATACATCAAACCATGTGCCCCATAATGCTTCAAAGTCTGGATTTGCAGTTCCATCAGCAAATGTAGGAATTAATTGGTAATCAAATAATTGATCTTTATTAATTTGGCGTGCACCCTCAAATTTATCTTCATTAGCACTGTCAGTAAATGATAAACCTTCAGATGTTAATAGACGATATTTAATTTCTGATTTCATTTGATTTGATTCATATTTAGCTTTAATTGGTCCAAATTGTTTTTCAATTGCAGCTGATACTCTAATTTGTACGTTGTAATCTCCAGCTAATTCTTTTAGATAAATCTCAATTTGAGTTGCGTTAACAAAATCTTCTGTGTTAACACCGTTTAATGGATTACCATCTTTATCTAATTCTTTTGATAAGTGTGAATCATTAGATTGTTCAGCAAGTTTTGCTGATTGCATTTCATTAACTACGCCATTTGCCATAATAATATGCCATCCGAAGTTAGTTTGAATTTTTGGAATATTACCAAGTTCAAATTCTGGATTTTCTGGGTCAAATGCAACATCACCATTATAGAAATCTAAATATGGGAATTGTGAAGTTTTATAATCTTTTACAATATTATATAAATGAACTGCTCTAGCGTAGAATACTTCGTCTAAACGTGAGTTAGATGATAAGAAGTTAGAAGAGTTAGTAATTTCTCCTAGAGTTTCTTGTTTTAATCTAAATCCAAAACGTTTGTATTCTGCCCATCTATGTTCATTAGTTAAATCATCATCAGAATGAATTCTTGTTGAATCGTTGAAGTGAGCAATTAATCTTTCAATACCTTTTTGTTCGCTTGTAGATTTAGAAATATATGTAAATAAATCTTTAACGAACTCTGGAAGAAGTGCGTGAACTTCAGCTAATTCAGTTTCTGATAATTCATTTGGATTATCAGGTGTACCATCTAAGTTTTGATCTAAGTATATTAATAAATGTGAAGATCTTAATAACCAATAATTATCATATTGTAATTTTGATAAACCAGCAAATTTTTCATAAATATCATCATAATGTGATTCGATATCTTTATCAAATAATTCTGATACTCTAGGAATGACATATAATTTTTCAATTGCTTCATCAAATGATTTAGCTCTAAATGCGTATAATAAGAAATCGCTTCTACCCATTGATGCTGGATAACCACTTTGTTCATATTGATTTTGACCGAAGCCTAAAATCATTTGATTCATTTGTTGTTCGAATTGTTTTTTCTCATCAGCAGTAATTTTGTCATAGTATTTTTCTCTAATTAATTTAGTTGATAATAAATCATTAGCAATACTAATTCCAAATGCTTTGTCAGCTGCTTCGAAAAATTCATCAACAGTAATTACTTTATCACCAATTGATGCTAAAGTTTCATTATCTTTAACTTTAGTAGCGCCTTTATATTCATTTTGTTTAGAGAATAATGTTCTAATAATTGGGTCATAAATATTTAATTCTTGTTCTTTTCTAAACTCTTGAACTTTTTCATTGATATAAGTATCAGTTAATCTTTTTTCAATCATTTCTTCTTTTAATTCAGCGATTAAATCGTCATTACCATCTAAGAATTTATCTTTATCTTCGTTTAAGACACCTTCTTGAGTTTCTGATTCATCGTTGAATTTGAATGCTAAGTAAACATATTCACCAAATGTGTTTGGTCTTTGAGAGAACTGTACGTTTGTTTCTTCGCCTTCCTTAGGCATTCTTAATGCGTTATAAACATGATTTCTTAAATCTGAGTTTTTAAAGTCATCATATTCAAATTCAACTTTAATAGCTTCGCCATTAGAATCTTGAATTTCTCCAGTTTCACCGTTAATTAAAGTTAATTGTTCAGCATGTACTAAATTATGGGCTTTAATAATGTATTCTAAAACTTCTTGGTTATCAAGTGCAACGTCAGGTCTTCCTGTTCTAGTACCGTTGAATGTATAATAACCATAATATTTTTCATAATCTTCTTCAGAAATCTCAACACGATTACCATCTTCGTCTTCGTATTTGATTTCATTATTAGTTCTAGTTAGATAATCAATAATATAAGCATTTTTTTCTTCAGTTAGATCAACATAATTAGGATCAGTAGAATCAGTTATTCTAATATCAGGAACTTCAAACCAAGCACCAACGTTATTAATTTTAATAGATAATTTTCTAAATGCAGCACGTTGTTCAGCTAAGTTTAAAAATTCTGTATAAAATACAGTTACATTATAACGACCTTGACGGTTGTTTTTGTAGTATGTAACGATTTCTTCATCTTTAATGAATACTTTCGAATCTTCATCTTCTAATTCTTTGTCTAATTGTTCTTTAGCATATAATCTAGTTGCCATTTTTAATTTATAAATGTCAAGTAGAGTATCAGAATAATTAGCATAATCTACTGTTTCGTATAATTCTTGAATTAATGCATCTTTTTGAGATGGAACAATTTTTCCAACTACAACTAAACTATCAACAAATGATCTAACTTTTTTTTCTTTAGAAGCATCTTGTTTTAAGTTTTTTTGTAAGTCTTCAATATTTTTAGTTCCAAAAACAGCACTATTAACTGACTCTTCAATTACCTTGCGATGATCGTCGTTAGTGTAGTCAACTTTTGCTAAATATTCGCTAAAAGCTTTCTCGTCAATTAATGTTTGTAATACGCTTAATGCATCAAAACGAAATTCATTGTATAATTCCTCTTTTGTTACACTATGTTTTCCAGCACTTGCATAAACGCTATTATCAATGCTTCCAGTTGGGAATTTATCCGAATTTTTCCCACATGCAGTAAGAGTTAGCGTTGATAGTAGTACAAGTACTAAGATTAATAAACTCTTCACAAATTTGTTCTTATTCATAATATTTTTTCACTCCTTAAGTTCTTTCAATAAAATAATACAAGCACTAATAATATTAACACTTTTAATTAATAAAAGCAAATTATTAACTAATAAAAAACATCTAATTTAAGATAAATCTTATTATGTGCTAAAATTAGAGTGGTGAAATGAATGGAAATTAGAATACTTGCAAGTGGATCAAAAGGAAATTCCATCTCTTTAATTAGTGGCAATAGCCACTTATTAATCGATGCTGGAATCTCATATACTAGAATTAAAACAAGACTACAAGAACAAAACATTTCAGTTGATAGTATTACTGATATAATTATAACTCACGAACACCGTGATCACGCTAGTGGATTACGGGTTTTTCTAAATCGTCATCCAAGTACTAATGTTCATCTAACTAAAGGGACAATGGACGGTTTAGATGTGGCTACAATAGAGTCAATTAATAATTATAATTTTATTACTCCGGAACAAATATTTAAAATTGATGAATTTGAAATATTTCCAATATTATTATCTCATGACGCTAATGAGCCAATTGGCTTAATAATTTATAAAGACGGAAAGAAATTAGTATTTATTACCGACACTGGTTATGTTCATAAAGATTATTTTCCAATAATTATGGATGCTGATTTTTATTACTTAGAATCGAACCATGATGAAGTGATGTTAATGGAGACTTATAAGCGTCCCCATTCACTTAAAATGCGTATTTTAGGTGAAAGAGGACACCTATCTAATAATGAAGCTGCAAGAATCTTAAATGAAGTAATAACTGATGGTAATAGAGCTACTTGGGCGGTTGCTCATATTTCTGAGGATTGTAATACTCAAGAAAAGATAGAACTGGCAATTGTTAAGCACTTTAATAACCCATTTAAAGCTAAAGTGATCTATACTTCACAAGAGTCAAATGAGGTTATAAAAATATGAAAATAATTGCGGTTGGGAAAATAAAAAAAGGTTTTGTTAATGATGGTATTAAATACTTTCAAAAACAAATCTCAAAACTAGAAATAATTGAAGTAAAACAATCAAATATTAAAGATGAAGCAACACTTGTTTTAAACAAAATTAAAGAGCGCGATTACGTAATAGCTCTTGCAATTGAAGGTCCAATTATTTCAAGTGAAGATTTAGCAGTAAAAATTGACAATCTTAAAAATAGTGGAAGAGAAATTACATTTGTAATTGGTGGATCTACAGGATTAGATGAATCAATATTAACTAGAAGTGATGAACTTTTGAGTTTTTCTAAATTAACATTTCCACACGAGTTATTTAGATTGATGTTAGTTGAACAGATTTATCGTGCAGAAGCGATAAATCAAGGTAAACCGTATCATAAATAACACTAAATAGTTAATTTTATAAATAAAATCACATTTTTCAAACAAACAGATGACTTTTTATTAAAAACAGTGTAAAATAAAGGAAAGATGAAAGGAGATTTGTTTTAACGTGGCGAAAAGAGAAAAAAAGGCTAAAGATCCTAATAAAAAAGGATTTCTACAAGGCTTCAAAGATTTTATATCTAAAGGAAGCGTAATTGATTTAGCAGTTGCGGTTATAATTGGGGGCGCGTTTGGCGCAATCGTCAACTCAATGGTTAAAGATATTATTATGCCACCGATAGCATTATTATTTGGAGACAGAGGTTTTGAGCACCTTTATTGGGTAATGAAAGGTGCAGATCCAATGAGTGAAGCAGTTGTTAGTGGAGCTGAAGCACCAGGTGTAGTAATGTATTATGGTAACTTTATTCAAACAATCATTAACTTCTTAATTATTGCATTCTTTATTTATGTAGTATTTATTGTTATTATTAAAGGTGTACAAAAAAGAGCAGAAGAAAAAAGATTTGCTGAAGAAGCTGCTAGCAAACCAGCTGAAGAAGAAGTTCTAGCAGAACCAGAAATTCCACAAGACATTTTATTATTAACAGAAATTAGAGATCAATTAAGAGATTTAAACAAAGGGAACAAATAATCCAAATTCAAATCCATAATAAATTGACAATTGGGTAAAAGGTCCCTACTTGGGACCTTTTTACTTATTTGGAGGTATTAAATGACAAATTTAAAAGTACATAAAAATAACAAGAAAGATAAAACATTAGTAAAAGTAAGAGATGTTACTTTTAATGATGGTTCATTTAATTTAATAGCTGGACCATGTTCTGTTGAATCATATGAAATGCTAGATGAAATAGCATCTTTAATAGTTAAAAATGGCGGAAAGTTATTAAGAGCAGGTACATACAAACTTAGAACCTCACCTTACACATTTCAAGGATTAGGTCAAGAAGGAATTGAAATACTACACAAAGTAGGAAAGAAGTATAATTTAGTAACTGTTTCTGAAATTCCTAGTTTATGTGAGCTTGATTTATTTATTGAAAAAGTAGATATTATTCAAGTAGGAACTAGAAACATGGAAAACTATGCTCTTTTAGAAGCACTTGGAAAAACAAATAAACCAATCATTTTAAAAAGAGGACAACAAGCAACCATTGAAGAATGGTTACTAGCTGCTGAATATATATTAAAAGGTGGAAATGATCAAGTAATTTTATGCGAAAGAGGTATTAGAACTTTTGAAACCTATACTAGAAATACACTTGATTTAAGTGCTGTTTTAGCACTTAGAGATTTAACACATCTTCCAGTTATCATTGATCCATCACATGGTACTGGTAGAAGTGAAATGGTAAGTAGTTTTGTTGAAATTGCTCACTTTATGAAGACAGATGGCGCAATCATAGAAGTTCATAAAGAACCGGAAAACGCGTTAAGTGACGGATTTCAAGCAATAGATTTTAAAGAATATGAAAGGTTAGTGAATAAAACATGGAAAAAGTAAAAATTTCACAATACAATGTTTATATAGATGAAGTAATCCAAGATTACGATTTTTATTTTGATTCAATTAATCAATCAAATCGTTTATTTGTGATTACTGATGAAACAGTATTTAATTTATACCAATCTACTTTTTTATCAAAAACCAAAAGAGAAGTTTTTTGGTTTATCTTAGAACCAGGAGATAAAAGTAAAAATGTTGATAATCTATTAAAGATATCAAGATTTTTATTTGATAAAGACTTCAAAAGAAATGACATTATTACATCATTTGGTGGAGGAATGGTTAATGATATTACAGGTATGGCAGCAAGTCTATATTATAGAGGAGTAAATTTAATTCATATCCCAACTTCATTAATCGGACAAGTAGATTCATCAATTGGTGGTAAAACTGGAGTAAACTTTGATTATTGTAAAAATGTATTAGGAACATTTTATGATCCAAGATTAGTCTTAATTGAAACTAATTACTTAAAAACACTTCCAAAAAGAGAAATAACTAACGGGTTAGGAGAGTTAATTAAAGCAGGATTTATTGGTGATGAAAAAATTATTAAAACAATCGAAAAAACTAAAGATGCCTACCTAAATCCTAAATTAATTAAAAGAGCGATTGAACTTAAAAAGAATTTTGTTGAAAGTGATTATTATGACCGCGGAGCAAGACATGTTTTAAATCTTGGTCATACTTTTGGTCATGCAATTGAATCAGCATCTAACTTTAACATCTCTCACGGCGAAGCTGTAATTATGGGTATGATTAAAGCTTTAGAAATAGGAGAGAGCTTTGGACTTACTAAACCATCTACGTTAAAACGCTTAAAAGATTTATTAGTAGAAATTGATTTTGAATTACCAAATGTAGAATACAAAGATTATCAAAACTTCTTACAAAAAGATAAAAAAAGTTTTGAAGAGGGCATTAAATTAACAGTTTTAGAAGATATCGGAGAACCGGCAATTGTTGAAATATCATGGGAAAAATTAAATGAGTTGGCTCATAAAAAAGAGTAATTTAAAAGGAACTATAATAGTTCCTCCTTCAAAATCACTAACCTTAAGAGCAATTATAGTAGCAAGCCTTAGTAAAGGTGAGTCTATAATTAACAATTATTTAGAGTGTGATGACAGCGAAGCTGTTATAAGTTCACTTATTTTAGCTGGGATTAAAATAATAAAAAAAGACTCTACACTTATTGTTATTGGTAATACTTTTAAAAATAATAATGAAGTTTTTAATGTTAGATCATCAGCAACCGCCTTAAGATTTTTAATTCCAATATTTTTAACAAAGTTCAAAGAGTTTAAAATTACTGGAAACGAAGACTTAATGGAAAGACCATTTGATGCCTTTGCTGAGTTGTTTTTGGCAAATGACATTACATATAGTTTTAATGATAATGTATATCATATTAAAGGATCAATTACTCCTGGACAATATGAAGTAGACGGAACAGTAAGTTCTCAATTTGCAAGTGGACTAGCATTAGCATTATCAACATTTAGTGAACCTTCAATACTAATTATTAAAAATAGATTAGTTTCAAAACCATATTTTGAAATGACACTTAAGATGATTAATCACTTTAGTAATAATCAAATAAAAATGGTTGGAAACTTAGTAACTATCTTAGAAGGAGATAATTATTTTAATAATAGTTATGATGTTGAAGGAGATTATTCTCAAGCTGCATTTTTCTTAGTACTTGCCGCATTAGGTTTTAAAATTAAATTAAAAGGACTCAATAACAGTTCATGGCAAGGGGATTTTAAAATCATTGAATTTTTAGAAAATTTAGGTGCATCTTTCAAATTCGAAGATGACTACTTAGTATTAGACAAAGTAAATTTAAAACCTAATACTTTAGATTTAATTGATCACCCTGATTTATTTTTACCACTAGCTGTATTTGCAAGCTTTATAGATGGTAAAACTAAATTTATCAATATTACTAATTTAAAATATAAAGAAAGTAATCGATTAAAATCACTAGTAACTAACTTTGATAATTTAAAAATTAGATATCAAATAGCTGAAGACTGGATAACTATTAAAGGATCTAAGCCAGTTGGTAATATTTTAATAAATGGATATAATGACCACCGCGTCATTATGGCATTTACTGTCTTAGGACTAGCTAATAAAAAAACATATATAATTAAAAATACTGAACAAATAATTAAGACATATCCCGAATTTTTTAACGATTTAATTAAATTAGGAGGTAATATAAAAATGAAAAAAATAGATGATATTAGAAAAGATATTATAGATATAGACAAACAAATGATTGAACTTTTTAAACTAAGAGCTGAATCGGTTTTATTAATTAGCAACGCTAAAAAAGAATTAAAACTACCGATTGTAGATAAGGAATATGAAAAAATTCTAATCGAAAAACATTTAGAACTCTTAGGTGATAAAAGTATTGAAAATCAATATAAAGAATTTTATTCAAAAATATTAGATATTAGCTACTCCTTGCAAGAAGGAGTACCTAAAATGGCATTAATAGGTAAAGGCGTAAGCCACAGTTTATCTCCTAAATTACACTATATTATTAGCTCACTTGCTGAGTTTCCGTATAGTTATGGTTTAATTGAAGTTGAAGATGAAAAAGAACTATATGAAATGCTACAAAAAATTAAAAATCATGAATATAAAGCATTTAATATTACAATGCCTTATAAAAAGACTGTAATAAACTATCTTGATATGTTAACTCATAAAGCACATGCCTCTGGAACTGTTAACTTAGTCTATATGAAAAATGGGATGTTAATAGGTGATAATTGTGATTATGATGGTATTGTTTATAGTTTAAGTCAAATGAATGTTAACTTAAATCGTTTTCCAATTTATATTTTAGGTACTGGTGCAACAGCTAGAACTGCAGCTTCAGTTTTTGATACATTAAAACTAGAATATACATTTGTATCAAGAACTGCTAATAAAACTCGTGATTTATCACCAGTTATTAGTTATGAAGATTTAAAGCAAAAAGACAACTATATAATAATTAATACTACACCAGTTGGAATGTACCCACATGGTGATGAGATGCCGATTGGATTAGAAGAGGTTAGAAAAGCTCAATATGTATTTGATGTTATATATAATCCAAATCCAACTAATATAGTTAAATATGCCAAAGATGGCATGGTTGGACTTGATATGTTAGTTGCACAAGGAATTGCAACATTTAATCAAGTATTTGAAAAAGATTTGAAAATTGATAAAAAAATAGTAGAAGCTATTAAAGAAGGATTAGATGAATAGTATTTATGAAGGAAAAAAAATAAAACTAGAAATAAGTGGAGGTTCACATCACGATGAAATACTTTTATCTATAAAAGGCTTTCCTCAAATTGATGTTGATCTTAACTTAATTTTAAGTGATATCGACAGACGAAGACCTGGTAGAGTTGGTACTACAAAAAGAGTAGAAGAAGATTTACCAATAATTGTAAGTGGAATTGAAAATAACAAAACAACCGGCGAAGAAATTATAGTTCGTTTTGAAAATAAAAATTTTCGTAAAAAAGACTACGAAAAGTTTTATAATCATCCACGCCCTGGACATGTCGATTTTGTATCAAGAATAAAATATCCAGATAGCCAAAACTTTTACGGCTCTGGACTTTTTTCAGGTCGTATGACACTTCCTATGGTGTTTGCTGGAAGCCTAGCTAAGCAAGCTATGAATTTAGAGTTTGTTACAACATTAGAACAAGTTGGTGCACTTTATGATATGGATCATTTAGATGAATATTTAGAGTTAGTAAAGAGCGATAAAGATTCAGTTGGTGGTATAGTTAAGGTAATAGTAAAGGGATTTCCTATTGGTTATGGTGGCCCGTTATTTCAAAGACTATCAATTAAACTTTCACAAACTATTCTTGCTATTCCTGGAACTAAAGGAATTGAATTTGGCGAAGGTTTTAACTCAGTTAATTTATTTGGTTCCCAGTATAATGACATTATATTAAATAAAGAAAACAAAACTAAAACTAATCACTCAGGCGGAATTACCGGCGGCGTTTCTAACGGTAATGATTTAGAGTTTAGAGTTGTCTTTAGGCCAGCTTCATCAATTGGTAAAACTCAAAAAACATACTCATTTGAAACCAATCAGTTAGAAGATTTAACTATTACTGGAAGACATGATGTTTGTTATGTACGAAGAGCTTTAGTTGTAGTTGAGTGTATGGCTGCACTTGCTCTATTAGATGAATTATTATGAAATTAGAAAATGTTTTTGGAATTGGTAAGAAAACTGCATATAAACTAAGAAATAGTAATATTTGGAACCCATATGATTTAGTAATGACTTTTCCTAAATCATATGAAAACTATAATATTACTAATTTTTATCAAACTAGACACTTAGATATTATTACAGTCATTGGTAAAATTGTTAAAATTGAATCTTTTACTAAAAATATAAATATTATTAAATTAGTATTAAAAGTTGATAAAGCACTAACTAACGTTATAATCTTTAATCAACCTTTTTTATTAAATAGTTTAAAAGAAGATGATGTAATTTTAGTTAAAGGTAAATTTAATTTATACAAAAATGAGATTGCAGCAAGTAAAGTTTCTAAAAACATTGAAAAACTTGCTATTACACCACTTTATAATATTAAAGACGTAAATGATCATACAATGAGTGTAGCTATTAGTCATTTACTTAAAAATAATAGTGTCACTATTTATGAAACACTACCAATTCAAATTTTAAAAGAATTTAACATACCTAGTAGAATTGATGCTATTAATATGATTCATTTCCCAAAAGATGAAAACCAATTGGAACAAGCTTTAAAAAGATTTAAATACGAAGAAGCTATTCATCTCCAACTTGATTTATTAAAAGATAAATTAAATAAGCCAAAAAGAGATCCTATCTTATATGATTTAGAAATAGTTAAAACATTTATTGATTCAATTCCATATGAATTAACTGAAGATCAAAAACTAGCAACTAATGATATATTTAGAGATTTTAAAGGAAATACTAGATCAAAAAGATTAATCCAAGGCGATGTTGGATCAGGAAAAACAATCGTTGCTATTATATGTGCTCTTGGCATGATTACTGCAGGAAAACAAGCAGTTTTAATGGTGCCAACTGAAATACTTGCTAATCAGCAATATGAAAACATCAAAAAATTATTACCTAACTATAATATAGAATTATTAACTAGTAAAGTTAAAAATAAAGAAGATATTAAAAATAGATTACAATCAGGAAATATTGACTTTTTAATAGGTACACATGCTGTTGCTAGTGAAGATGTTAACTTTAATGATTTGGGATTAGTAATTGTAGATGAACAACATAAATTTGGTGTTGAACTAAGAGAAACGTTACTCAGTAAATCACAGACAGCAGATCTTATTTATCTAACTGCAACCCCAATACCTAGAACGTTAGGTATTGCGATATTTGGTGATTTAGAAACTAGTATTATTAAATCTAGACCAAGTTTTCAAAAACCTGTTATTACTAAATATTTTACTGATGACAAAATATTAGATTGTTATAATTTAGTTGATGAGGCAGTAAATAGAGGTGAACATGTCTTTATAGTTGTTCCTGCCATTTCATCAACATTAAAAGATTATAGTATTAATAGTGTAAAAGACGAGTTAGAAACTAGATATAAAGAAAAACTTTATATCTTACACGGAGATATTAAAATAGAAGATAGAAGCAATATTATTGATGATTTTAGTAAATCAAATGGTGCAGTATTACTTGCAACTTCAATGGTTGAAGTAGGAATTGATTTAAAAACAGCAACTATTATGGTTGTTTTAGGAGCTGAAAACTTTGGGCTTTCACAACTCCACCAGCTTCGTGGTCGAGTTGGAAGAGGTAAAAAGCAAGGATATTTTTACGCAATATCGCAAAATGATGATGTTGAAAGATTAAAACTACTAGAACAAACTAATGATGGATTTAAATTAAGTGAAATTGATCTTAAGTTACGTGGTCCAGGTGAATTTTTAGGTTTAAGACAAAGTGGAGAATTTAAATCAGAGTTTTTAGATTTTAACTTAGATTATAATATTTTAGTAGATGCTAAAAAAGTGGCATCACGTATTTTAAGTAATAAAAAGGTATTAAATGAACCAGGATATTACTACTTAAATAAGATTGTCAATAAATAATAAGATAATATCTTATGTTATAATTAAATAAAGGAGTGATTGCATGATAAAAATCGCTATTGATGCAATGGGCGGAGACTTCGCACCAGAGCAAATTATAAAAGGAGTTAATCTAGCTATAGAAAAACACGATGATATAGAACTTGTTTTATATGGTGATGAAAAACTAATTAAAAAACATTTAAAAGAAAATAGTAGAGTAAATATTGTTCATACTACCGACTTTTTAGATATGGGTGTTGAAGATCCAGTAAAAGAATTTAGAACAAACCCAAATCATTCGCTATTTTTAGCAATGAGATCAGTAAAAGAAGGCGAAACAGACGCCATTGTAAGTGCAGGTCCAACTCAAGGTTTAGTAGTTGGCGGGCATTTTATATTAAGAAGAATAAGAGGAATGAAAAGAGTTGCAATTGCACCATTTATTCCAGATTTTAATGGAAGACAAAGAATTTTATTGGACTCAGGTGCAAATGTTGAGTTTAAACCAGAACACTTATTAGATTTTGCAATTGTTGCATCAATAATTGCTAAATCATATTTAAATATTGAAGAGCCTAAAGTTGGTCTTATTAACATTGGCTCTGAAAAAGGAAAAGGCAGAGCTGATGATTTATTAGCATATGATTTAATGGCTGAAAATAAATTAATTAACTTTATTGGAAACGTTGAACCTAAAGAAATGTTACTTACAGACTGTGATGTTTTAGTTACAGATGGATTTACGGGTAATGTCTTAATGAAGTCATATGAAGGAGCAATTAAAGCATTTTCTACAGCCATTAAAACAGAAGTTGAAAACTCATTTAAAGTTAAAATGGGCGCATTACTTATGAAAAGTGCATTTAATAATATTAAAGAAAATACTAATGCTGAAAAAGTTGGTGGAGCAATTTTAGTAGGAGTTGATGGTATTTTAATTAAGGCTCATGGTTCGTCAAATGATTTTGCATTTTATAATGCAATTAGACAAGCCAGAAGTATGGCTAAAGCTGATATAATTACTAAAATTAAAAAAGCTATTGAGGAAACACATAAAAATGAATGAAGCTAAGGATGTATCAATCCTACTAGAAAAAATTAAATTAAAACCAAAAAAATTAGAACATTATAAAACTGCTCTAACTCACTCATCATTTGCCTATGAACAGGAACTTGAAAGTAATGAGAGACTAGAGTTTTTAGGAGATGCTGTTTTAGAGGTGTTAATGAGTGAATACTTATACCAAAACTCAAAGGAGTTAGATGAAGGAACGATGACTAAGCGCCGCGCTCAATTAGTATGTGAAGAAGCTTTATTTGCTTACGCTATGAAAATAAATTTAGTCGATTTTTTAAAACTTGGAAAAGGCGAGCAAATAAAAGGTGCTTCACAAGCAACTGTGGCGGATGCTTTTGAAGCATTAATTGGGGCAATCTATATAGATTTAGGTTTTAGAGCAGCCAAAAAGTATTTTTATCAATTAGTTATACCTAATGTTAACCTAGCTGCTGATATTAGAGATTTTAAAACAATCCTACAAGAATATGTACAAGGCGATAAAAGATCACTTTTATACCGAATAATCGATGAACAAGGGCCATCTCATGATAAATCATTTACAGCTGCTGTTTACTTAGATGGTGAGATATTACTTGGTCAAGGAATTGGTAAAACTAAAAAAGAAGCTGAACAAAAAGCAGCTGAAGAAGCATTAAAAAAGGGGAAGTTCAATGTTGATCAAACAAATTTATGATGAATATGGTTTGCCAATAGAGCGAATCATTAACAAAGAATATAAACGATTAGGATTAAAACTACCAGAGTCGATGGTTCTTTTAGCTTTGTTTTCTATATATGAAAGAAGAAGAAACTTTACAATTGCTGCTATTTCAAGAAGAGTAGAATACACTAGAGAAGAAATTGGCCAATATATACTAATTTTACAAGAAAAAGGATTTGTAAAAGTAGAACTAGAAGTAAATAAAGACGGTAGAGAAAGAGAAGTCTTTAATCTAGATCCAGCTTTTCAAAAAATCCAAGCATTAATTGTAAAAGACTATGAAGAAAAAAAGACCGTAGAATCAGCAGAACACATAGGAAGAATGATGGGACTACTTGAAGATAACTTAGGCCGTGTTTTATCGGCATATGAAATGGATTTAATAAGAAAGTGGTATCTAAAAGATACACTAACGTTTGATGATATTGAAAAAGAAATACGTCTAGCTATTTCCCAAAGTAAATGGTCAATTAATCAAATTGATAGAATTTTAATGACTGATAAAACTGACACAAGAGAAGTTGATCCAGAAACAGCAAGAGTAGTAAAAGATTTATTTAAAAAGCTATGAAAAAAGAACTAATTACTAAAACTCTTAACAAGATGTATCCAGATGCAAAGGCCGAATTAGATTACACTAATAACTTTGAATTACTAATAGCAGTTGTCTTAAGTGCACAAACAACAGATATTGGGGTTAACAGAGTAACACCTGAGCTATTTAATAAGTTTCCAACACCCGAATTGTTAATGAACGCTAATCAAGAAGAAGTTGAAGATTTAATAAAAACCATCGGACTATACCGTAGTAAAGCAAAAAATATTATTGGTTTAAGTAAAATTTTAGTAGAAAAGCATAATTCCGTGGTTCCTTCTAAAAGATCTCATTTAGAAGCCCTTCCCGGGGTTGGAAGGAAGACTGCTAATGTAGTATTATCAAACGCTTTTGGTAAGAATTATATTGCGGTTGATACTCATGTATCAAGAGTATCCAAAAGATTGGGTATTGCATTAGAAAGCGATAATGTGCTGACAGTAGAAAAGAAAATAGAATCATTCTTTGATAAAGGTGATTTACACAAACTTCATCACCAATTAATCTTTTTTGGAAGATATCATTGTACAGCTAGAAAGCCAAAGTGTGATGTTTGTGAGTTAAAAGAAGTTTGCAACTTTTATAAAAAAATGAAAAAATAATTGATTAAAGAGCCCTTCCGGCTCTTTTTTATATATTGATAGGCTTTTCAATTTCATATATTTTTGATAGTATCAAGATAAGGGCAACTTCGAACATGAAAAATGAAAGGAATGGTAAAATTGTTTATTAACTTTAAGAAACTTTTAGCACACCAACCAGAAGTAAAACTTCAAGAGACTAAAAACACAGTTGGGTCTATTGTCAGATGGGAAAGGAAAAGAAGAAACATGACGCTACATGAAGGCGCAGAAGGTATTTGTAGTGTTTCATACTTATCTAAAGTAGAAAATAGTCTAATCGAACCAAGTGAACAAATATTAGATAACTTAAAAAAACGTTTAGAAATTGAAACACTCATTGATTTTGATTTACAAAGATATGATGAACACTACGACGATATCATTCAAACTATATTTAACTATAAACAAGTGTCAAGTTTTTACTATGATATGTATTTTGGAAAAAAAGATTATAAATCAAAATTAATTTTATATTCTTTTTATATTTCAAATGATGCACTAGAAAAAGCAAGGCCTTTATATAAAGATTTGGAAATTGAAATATCCAAATTAACTCATAAAGAAATAAATCTTTTTTTCTATATGACATCACTTCTTTTTTATAAAGAAGGTAGATATTATTTATCTCATGAAGTGTTAAAATTAACAAAAATCATAACTAATGAATTATCACTAAAGATATTAATTGATCATTTAAGATACTTACTACAAGTATTAATTGGTAGAAATGAAGAAGCATTTAAAACTTTTAAAAAATTAAAAGAAGTATTAATAACTAATCAAAACTACAAAAGATATCAAGATTTATCTAATGAAAGAGTAGTATTAAACTTAAGTCATGTTAGTTATGATGTTGGAGTAAGTAAAATAAATAAGTTAAAAGAAAGATCAAAAATCGAAAAACTTAAATATCTTTCTTTTTTACAATACATTAATGATCGAAATATTAACATTTCAAAAGTTGAAAGTCATAAAAAAGAAAATCCAGAACTTTATATGATTTTATTATTACATTATGATAGATTAAATGATTTTAATAAAATCCAAGAACTAATTAAAGAAGATAAAAAGTTTAAGTTAAACTTTATAGTAGAACAACTGGAGTTTTTTCTAGTAAGTAAATATACATCTGATCAAGAATCATTTTCTAGATACATTATTCAAATAACTAAAGATATTAAATCAAACTATAACGGAATTAATGTTATAAATAAGTTATTTGATGTTGCAGCTAGTTATTTTGAGAATCAAAATTACTACAAAACAGCAAATTCGATTAGAAAACAACTATTTTTGTTACAAGAAGACTTAAAGAAATCATCTGAGTTCTAGTTTGTGGTAAAATTACTAGTAAGGGAGATGATAAAATGAAGAAAGTTTGGCCTGTTTTGCGAAAAAAAGCTCCATATATCATGTTGTTACTAGGAATTTGGATTATTGTTATAATGTTTATTGCCGGTGGAATATACACAAACGAAGAAGTCTTTTATCCAAAAGATCCATCTAAAGTTTATAATTTTACTGTATTTCAAGCTTTATTTGGTAAAAGTTTAGTTTATGATGGCGTATCAAAAACATTCTTTAAATTTAATCCAATTGGAATATTAATATTACCTTTAATTGTGGTTGGGTTAATACTACCAACATTTAACCGCATATATTATCGAATTAGACATTTGTTAAGTGGTTCATTTTTATTAGTTGCTGGCGCACTTATTTATATGCTTCCTGCAACTGCAAGAATTGGTCAAGGGTTCGAAGACCCATTAAATGTTACTGTCACATCAGGAGCACCACTAATTATAGCTGGAATATTTACATTCCTATTTGGCTTAATTAATATTATTATTGCAATTGTAAGAGAGAAAAATTAAAGTAAACACCTCTAACTATTACTATTATTAGTTGGAGGTGTTTTTTTAATGTTTATATTTAAATTCATTAATTTATTATTAATGTCAATATCATGGACTAATGTTGAAGTAGAAGTTCCAGTTTATGAAGATATAGCAAACTACATTACAATTCCATATGCTACTTTATTTGAAGATGGCGAAGAAATTATTGATGAGGATATGTATTATGTATATAACGGAGTAGATAATACGTATTATAGTGATCTAAATACTAATTATTTAGGAATTATAAGACATTCTATTAAAGTAGTTTTTCCTAATTACTATCGCGAGTCAAAACAACAAATTGTTTTTAAAATAGTTGATAAAACTAATCCGGTAGTTACTTTTATACCAGAGTTTACGATTTTAGTTGGTCAACAAATACCAGATTTAAAAATTGGATTAAAATATTATGATAACTATGATCCAATTGAAAATATTACAATAAACATTCAAGGCATTGAAACAATTAACAACAAACGGATTGGTGTTTATCCGTTTTTTTATCAAGTAGTTGATCAATCAATGAATTCAACCCTAGTTTCTTCAACGGTTAAAGTTATTGATACAACCGCCCCCATTATTGAAAAACTAAAAGAAATAAAACTAGAAATTGGTCAAAGTTTTGATGTTTTTACATTTTACAAAATAACTGATAATCACGACACCTATCTTGAGATAGTTGTTGATGACTCCAATGTTGATTATCAAAAACAAGGTAGTTATAATATAAAAATAACCGCTACAGATTCAAGTGGAAATGCGGCCATTAGGCAAGATACCTTAGTTATTACATATAGCGGAAAACCAATATTAACCGTATATCAAACTAACTTAGAGATAGAAGTAATGAGCAGTAATTGGTTAGAAGTCTTAAAAGAAAACATTAAAGAAGTATCTGATTTAGTTGATGACTTAACAAAAGATGATGTCTTTTTTGATCATAATTTAGATATCAAAAAGCTTGGAACATACAATGTTTCATATCAAGTTAAAAATTCTAATAACCAATCAACTGAAGTTGTAATTAAAGTTATAGTTTTAGATAAAACCAAACCAACTATCGAAATAATTAAACCACTAGAAATACCTGTTGGAACAAAATCATTTATTTATTATGACTATATAAAAATTAGTGATAATTTTGATGATACAAGTGATTTAAATATTTCAATTAATCAAAAAATAAACTTAAATGAGTTAGGTAGTTATCCGGTTATTATTGAAGTAGTAGATCAATCTAAAAATAAAGAAAGAAAAGAAATAACGGCCCAAGTTATTGATAATATAGCACCTGAGTTTTTATTTGAATTTAGTGAAGTTGAATTAGATGTATATCAAACTTACGATTTTACATTATTACAAGTTCGAGATAATTATGATAAGAGTCCTGAAATTTTTCCAAAATCAAAATACTTTAATGAAGTTGGTAAGTTTGAACTTACATTAACACTAGAAGATTCTAGTGGAAATATTACAAATAAATTACTAACTTTTATAATAAAAGATAATGAAAGTCCTATTATTAGCCTTTCAACATCAGAAATAAAACTGCCACTTAATAGCTTAAAACTAGACCCAAAAGACTATTTATTAGAAGTGTATGATAATTATGATAATTTAACCGCGGAAGATGTTTTAATAATTGATCAAGTAAATTATCAAGAGATAGGAAAATATAATTTATTATATTATTTAACTGATTTATCGGGAAATGAAGTTGCTGAGTCTATTACTATTATTATCGATGATACAAAAGCTCCAATTATTAAAGTTGAAAATATAACTATTAATAAAGGAGATAATATTAATTTGCTTTTAGGTGTTGAAGTAATTGAAGATAGTAACTATGAACTTAGAAGTTATCCCTACTCAATTAATACAAATGAAATAGGAACTTATCATATTACATATATAGCAGTTGATAGTAGAGGAAATATCGCAAAAGCAACCCGCCAAATAACAATAATTGATAAATCTAGTAATTATCGAGTACCTATATATATTGGAATAAATTTTATTGTTACAGGTGGTATAACATTAGGACTTTATGTTTATTTAAGTAAAAAACGTCGAATTTAATTGTTTTTTTGGACTTTTTAGTGATAATTAAGTATAATAGTGTTGTATAAAAATTATAAAAAAATGAAAGGAAAGATAAATTATGTCAAAAGTATTAGTAGTTTTCTGGAGCGGTACAGGTAATACCGAAATTATGGCTGAAAAAATAGCTGAAGGTTTAGAAAACGCAGGTCAAGAAGTTGATCTAAGAAACGTTATTGATGTTGATCCAAGCGAAATTAACGATTTTAGTAAAATCGCATTTGGTTGCCCATCAATGGCTGATGAAAAACTAGAAGAAGACGAGTTCGCACCTTTCTTTGAAGATGTAGAAGGGGATTTAACTGGTAAGAAAGTAGCATTATTTGGTTCATACGGCTGGGGATCAGGCGAATGGATGGAAGATTGGGTTGAAAGAACTCAAGATGCAGGCGCTGAAGTATTCAGAGGCGAAGGCTTAATTATCAACTATACTCCAGATGCAGACGGCGAAGATCAATGTGTTGAATTTGGCGAAGCATTTGCTGCGTTTTAATAAAAACAACCAATAAATGGGTCGATTTATCGGCCTTTTTTTTCTGTCAAAATCAAACATGTTATGATATAATATAGATGGTGATTTAATGTTTGGAACATTCTATTTACAAAGCGAATACAGTTTATTAAATAACTTAATTCCAGTTAAAGAATTAATTGAAAAAGCTAAGAAAAGTAACTACGATTTTGTATCCTTAGCTGACAATAATAACTTATATGGAATGTATGAGTTTTTTAAAGAATCAAAAAAACAAAATATAAAACCGGTAATTGGTATGAAAATAGTTGTAAACTATGAAGTAAACACTACTGGTTTTTTAATATATGTTAAAAATAATAAAGGTTATTTAAACTTACTTAAAATCTCATCAATTATTAATATTGAAAAAAGAAATATTGATTATGAAGAATTAATTAAATACCAAGAAGGTTTAATTATTATTTCTTCTGGAGATGACTCATTAATTGATGCTCATATTAATAACGGCGATATCCCAAGTGCTGAATCAATTACAATTAGATTTAAAAGAGATTTTAAAAACTTTTATATTGGCTTATCACTACACAGTGTTAACCATGAGTTTAAAATTGCTCCAAGTTTAACTAATTTAGCAATTAGACTAGAAGTAATGTTGTTACCACTTCAAAAAACATCATACTTATTAAAAGAAGACAAACAAAACTACTTATTACTAAGAGGTATTGACAATCAATCTTATCTAGATCAAGATGAGGGTGATTTAAGTTTTTTAACTAAAGAAGAATTAGAATATAGATTTTTAGATTATTCATTTGTTTTTAAAAATGTTAGTGATGTTATTAAGAAGATTAACTTTGAGTTTGAAGTTCCAAAACTTGAACTTCCATCACCTAAAACATCTAATTTATCGCCAGCAGATGAACTTCGGATGGAAGCTTTTAAAGGTTTGGAAGAAAGGCTTAGTAAGCCACATTCAAAACCAAAAGAAGAATATATTAAAAGATTAAATTACGAATTAGATGTTATTATTAATTTAAACTTCCCAAACTATTTTTTAATAGTAAGTGATTTTGTTAAACATGCAAAAAGAAAAGGTATTTTAGTAGGTCCAGGTAGAGGATCAGGTGCTAGTTCACTTGTTTCATATTGTTTATACATTACCGAAGTAGATCCACTGAAATATGATTTATTATTTGAAAGATTTTTAAACCCAGTTAGAATTAGTATGCCCGATATTGATCTAGATTTTCCTGATGACAGAAGAGATGAAGTTATAGAATATGTAGCAAACAAATATGGTCATGACCATATCGCATCAATTATTACTTTTGATACTTTTCAATTTAACTCATCAATTAGAGATTTAGCAAGAGTAAAAAACTTTACTGTTGCCGAAACTAACAAGTTAATTGATGATATTAGAAGAGGAACATTTGATGAAGATGACATTGATACACTTGAAATTATGAACGCTTCTAAATCATTAATAAATTTACCAAGACATACTGGAACTCACCCAGCTGGAATTATTTTATCTAGTCAAAAACTAAAAGAACTTATTCCACTTCAAGAAGGACCACAGGACTTCCCACAAACTCAGTGGAATATGAATCATTTAGAAGAGTTAGGATTACTAAAGATTGACTTTTTAGGTATTAAAAATTTAACTATTATCGATCAAACAGTTAAATTAATTAAATTATCAAACCCTAACTTTAATTTAGATGAGATTCCATATGATGACGAAGAAACATACAAATTACTTCAAATAGGCGATACTAATGGGGTTTTCCAACTAGAACAACCAGGCATGCAAGCAACACTTAGAACGATATTTCCAACTAAGTTTGATGACTTAGTGGCAACTCTTGCCTTATATCGTCCTGGCCCAATGGCTAATATTGATGTTTATGCCAGAAGATTAAAAGGCGAAAAATATGAACAAATTAATCCAATTTTAGATGAAATATTAAAATCAACTTATGGCATTATTGTTTATCAGGAACAAATCTTGCAAATTGCTAATCAGTTTGCTGGATACTCATATGCTGAAGCTGATATTTTAAGAAGAAGTATTTCTAAAAAAGACCATGATACATTAATTAATGAAGAAGCACACTTTATCCAGTCAGCTACTAAAGTCGGAAGAGATCCTAAACTAAGCAAAGAAGTATATGATTACATTATTAAGTTTGCTGATTATGGTTTTAATAAAGCACATAGCGTTTCATATGCCATTATTACTTATCAAATGGCTTATTTAAAGGCTAATTACTTTAAAGAGTTTGCAACTGTATTACTATCTAATAACATTGGTAATGAACAATTAACAAGAAAATACTTACAAGAGTTAAGAAATAGAGGTTATGAAATATTACCACCAGATGTTAATAAAGCAAGTGATCATTACCAAATCTTTGGTAACTCTGTTATGTTACCAATTAGCATAATTAAAAGTATCGGAAGAGAGACAACTAGAAAGTTTTTAGAAGTAAGAGATAATACTAATTTTAAAAACTATCACGATTTTAGAGTAAAAACAATGAATGTTTTTGGAGAAAAGAACTTAGAAAACTTAATTTATGCCGGTGCACTTGATAGTTTTGGCTTAAATAAGAAGACTATGATGATGAATACTAACAAGCAAGAATTAATATTTGCAGCATCTTTTGATGATGTAGTTATTAAAAAAACCGAAAAAGAGTTTTCAAATGAAGAGTTAATGCACTTTGAAAGAGTTGCCTATGGATTTAATATCTTCGCTAGTCAGTATATGGGTTTAGTAAGATATCGTCACGAGTTAAAACTAGAACCAATTAACCAATCAATTAAGAAAAAAAGAGCTAAAATTATTGCAAAAGTTACTGATGTCAAACAAATAATGACTAAAAATAATACTCCAATGGCCTTTATAAAAGTAAGTGATGAGTTATCAACTGTTGATTTAACAGTATTTACAAATCAATATAATAACTTCCAAAGACTAAAAGATGAAGAGTATTTAATATTTAATATTTCTCAAAACGAGTACAATAACCGAATAACGTATATTGTCCAAGACATAACTAAGGTGGTGTAACCACCTTTTTTATTATAAGTCCACAATTTCTCACATTTATTCTTTTTCTTTACTTATAATATA
>FZPS01000195.1_pt135 | contig 52052 bp, 65 predicted proteins | sample 1817821 | NCBI WGS metagenome assembly FZPS01 (sample SAMEA104158645, study PRJEB21678) | metagenome | place: Germany | collected 2015-04-21 | reverse complement strand
GTTCCCGTAGCACTCGAAAGGGGACTGAGGTTTGCCATAAGAGAAGGCGGTCGTACGGTAGGTGCCGGCGTAGTGACCGAGATACTTGAGTAATCCCCTTAAGGTGAAAGGGGGGACGTGGAATGGCTCAAAACATAAGGATTAGGTTAAAGGCCTTTGATCATCGGGTTTTAGACGCTTCGGCGCTGCAGATTGCGGAAACGGCCAAAAGAACGGGGGCCAAGGTTTCAGGCCCCATACCCTTGCCGACCGTAATTAATAAATATACAGTGCTAAAATCGCCGCATAAGGACAAGGACGCGCGTGAGCAGTTTGAGATGCGCACTCACAAGCGACTAATAGACATAATTGATCCTACACAGAAGACTATGGAAGCGCTGATGCAGCTGAACCTCCCCTCAGGGGTAGATATACAAATACAACTGTAGGGGAGCTCTGAGCTGAAAGGAGAGAAATTTGGATGAGTTTGGGAATATTAGGTTATAAAGTGGGTATGACCCAAATATTTGACGACGAAGGTATAGCGGTGCCCGTGACCGTTGTAGAAGCAGGTCCGTGTACCGTCGTTGCATTGAGGAAACCGGAAGTTGAGAGGTATTCGGCTATAGTTTTAGGTTTTGGAAGGGCTAAACTAAATAAGTTAAATAAACCATTGCAAGGAATGTTTAAAAAGACGGGCATTGAACCAAAACGTTGGTTGCGAGAGTTTCGCGTAGATGACGTTACGGCCTACGAGGTCGGTCAGACCATCGATGTGTCCATCTTTAAGGAAGGCGAAATTGTGGACGTAACTGGGACTAGCAAGGGCAAAGGTTTTGCAGGCGTCGTAAAACGGCACGGCCTTGGAGGCGGTCCTGCGAGCCACGGCACTTCTTTGTTTCACAGAAAACCAGGATCATCGGGGGCCAGCAGTTCCCCGGGCCATGTTTTTAAGGGAAAAGCCATGCCTGGTCGTATGGGAAACGAAAGGGTAACCGTTAAAAACCTTACTGTCGTGGCGATAGACAAAGAAAACAACTTGCTATTGATTAAAGGAGCCATTCCAGGGCCACGTAATGGCCTTGTTATGGTGCATAAAAAGGAGGGCTAGTTATGCCTACTGTCGATGTAATTGGAATCGATGGACAAAAGGTGGGCGAAGTTGCCCTTGCCGATGAGGTTTTTGCGGCCAGAATTCATGTTTCCGCCATGCATCAGGTTGTTGTAGCTTATTTGGCAGCACAAAGACAAGGTACCCATTCGACGAGGACAAGAGGAGAAGCTCGTGGTGGCGGAAGAAAGCCGTGGAGGCAAAAACACACCGGAAGGGCCAGACACGGGAGCATACGCTCTCCTATATGGGTTGGAGGGGGAGTTACGCATGGGCCTAAGCCGCGTTCCTACGATCAGAAGGTTAATAAAAAGGTCAGGCGTTTGGCCATCAAGAGCGCATTGAGCTTGAAGGTAAGGGAAAACAAATTGTTCTTGGTCGAGGGCATCGAATCCATGTCGCACAAGACTAAAGATATGTGTGCCTTTCTTGCAAGCGCTGACGTTCAAAAAAAGCCTTTGATCGTAATACACGAGTCTATGCCTAATCTTTACATGGCTTCTAAAAACATACCTGGGACAAAGGTTTTGCACGTAGATAGCATCAACGTTTATGAGATCTTGAACCACGAGCATCTGATACTCACGAAAGACGCGGCACAAAAATTAGAGGAGGTGTACTCGGCGTGAAGTTAACGGCATACGATATAATACTGCGGCCTATAATTACCGAGAAAAGTAGCCGTCACATGGTTTATAACAAGTACACCTTTGAAGTGCACCCAGGGGCAAACAAGGTGGAGATTAAAAAAGCTGTAGAGGAAATATTTAAAGTGAAAGTTGAAAAGGTCCATACTGTCAACATAAAACCGAAACCAAAGCGCCTTGGGCGATTTTTAGGACGCTCGAGAAGGTGGAAAAAAGCGATCGTTACGTTAGCCCCGGGCGAACGCATTGAGTTCTTCGAGGGCGCTAGGACGATTTGAAGGGGGAAGTCCAATGGGAATTAAGAAATACAAGCCCACGACTCCTGGTAGACGCCAAATGGCTACTACGGATTTTTCTGAAATTACCAGGAAAGATTTCGAGAAAAGCCTAGTTGTTTCACCGAAAAAAAAGTCGGCTGGAAGAAATAACGCAGGAAGGATAACGGCCGGTCATCGCGAAGGCGGACACAAGAGGCTCTATCGAATGATTGATTTCAAGAGAAACAAAATTGGCGTTCCCGGGAAAGTGGCCGCAATCGAGTACGACCCCAATAGGTCCGCGAGGATTGCGCTTATACATTATATCGATGGAGAGAAGCGCTATATCCTGGCACCTGTGGGTTTAAAAGTAGGAGACCAGATTATGGCGGGCGAAAAGGCTGATATCAGACCGGGCAACGCTTTAAAGTTGCGTGATATACCCGTTGGTACATTTGTTCACAATGTGGAGTTGCAGCCGGGCAGAGGCGGAGTTATGGCTCGTTCGGCAGGAGCTCAGGTTCAGATCATGGCAAAAGAGGGCAAGTACGTATTGCTTAGGATGCCGAGCGGCGAAATAAGATACGTCTTGCAAGAATGCGTTGCTACGGTCGGTCAGGTCGGTAACGTCGAACACGAAAACGAAGTTCACGGAAAAGCCGGCAGGAAAAGATGGCTTGGGAGAAGGCCTCGCACTCGACCTATAGCCATGAATGCCGTCGATCACCCCTTGGGCGGTGGTGAGGGCAGAACGAAGTCGAACAAGCATCCCGTTTCAGCTACCGGAATTCCAGCTAAGGGGTATAAAACTCGAAAGCCCAAGAAGGCCTCGAACAAGTATATTGTTCGCCGCAGGAAAGTTTCGTAAGGGAGGGAATTAACTTATGCCCCGTTCGGTGAAAAAAGGTCCTTATGTGGACCCAAAGTTGCTAAAAAGGATTGAGGAAATGAATGCGACCGGAACGAAGCGAGTCATTAAAACATGGTCCAGGAGATCGACGATAGTCCCAAGCATGATTGGACATACGATCGCGGTTCATAACGGACGCACTCATATACCGATTTATATAAGTGAGAATATGGTGGGTCATAAACTTGGCGAGTTTGCTCCAACGCGCAAATTTGGCGGACACGCAGGTCAAGAGCGCAGGACTAGGATAAGGTAGGGTGAGTAAAGATGGAAGCAAGAGCTGTATCCAGACAAGTTAGAATTTCACCCTTTAAGGCTAGACAAGTTTTGTCATTGATCCGTGGCAAGAAGGCGGATGAGGCGCTCTTAATTTTGCGCTATTGTCCCAAAAAAGCAGCACGCTATATTGAAAAAACATTAAACAGTGCTATTGCCAATGCAGATCACAACTTTGGCTTGAGCGTGGACGAACTCTACGTGGTTAAGGCCGTCGCGGATGAAGGCCCCACTTTAAAAAGATGGAAGCCTGTTTCAATGGGAAGGGCTCATCCCTTCAATCACCGAACTTGTCACATTACCATAGTAGTGGCTGAAAAGTAAGGAGGTATAAAGATGGGACAAAAGGTTCATCCCGTTGGTTATCGTCTAGGCATCATCCGTGACTGGGAGTCTCGATGGTATGCCGACAAAAAGAATTTTGCCAAACAATTGCATGAAGATATCAAGTTGCGAAAGTGGATAAAGAATAGATGGGGACATGCCGGTGTTTCAGCGGTCGAGATAGAAAGAATTGGAAATGTTATACGATTTACGATTTGGACTGCAAGGCCCGGAGTTGTCATAGGCAGAGGAGGAAGCGAAATACAGGAAGTTCGTGATGAACTTCAGAAAATTACTGGTTCCCGGGTCATGATCAATGTGCAAGAAATTAAAGATCCCGATAAGAACGCTCAAATAGTCGCTGAAGGTATAGCATCTGCTTTAGAGAGAAGGGTTTCCTTCAGGCGGGCCATGAAACAAGCTATATTTCGCGCAATGAAAGCAGGTGCTCTGGGCGTTAAAACCCAATGTTCCGGTCGTTTGGGCGGTGCGGAGATAGCCAGGCGAGAGTGGTATCTGGAGGGCCGATTACCGTTATCAACCTTGAGGGCAGATATAGATTACGGATTCGCTGAAGCCAGGACGATGTACGGCATTATAGGCGTAAAGGTGTGGATCTATAACGGAGATGTATTACCCTCGCTCGAAGAAAGACCTCGCGATGAGGTTGCGAGCGAGAGGAGGTGAAGTGGTTATGTTGATGCCAAAAAGAGTCAAGTACAGAAAACCTTTTCGTAGGCCTTTGCGAGGCAGGACGAAGGGTGGCGCAACGGTCGCCTTCGGAGATTATGGATTGCAGGCCCTCGAAAACATCTGGTTAACGGCCAGGCAAATCGAGGCTGCACGTATTGCCATAACACGCAAGATGAAGAAGGGCGGTAAGCTCTGGATAAGAGTTTTCCCTGACGTTGCATATACGAAGAAACCTTTAGAGACGAGAATGGGTAAGGGCAAAGGTAACCCGGAATTTTGGGTTGCTCCAGTTAAACGAGGACGAGTGATCTTCGAAGTGGCAGGAGTTCCCAGGGAAGTAGCAGAAGAAGCGTTCCGTTCAGCTGCGCATAAGTTGCCCATTAAGGTACGAGTGGTTGAAAGGGAAGAAATAGGTGGTGGAGGACAATGAGGCCTAAAGAGTTGCGTGACATGACCGTTGAAGAGTTAAAGGATAAGCATAAAGAATACAAAAAAGAGTTGTACAATCTTCGCTTTCAGCACGCGATTGGTCAACTTTCCAACACTGCTAGGATAACAGAAGTGAAGCGAATTATTGCCAGGATACTCACTATCATGCGAGAGAAAGAAACCGGGCGAGATCGCTCCTCGGTATTGAGTTAAGGGAGGGAGTTCGATGGAGGGGCGTAAAGCTCAAAGAAAAGTCAAAAGAGGAATTGTAGTCAGCAGCAAGATGGATAAGACCGTTGTGGTCAGGGTAGACAGAATAGCAAAGCACGCGTTCTATCACAAGCCTGTCCTAAAAAGCAAGAAATTCATGGCTCACGACGAAGAGAACGCATGCTTAATGGGCGATAAAGTTTTAATTGAGGAAACGCGACCACTTTCACGAAGAAAAAGATGGAAAGTCGTAAAAATTTTGGAGCGTGCTCCTCTCTTGGAGCATACTGAGGCTGTCGAGGAGGAATAAAGGCCATGATACAGTTTCGTACAATGTTGAACGTGGCCGATAACTCGGGTGCGAAGAAAATCAGATGCATCCAAGTCACGGGAGGAAGTCAAAGACGGTATGGTACTGTAGGTGACGTGATTATTGCCTCCGTTAAAGAGGCTATACCGAACAGTAAAATAAAAAAAGGCGATGTTGTGCGCGCCGTTATAGTGCGTGTGAGAAAGGAAATTAGGCGGCGGGACGGAACCTATGTTCGATTTGACGATAACGCAGCTGTGATAATCGATAACCAGGGGAATCCGCGTGGTACGCGCATATTTGGTCCTGTGTCCAGAGAATTAAGGGATAAAGGCTATACGCGCATCGTATCGCTAGCCCCCGAGGTCGTTTGAGGAGGCGGATGGCTTATGTCTAAGATGCGAATTAGAAAAGGAGATCTTGTCCGCATAATTTCAGGTAAAGATAAGGGGAAAGAAGGCAAGGTTTTGCGGCGCATGTCGTCAGGAGGCATGGTATTGGTCGAGGGCATAAACATTGTTACCAAGCATACTAGACCTTCGCAGAAAAATCCTAAAGGCGGGATTGTCCGCCAAGAAGCCCCGATTCATGTGGACAAGGTTATGTTGGTTTGTCCTGCCTGCGGAAAAGCGACACGGGTATCTCGTGCGTTTTTAGAGGACGGACGCAAGGTTCGCCTTTGCAAGAAGTGTGGCGAAATAGTTGATAAGCTTTAAGTTGAGGGGGAACAAGTAAATGGTTCCGCGATTACTTGAAAAATACAGAAGTGAAGTTATTCCGCGCATGATGAAAAACTTCAATTACAAGAACGTCATGCAAGTGCCAAGGATCGAAAAGATCGTCGTGAACATAGGCGTTAGCGAAGCGAAACAGGACATAAGGTATCTAGACGCGGCTATGAACGAACTTGCTATGATTACGGGACAACGGCCGGTTTTAAAAAGGGCAAAGAAGTCTGTTGCTGGCTTTAAGCTCAGAAAGGACATGCCTGTAGCTTGCTGTGTAACGCTGAGAGGCCCAAGGATGTGGGAATTCTTGGACAGACTAATATCGCTCGCTTTGCCGAGAATAAAGGACTTCCAAGGTGTATCGCGCAAAGGACTGGATGGGCGAGGAAACTATAACTTGGGCTTAAAGGAGCAGTTGATCTTTCCAGAAATCGATTACGACGATATTTTGCGCATCCGGGGCATGAACGTGAGCATCACGACGACGGCAAATACGGATGAGGAAGCTTACGGGTTGCTAAAAGAGCTAGGAATGCCCTTTAGGCAATGATGAGGAGGTCAAGATCAGATGTCAAGGAAAGCTCTTGAGATAAAAGCCCAAAGAGAACCAAAGTTTAAGGTGAGAAAGTACAACAGATGTCCCCTTTGCGGTCGCCCTAGGGCTTTTATAAGGAAATTTAACATGTGTAGGTGCTGTTTTAGGGATTTGGCGCGACAGGGAAAAATACCCGGCGTCGTAAAGTCCAGCTGGTAGCCCTATGAAATAAAGGAGGATCGGCAATGTATGTTACAGATCCGATTGCTGACATGCTAACGCGTATACGCAATGCGAACATGGCCTACCACGAGATGGTGGATGTGCCGATGAGCAACATAAAGCATCGTATAGCGCGAGTATTGAAGGAAGAGGGTTACATCAAGAATTTTAGAGTGATAAACGAACCTGGGAAGCCTTATCAGATATTGCGGTTATACTTGAACTATGGACCCAATAAGGAACGCGTAATTCAGGGGTTGCGTCGAGTTAGCAAGCCCGGAAGGCGCATATATGTCAATAGCAGGGATATACCTAAAGTTATTGGTGGGCTTGGAATTGCGATAATATCGACTTCAAGCGGACTAATGACTGATGCGGAGGCCAGAAAAAAGGGCCTCGGCGGGGAAGTCCTATGTTACGTGTGGTAGAAGGGGTGAGGATGTTGTCTAGGATTGGACGAAAACCGATACCCATCCCAAAGGGGGTAAGCGTTACCCTGAACGGTCGTACTGTCAGGGTAAAAGGTCCAAAAGGGGAGTTGAGCTTTGATTTGCTTCCCAACATCGATGTAGAACTAACCAATGAGTATATAAAGGTTACTCGGAAAGGTGAAGACAAAAAAACGAAAGCCTTTCATGGACTCGTTAGGGCGATGTTGAACAATATTGTCCACGGTGTGACTCAAGGGTTCGAAAAGGAGCTTGAGTTGGTTGGAGTGGGATATAGGGCGCAAATGCAGGGGCAAAAGCTCGTGCTCAATCTGGGCTATTCTAATCCCGTTGAATACATACCCCCAGAAGGAGTGGCCGTTACGACCGATGGTCCGACTAAGATAAAAGTCTCAGGGGCAGATAAACAAGCGGTCGGACAAGTAGCTGCGATAATAAGATCTTTCAGGGCACCTGAGCCTTATAAAGGCAAAGGAATTAGATATGTTGGTGAAGTTGTTAAGCGCAAAGCTGGTAAGGCTAGCGCTGCATAAGGGAGGTGGGCCAATTTGATTAAGCGTAAAACGCGTAATGAGATGCGCCTTTTTCGGCATAAGAGGATTAGGAAAGAAGTCCATGGTACTTCCGAAAAGCCGAGACTCTGCGTATTTCGGAGCCTAAAACATATATATGCGCAAGTGATTGATGACGAGCAGGGATGCACCTTAGTTTCCGCTTCCACTCTGGACAAGGAACTCAAGCCTCTTCAGACGAACCCAGGTTCCCTTGCGGCAGCTAAAGCAGTTGGACAGCTTATCGCAAAGAGAGCGACAGAGCAAGGCATTAAGGAAGTCGTCTTCGATCGTGGTGGCCATACCTATCACGGCAAAGTCAAGGCGCTTGCAGATGCTGCTCGCGATGCTGGATTGAAGTTGTAAAGGGGGAGTCTTTGCATGGTTAGGATAACGATACCAAAAGGCGTGGAACTCACTGAAAGGGTTATCGCTATAAATAGAGTCAGCAAAGTGGTAAAGGGTGGAAAGAGGTTTAAGTTTAGCGTCCTCGTAGTGGTAGGCGATGGCGATCGCTATATAGGCGTTGGCCTTGGGAAGGCAAGAGAAATACCGGAAGCAGTGCGAAAAGGTATCGAAAAGGCTAAGAAAAATCTAGTTGAAGTCAAAAAAGTAGGCAACACCATTCCGCATCCTGTGATAGCCAACTTTGGGGCGGCAAAAGTGTTATTGAGGCCAGCTGCTCCTGGAACAGGCGTCATAGCAGGAGCCGTTGTGCGTGCCATTATGGAGTTGGGCGGAGTTAAAGACGTGTTGACCAAGGTCATAGGAAGGACGTCAAATCCGATTAATGTCGCCTATGCTACACTTGAGGCGGTCAAAGCCTTGCGTAATCCCGATGAAATAATGAGATTGCGCGGAAAAAGCGAACAGGCTTAGCGGGGGTGATGGCATATGCCCAAGATTCGTGTTACCTGGAAAAAAAGCACCATAGGTCGCCCAGAAAGACAAAAGAAGTGCATACGAGCTTTAGGTTTTAAAAGATTAAATCAAAGCGTGATACATGAGGACACTCCTCAAATTCGGGGCATGATACGCGCTGTTGAACACCTTATAGTTTGGGACATGGTCGATTAGTTAGTTGGGAGGGAATGGAAATGCGTATACACGATTTGCGCGCTCCGATAGGTGCAAAAAAGAAGCCCAAAAGGGTAGGGCGAGGTAGAGCAAGCGGGCATGGCGGTACCTCCACTCGTGGATGTAAAGGGCAAAAATCTCGAGCTGGCGGAAACATACCGATACGATTTGAAGGCGGACAAATGCCTCTAGTTAGAAAGATCCCAAAGCGTGGATTTAATAACGCCCGTTTTGCTAAGAGGTATCAATATATAAATATTTCTTCCCTGGAGGAGAAATTTGAGCCAAACAGCGTTGTTGCGCCGGAGCAAATGTACGAAGCGGGTCTGATAAAAGATGCTTTCGTCCCAGTGAAGGTGTTAGGAAAGGGCGATATCACGAAACCGCTTGTAGTGAAGGCGCACATGTTTAGTGCGAATGCTGAAGCTAAGATCGAGTCAGCAGGCGGCAAGGCAGAGGTGATTTAGGTGTTTAGCGCCCTGCGTGACGTGTTTCGCCTGCCCGATTTAAAAAGCAAGATCTTATTTGTCCTTGGGATCTTGTTTGTGTTTCGCTTAGGGGCACACATTCCTACGCCGGGAGTGGACGCGAAGGCGATGGCAAGCTTGTTCGAACAGGGTGGGGTTCTAGGTTTGTTCGACCTTTTTGCTGGCGGTGCGCTTCGTCGATTCAGCATATTTGCTCTCGGAGTGACCCCTTATATAAATGCAAGCATCGTTATGCAGCTTTTGGCTGTTGTGGTGCCTGCCATTGAAAAAATGCAAAAGGAAGGCGAAGAAGGTAGGCGAAAAATTACCCAGTACACCAGAGTATTGGCCATATTGTTTGCCACCATTCAGGCAGTGGGCATGGTATTGTGGCTCAAGAGCATGAACATCATTTATGTGAGCGGTGTTTCTGTACTGGTCGCCGTCATTACGCTTGTCGCAGGTTCTATAGCTGTCATGTGGCTTGGAGAGATGATCTCCGATCACGGCATAGGCAATGGGATATCGCTTTTGATTTTTGCCGGGATTGTTGTGCGCGTACCGGAGTCCGTTGTTAGGACATTCGTCTTGCTTCGTGCTGGTGAAATGAACTTTCTCACTCTGATAATAGCTGGTGCTATCATGATAGTAGTCATCGCTGGTTGTATCATACTTCAAGAAGGCCAAAGGCGTTTGCCTGTTCGATACGCTAAACGAGTCATCGGAAATAAGATTTACGGTGGCCAATCTACGTTCATACCTTTAAGGGTTAATAGTGCAGGGGTAATCCCGATAATCTTTGCTTCTTCCGTTTTGCTGTTTCCTACTACCATTGCGAGATTTTTTTCTGCCAGTTTTGCACAAACTATATCTAAGGTACTTTCTCCAAGCAGTCCGATTTACATGATTCTTTACGTGCTATTAATTATCTTTTTTACTTACTTTTACACGGCCGTCGTGTTTAACCCCATAGAGGTAGCCAATAACCTCAAAAAATATGGAGGCTTCATCCCCGGCATCAGGCCAGGTCGGCCTACAGCAGATTACATTGAAAGGGTATTGTCCAGAGTTACCCTTGGGGGTGCGATATTTCTTGCAGTCATTGCCCTACTTCCTTCGTTATTGACGCAAATGCTTGGTATAACCACTTTTTACTTTGGAGGCACTGCAGTGTTGATCGTTGTTGGCGTAGCGCTGGAAACCGTCCAACAGATCGAGGCCCAGTTGCTCATGCGCCATTACGAGGGCCTTGTGAGGCGGAAGGGGAAAGCAGGCGGAATACTTCGACTGTAATTAACGTGATTAAGGAGGAAGGAAGTTGCGCATGATATTTTTAGGTCCACCTGGCGCGGGAAAGGGAACCCAAGCGGTTAAGCTGGCTGCTAAATACGGAATAGCACATATATCGACGGGCGATATGCTGCGCGAACACGTTAGAAATGAAACTGAGTTGGGCAAAGAGGCCAAAATTTATATGGATTCTGGTCGTTTAGTGCCCGATGAATTGATCATAGAAATGGTTAGAAGAAGGCTTAAGAAAGAAGACTCTAAAAAAGGTTTTATTTTAGATGGGTTTCCCAGAACGGTCAAACAAGCGGAGGCCTTGGACGAGCTTTTGAAATCCGAAGGGATTGTACTTGATGCTGTCGTGTTCTTCGATGCCGACGAAGAAACGTTGGTGCGACGTCTGTCAGGTAGGCGGGTTTGTCCCAACTGCAATGCGATTTATAATGTCTACAACGAAGATTACCCGAGTGAAGATTGCTGCAAAAATTGTGGCGGCAAGTTGGTGCAGCGCGATGACGATAAGCCCGATGTCGTAAGACAGCGCCTAAAGGTATACGAAAAAGAAACAGCTCCCTTGCTGGCTTATTACAAAGATAAAGGCAATCTCATCGCTGTCGATGCTTCTTTGGAGAGCGATGAAGTTTTGCGCGCCATCGAAGGTTTATGTGGAGGTAAAGATGATTCGAATTAAGAAAAAATGGGAAATCGAGAGAATGAAACGAGCTGGATTGATTGTAGCAGATGTATTAAAGCTCATGAATGACCTCATAAGACCTGGAGTGGATACCAGGAGCTTAGATGTCAGGGCTGAGGAGATGATAACTAAAAGCGGCGGAGTTCCTGCATTCAAAGGCTATTCTTTCCCGGGCGCGCCCTGTCCTTTTCCGGGGAGCATCTGTGTTTCAATCAATGACGAGATAGTTCATGGCATTCCAGATCCGAACAGGATATTAATGGAAGGAGATATTGTAAGCATAGATGTAGGTGCCTGTTTTGAGCGTTACTTTAGCGATGCCGCGTGCACCTATCCTGTTGGAAGCGTGAGCGCAAGCAGAGCCAGACTGCTTGAGGTGACGAAAGAGGCTTTATATAGAGCTATAAGAACAGCAAAGGCCGGTAGCACATTAGGTGATGTGGGATATACCATTGAGCATTTCGTAACTTCGCAGAATTATGGGCTTGTTCGAGATTACGCCGGGCATGGCATAGGAAGAAACCTTCATGAGGCGCCCCAAGTTCTAAATTTTGGGAGACAGGGTGACGGGATTGTGCTTAAAAGCGGCTTTACCCTCGCCATAGAGCCAATGGTAATAGCGGGGAAAAACGAGGAAGTAATCGTTTTAGACAATGGATGGACCGTTGCCACGGCCGATCACTCAGACGCGGCACATTTTGAGCATACCGTGCTTATTACCGAGGATGGCGGAGTCATACTTACACCGTGGGAGTGACGATCTTGGATCTCGAGGATTTTGAAATAGGCAGGGTCGTCATCTCTAAAAAAGGAAAGGATAAGGGCACATTTTATGTAATAATAGGCAAGGATGCATTGAATAATCGGGTTTATGTGGCTGACGGCAAGCACCGTTCCATAACCCGCCCGAAGCCAAAAAACCCTAAACATCTTCAGGCTACCAATTGGCACTTACGCGAATTGAAGGAGCGTCTGGAAGATAATCGTGAGATTAGCGATGAGTGGATACACCAACAATTGTTGGTGTACTACGAAAAGAAGGGTTCTAATTAAGAGGGGGTAGGTCAGCGCGCATGGCGAGGGAAGATGTCATCGAGTTACGGGGTACGGTGCTTGAGCCGTTGCCTAATGCAATGTTTAAGGTGGAGCTTGAAAACGGGCATATATTGCTAGCTCATGTCTCGGGTAAGATGCGAATGCACTTCATAAGAATCTTGCCGGGAGACAAAGTCCTGGTTCAAGTATCGCCTTATGACTTGACAAGAGGGCGAATTGTATATAGATATAAGTAGCTTTAAAGGGGGAAGTAGAATAATGAAAGTCAGACCTTCTGTGAAACCTATCTGTGAGCATTGTCAGGTTATTCGACGCCACGGAAGGGTATGGATAATATGTAAAAGAGATCCGAAACATAAACAACGACAGGGTGTAAGGAGGTAATCGAGCATGGCTCGAATAGCAGGGGTTGATTTGCCCAGAGATAAGAGAATCGAAATAGCATTGACCTATATTTACGGAATAGGCCTTCCTTCAGCAAAAAATATCCTGGCTGCCACCGGTATTAATCCGGACACCAGGGTGAAAGATCTTACCGAGGAAGAGATCAATAAATTACAAAGGGAGATAGAGAACAACTATAAGGTCGAAGGAGACCTTAGGCGTGAAGTCAGTGCCAACATCAAGCGATTGATGGATATCGGTTGTTACCGAGGACTGAGGCATCGATTGGGTCTTCCTGTCAGGGGACAGCGCACTCGAACGAACGCTCGTACCCGAAAAGGCCCCAGGAGGGCTATTGCTGGCAAGAAAAAAGCCACAATGAAGAAGTAAGAGAAGTTATTATTTAAGGAGGGAAATTGAGTGGCTAAAAGCACCAAGAGGCGCACGAGGAGAAAAGAAAGAAAGAATATAAATTATGCCGTTGCCCGTATCCACTCCACTTTTAACAACACGATCATTAGCATAACCGATAAACAAGGCGGTGTTATCGCGTGGGCATCGGGAGGAACGGTTGGCTTTAAGGGAACGCGTAAATCCACTCCCTACGCTGCTCAAATGGCAGCTCAAACAGCCGCAAAGCAGGCACAAGATCACGGAGTGGTTGAGGTTGATGTTATAGTTAAAGGCCCCGGGCCCGGCAGAGAATCGGCCATCAGAAGCCTGCAGGCGGCAGGTCTTCAAATAAACATGATAAAGGATGCCACCCCAATTCCGCACAACGGGTGTCGTCCTCCAAAGCGACGACGAGTATAATTTTAGTTTGGAGTCGAAGGAGGGAAAGATCACGATATGAGCAGATATACAGGTCCTTCCTGCAGATTGTGTCGCAGGGCAGGAGTTAAACTTTTCTTAAAGGGCGATAGATGCTATTCGGAGAAATGTGCCATAGCGCGAAGGAACACTATTCCAGGGCAACACAGCCATAGACGCAGAAAATTTAGTGAATACGGACTCCGATTGCACGAAAAGCAAAAACTCAGGAGAATGTACGGCATGACTGAGAGACAATTTGAGAGGTTCTTTGAGAATGCGAGCAGGATGGCTGGGCAAAAAGGCCATAATTTTATTCAATTGCTAGAGCGACGTTTGGACAACGTAGTTTATCGCCTTGGCTTTGCCTCAAGCAGAGCGCAAGCTCGGCAGTTGGTCTCTCACGGCCATATAACAGTTAATGGCAAGAGGTTAGATATACCAAGCGCTTTGGTAAAAGTGGGCGATGTCATAGGAATTGCCTCAAAGAGCCGAGATATACCCATAATCAAAGAAAACCTGGAGGTAGCTTCGGCTCGAACCACGCCCGAATGGCTGGAATTGCAGGCGGAACGCATGGAGGGGAGAGTAATATCCCTTCCAACGAGAGAGCAAATTGATGTTCCTGTCAACGAGCAGCTCATCGTCGAGTTCTACGCTCGATAATTATTAAGGAGAGGATTAGTTTGGAACGCGTTGTGCCGGATATTAATATTGAAGAATGCAGTTCGGGTTATGGGCGAATAAGGATAGAACCCTTGGAAAGGGGTTATGGCGTGACTTTAGGGAACGCCATTAGGCGCGTTTTGCTGTCGTCCATATCGGGAGCTGCTGTTTCTGCCATTAGAATAGATGGCGTATTGCACGAGTTCAGCACAGTGCCCGGCGTAGTAGAGGACGTTTTAGAGGTTATTTTAAATATCAAAAAACTGGCTGTTATATCACATAGCGAAGAGGTGCGAATACTCAGGCTCGAGGCGCAGGGGCCAAAGATCGTGACTGCCGCAGATGTAGTTCCCGACAGCGAGGTGGAGTTTCCGAATCCTGAGGCCTATATATGCACCTTGGAAGAAGGTCATAAGTTAGGCATGGACCTTTACGTGGAACGAGGCGTTGGCTACTTTACCATGGACAGGCCCAGGCCTAACTATCTGCCCGTGGACGTGTTGTTAATAGATGCGGTGTTCTCGCCGGTTTTGAGGGCTAATTATAGCATTAGCGCCGCAAGGGTCGGTCAGCGTACGGATTACGAGAGCTTGCTGGTTGAATTGTGGACTAACGAAACCATAGCACCTACGAAGGCCTTTCTCGAGTCAGTTAAGATATTAAATCAGTATTTCAGCCACATTGCTTCTCTCTTGGTGAAGAAACCGTCTGCTCCAGAGGAAGTTGGGGCATTGCAGGCACTCTCCGAAGAAGAGGAAGTGGACCCCTTGCTATCACGGCCCATCCGCGACCTGGAACTGTCTGTTAGGAGCGAGAACTGTCTACTTCGTGCGGGTATTCGTACAATCGGAGATTTGATCCAATACACGAGAGAAGATCTCTTGAAGATTCGCAACCTAGGAAAGATTTCATTAAAGGAAATAGAAGAAAAACTTGGGGCCTTTGACCTGACTTTGAGTTCTATCAAGGCAGAATCAAAGGAGGGCAAGGGTCAAAAGGATGACAACACCGGAAACGATTCAGGTGAAAACAAAGGCAAGGAGGAGTAAAGGATGAGGCATCGGGTACGCTCTAGGACGCTTGGGCGCTACAGCGCTCATAGAAATGCGATGCTCATAAACATGGCAGCAAGCCTTATCGTTCATGAAAGCATAGAAACCACGTTGCCGAGAGCCAAAGAGCTTAGGAGATTCGTGGAAAAGTTGGTAACTCGAGCTAAGGGCGGAAGTTTGCATGACAGAAGAATCGTCATATCTAGATTGCGAAACAAAGAGGCGACATTGAAGTTGTTCAATGAGTTGGCGCCTCGTTATGCCAATCGCCCGGGAGGCTATACCAGAATAGTGAAGTTAGGTTATCGTAAGGGAGACGCTGCCCCGAGAGCGATCATCGAGTTTGTTCAGTAATTAAATATGAGCAAAGAGAGGATTTTTTCTTTACGGGATGTAACGTTTTATTATCCCGATACAAAGAGACCTGCCATTTCGGGAATAACAATGGACGTGGAAGCCGGATGGTGGGTTTCGGTCGTTGGGGATAACGGATCGGGTAAGTCTACCCTGGCGAAACATTTAAACGCCCTGCTACTGCCAACGCGGGGCGTTTGTTTCGTGTTGGGAAATGACACGAAAGACTCATCTTTGCACTGGGAAATAAGAAAAAACGTGAGCATGGTATTTCAAAATCCTGAAAATCAAATCGTGGCTTCCGTAGTAGAAGAAGAAGTGGCTTTTGGTCCAGAAAACCTCGGGTTATCAAGCGAGGAAATAAAAGGGCGCGTCAATTGGGCATTGGACGTGACTGGCCTTGCTGAATTTGCGCAAAAACCCACATATGCTCTTTCAGGCGGCCAAAAACAGCGTTTGGCCCTTGCAGGAGCGCTGGCCATGAAACCTAAGTGCATAGTCTTGGATGAAGCCACTAGCATGTTGGATCCTGAAGGCAGAAGAGATTTGATGGAGGTCTTAAAGAAACTGCATGACGGTGGCATGACAGTAGTCACGATTACCCATAGAGTAGAAGAGATCTTAATGTCAGATTACGTTGCCGTACTTGGACAGGGTAAATTAACCTTCTATGGAAGATTAGGTGATGTTTTAGAGGACTCAAAACTGGTAGAGTTTGGAATAAAGGAACCGGCTATCTTCAGGTTCTGTCGGGATCTTAAGACAAGGGGCCTCCTTGATGATGAGGTTTTTCCTCGTGCTGAAGATATGGCTGAAAATGTGGTGCAAAAGTTATGTCGATAGAGGTACGTGACGTCAGTTATATATATCATAAAGATACTCCATTGGAGACGGTATCGCTTAGTAACGTCTCATTTTCTGTTGAATCGGGAGAATGGGTGGCCATAGTGGGGCATACCGGTAGCGGAAAGACCACTTTGGCTCAAATGCTTAACGGATTGCTGTTTCCCTCTCAAGGCGAGGTTTTCGTGGATGGATTGAAGCTTTATCCCAAGGCTCCTCATCTTAAATCAGTGCGACGTAAGGTTGGTCTTGCCTTCCAATACCCAGAACATCAGCTTTTTGCGGAGACTGTTTTGGAGGAGATGATGTATGCTCCCAAGAACTTTGGCATTCCCGAGGAGGAGGCTCTCAGAAAGATAAAGGAAGCTTTGGAGATCTTTGATCTCGATGAAGAGGTGCTTTCAAGAAACCCCTTTGAGCTGTCTGGAGGGCAGCGAAGAAAAGTGGCTTTAGCGTCCATCGTTGTGACCGAACCTTCCTATCTGGTTTTAGATGAACCAACGGCCGGGCTTGACTTTAAGGGCAGACAAGGTTTGTTTTCCGTTCTTGAAGCCTTTAAAGGCAGAGGTGTGGCCATAGTACAAATCACCCATGATATTGAGATGGTTCTTGACTATTGCGATAGATTGTTAATACTTGAAGATGGACGAAAGAAATTATGCGGACCTCCCGGCGAAGTTGTCGAGGATCTCATCGATAGGCCGGCAAAGGGCCTTGTGCTTCCGGATATTTTGGAATTTGCGCTGCATTTGCGGCGAGCGGGTTTAAATGTCCCTCTTACGTGGAGGGAAGATATTTTACTAGAGAACATCGAAAAAGAGGTGTCTTCATGCCTTTCTTAGAACACCTGTCTCTAGGGCAATACGTCCCAACCCAATCTTTTGTGCATTCATTAGATCCAAGGGCCAAGATCTTAAGTGCCATAGCATTGATAACCTCCGTTTTTCTTGCGAGCACTTCCCTTTGGCCATATTTTTTGTGGTTTGTCGTTCTAATCGCGATAAGTGCTTTGAGTAAGCTTTCGTTAAAGACGATTATGGCCTCAATAAAACCGGTCTTGATATTGATAATTTTCACAGTCTTAATAAATTTGTTATTTGCCAGCGGTGAAGAATTATTCAAGATTTTCTTCATATCCATAACAAAAGAAGGTCTCGCTGCCAGCATTAAGATGGGACTGAGGCTTTTGTTTTTAATATTATTTGCCAATATAACCATGATGACAACGAGCCCCATTGAATTATCCGACGGAATAGAATCCCTGCTTTCGCCTTTTAAGCGTTTTCACGTACCCGCGCATGAATTCGCCATGATGATGACGATAGCCCTGCGTTTCATACCTACACTTCTTGACGAGACAGATAAAATAATAAAGGCTCAGTTGGCACGAGGCGCTGACCTTGATAGCGGGAACCTCATAAAAAGATTTAAGGCCTTCATACCTGTACTGGTTCCCCTTTTCGTCATCGTGTTTCAGAGGGCAGACGACTTGGCCATTGCAATGGAGGCCAGATGTTACCGCGGGGGCATTGGGCGCAGCAGGATGAAACCCTTACGTTGGACTTTATCCGATGGGCTTTACTTGTTGACCGTCCTTTTGACTTGTGCAAGCGGGGTGGTGCTGGACAAGTGGGTGCTTTGACTCGCTATGCTGCGTTGATATCCTATGACGGTTCAGCCTTTCACGGTTTTCAACGACAAAGGAATCTTTTGACAGTACAGGCCGTTTTGGAAGAAACTTTATCTATTCTAAATCAAGAAAATGTTAAAGTAACATGCGCAGGCAGAACTGACAGTGGCGTCCATGCACTGGGACAAGTTATTCATTTCGATATGTGTTGGCCTCACGATTCGCGAAGTCTGCGAAGGGCGCTGCAAGCGAATTTGCCTCCCACTATTGGTGTATTCGATGTGGCTTCTGTAAGTAATGATTTCAATGCGAGAAAAAGCGCCCTCTGGAGAAAGTATGTTTATTTTATATGGAAGGGCGAATCCAGGCTTCCTCATTTAAATAAGTACCTTTGGTGGAACAAAAATGCTTGGGACATGGAAAAAGCAAGGTCCTTTTTAACGATGATAGAAGGCTGTCACGATTTTGGTGCCTTTTGCAGGAAGGCCGATCGTCCGTCAAATACGCGACGTACTATAATTGAGGCTGGGATGGAAACTGACGGTTTTGCAGTAAAGGTGACGATAACAGGAAGGTCTTTTTTGACGAACATGGTTAGGATTATTATTGGTACAATGGATCAAATAGCAATGGGTCGTAAAAGTTTATCGGATGTTGGCAGGCTTTTGGAAGAAGGATCCCGCGAAGACGCGGGGCTTACTGCTCCAGCTAAGGGGCTTTTTCTGTGGCAGGTTCAGTATGACCCATTGCGCTGGAATATCACGGAGTACATTGCTGTCGCCCGCAATTTCGTTTTTAGCCTTAAAAGATAGAAGGAGGTTGCCGTAGGTGTTGGGCATGGATATAGGCATAGATTTGGGAACGGCCATGATATTGATTTACATAAAAGGTAAAGGAGTGGTTATGAGGGAGCCATCGGTGGTCGCCATAGATCAGAATACGAACAAGATTTTGGCCGTTGGCTCGGAAGCGAAAAGAATGCTTGGCAGAACGCCGGGTAACGTCGTAGCAGTGCGTCCCCTTCAAAGCGGAGTCATCGCCAATTACACCATGACGGAGGCCATGATACGACATTTCCTGAAAAAAGTTTTGTCCGGCATCAATAAGTTTTTACGCCATCGAGTGATGATCGGGGTGCCTTCGGGTGCCACCGATGTCGAAAGAAGGGCTGTATTGGAAGCAGCCTTGGAAGTCGGAGCCAAAGAAGCGTACCTTATTGAGGAACCTATGGCCGCGGCAATAGGCGCCGGGCTTGCAATCGAAGAACCGAGAGGCAACATGATCGTGGATGTCGGTGGAGGAACATCCGATATCGCGGTCATCTCCCTTGGAGGACTTGTGGTTGCCGAGTCCCCGCGCCTTGGCGGTGATGCTATGGATGAGGCAATAATAAGATATGTCCGAAAGAAATATAACCTGGAAATAGGTTCACAGACTGCTGAAGCCTTAAAAATATCTATTGGAAACTGCTGCAAAATTTCAAATGATAAGGCAAGGACAATGATCGTAAAGGGCCGAGATGTGGTTCTGGGCCTGCCAAGACAAGTTGAGTTGACGACCGATGACGTCCGAGAGGCAATCGAAGACATCGTTGCATCCATAATTCGAAGTATTAGGCGCGTACTCGAGCTAACGCCAGCGGAACTTTCTGCCGATATTATTGACAGAGGGATCGCGCTAACGGGAGGAGGAGCTTTACTTCAAGGATTGCCGGAGCTCATATACGAACAAACGGGCATTCATACTTATGTGGCTGATTCACCCTTGGAATGCGTAGCCCTGGGTACAGGTAAAGCGCTTGAGGAGTTGAATGCCCTAAGAGAGGCCGGGGCTGTTTATTCGGCTTTGAAGAAGAGCTCAAGCTCTTGGCGTTAGGTGTTTAAGATTTTAAAGAAAGGTGGACTCTTTTGGTATGTATCGCGGTATATATGGCGCTACATCGGCGATGTTGGTTCAGGAAAAAGCAATTGATGTAACGTCTAATAACCTTGCAAACATCGACACCGTGGGTTTTAAGAGGAGGATTGCGGTCAATAAATCCTTTCCCGAGGTTTTAGTGCAACGCAGAGAGTCTGTTGAGCCTTTAGGCAAAGCGATGTACTGGCCCATAGGCAATTCCAGTCTCAACGTAGTGCTTTCCGAAACGGCAATAGATGCTTCTGAAGGCGTTATCAGAGTGACGGATAATCCCCTTGACGTAGCTATCTCCGGAAGAGGTTTTTTCTCCCTTCAAGACGGTGCAGGCAATGTATTTTATACCAGGGCAGGCAATTTTACCCTCGACTTTAACGGAGTCCTTGTGACTCAGGAAGGTCAAAGCGTCGCTGGCGAAGGTGGCACTCCCATAGTTGTAGGCGACGCTGATATCGTTGAAATCAGTGAGTCAGGCGCGGTCATAGCGGACGGAGAAGTTGTAGGTCAAATCCAGTTGTTTGACTTCCAAGATCCTACTCACCTTAGAAACGTCGGAAAAAATTTGTTTCAAGTAAGCAACGCTTCGGGCGAACCCTTGGCAGTGGAGGTGACTCGTCTTATCCCGGGAGCCCTGGAGAGATCCAACGTCAACGTTATATGCGAAATGGTGCGACTTATAGAGGGCCAAAGGGCCTACGAGGCGTCTGCTCGGAGCTTGACCATTCAAGACGAACAAACGGGATCTTTGATAACGACATTTGGAAGATCGTGATTGATTTTTTGAGTTTTCGCAAGAGGTGATAATGATGATACGTGCTTTGTGGTCAGGAGCCACAGGTATGATCGCCCAACAGTCTAACCTTGACGTCATCTCCAATAACCTTGCAAATGTCAATACCACAGGCTATAAGAAGATGAGGGCGGAATTTGAGGACCTCATGTATCAAATAGGGAGGGAACCTGGCGCGCCTGTCGAGCCCGATTCGATGATTCCCACCGGGATACAAATAGGCTTGGGCACGAGGCTAGTAGGTACAAGCCGCGTAATGAGCCCTGGAAATTTGCAAGTTACCGACAACCCTTTGGATTTGGCTATAGAAGGCGACGGTTTCTTTCAGGTAACCCTACCCGACGGCACTATTGCCTATAGCCGCGACGGAAGCTGGCACATCGATGGGGAAGGCCAAATAGTCACATCTGACGGCTATCTTCTGGAGCCACAAATCACCATTCCGGAAGATACTGTGGAGATCACTATAAGTCCTACGGGTGAAGTGTACGCAAGACAGCCGGGCGATATCGAGCCTGATGAAATTGGCCAAATTGAGCTGGCTCGTTTTGTCAATCCCCAAGGTTTGAGGGCCATAGGAAAGAACCTATTTTTGGAGACCCCCGCCAGCGGATTTCCCATATTGGGGGAACCGGGCGAGGAAGGGATTGGCACCCTTCGCCAAGGAGCGTTGGAGATGTCGAACGTTCAGGTGGTGGAGGAGATGGTGGCAATGATAGTTTCTCAGCGAGCTTACGAGGCTAGTTCAAAGACCATACAAACGGCGGATGAGTTGTTGCACATAGCAAACAATCTGAGGCGATAATTTATGTCGTATGTGTGGGGTAAGACTGCTTTTAGGGTTTTATCTTCTCTGGTGCTTTTGCTAGCCCTTACATGTTTAGGTGCACGCCCGGTCTTTGCTGCCCCGGATGTGACAATAAAGATCGATCAAGTTATCATTTTGCCTTCTTCATCGTCAGTGAAATTGGGTGCCATATCAGAGATATCAGGAGACCCTCGCTATGGCATGGCAGTGGCAAACATTTCCGTAACGCCACATGACGAAGATGGCATCACGAAGGACTTAATCCTTCACTCGATTCAAACCTCGGGATTGCAAGGGATTACCATTTCCCTTATCATGCCCGACAAGATAAATTTTTCCCTCGAGGATCCTTATAGTGCGGAAATTCGACGTCAGGCTGCGTGGCCTTGGAAGCTAAAAATAACTTCAAAGGACAGCATAGAAGGTGACATACTTGAAGTTGCAAGAGTCAAACCCGGCATTGAAAAAGCATCTGTCAAGATTCGTCTAAAAGATGGCTCAGTTCGTTACAAGCGCTTTGACATAAACTGGATAGCACCTACCTATACAGCGATGTCTAGTCTTGAGTATGGCGATGTTTTGACGCTTAATGATATTGATTTTAAGACTTGTACATGTCGACGCGAAGACATTGCCGGATCCCCGGACGAGTTTTTGGGAAAAAGGCTAAAATGCTATCTTAAACCGGGTGAACCCATTTACGCACGAGATGTCGAGCCTGTCTATTTGGTCAAAAAGGGAGATAAGGTACGTTTTTATTCAAAATCCGGAGCTGTTACGATCGAAGCGATAGCAAGGGCATTGGATTCGGGGGCATTGGGCCAGATCATAAAGGTGGTCAATCTGGACAGCCGTCGTGTAGTTTTGGCTAAAGTCATTGGTGATGGGGTGGTTGTGGCGAAGGAGGGAAGTTCATGAAAAGACATTTAGCATCCTTGTTTTTGCTCTTTCTTCTTATAAGCTTTGGAAGTGCAGCACAAGCTCAATCGCTATGGCAGGATGGCGCCAACCTCTACGCCGATCCCAAGCCATCTCGTGTTGGAGATATTGTCACGGTCATAGTTGAAGAAAGTATAAGAGCAAATGACGAGGCCAACACCGATTTGACCAAAGAAATCAAGCATAACGTTGATGACGGAACGGGTATATTTGATTTCATACGCGAGTTTGGAGTGAAGGCAGATACGGATATGTCGGGGGATACGAGCACTGAAAGGGATTATTCCCTGAAGACTACGATAAGTTGCGTGGTCACGGAAGTCCAGGACAATGGCAACTTAGTAATAGAGGGCTACAGAGATCTTAAAACTCACGACGAAACGCTCAAGCTCACTCTTAGGGGAGTGATAAGACCACTTGACGTTTCCTTCAATAACACCATATCAAGCACTAAGTTAGCCAACCCTGAGCTTTTCGTGGAAGGGAAGGGCTCTTTGTCCAGAGTCCAGAAGCCTGGCTTGATTACGCAGATTCTTCAAGCCCTGTTTTAATGTAACGGATAAAGGGAAGGTGTGATCTAATGTTTCGGCGTTTTTTAACCCTATGCTTGGTATGCTTAGTGGTCTTCTGGTTTTTAAATCCGATTGGTATCCTTTCTTTGGCGGTATACGCGCAAGAACTCTCGCCAAGGGTGAGGGTCAAGGACTTGGCCGTGGTGGAGGGTGCAAGGAGTAACCAGTTGACGGGCATGGGGCTTGTAGTTGGACTGCCCGGAACTGGCGATAGGACCGGCATGGCCACGCGCATGATCAGAAACATGGCAGAGCAGTACGGTCTTTCCCTGGGTACGAGAGAGATACGCTCTAGGAACATTGCCGCCGTCTCGGTGGTATGCAATCTTCCTCCCTTTACGAATCCGGGCCAGACAGTGGATGTTTTAGTGAGCACATTGGGCGACGCCAAGAGCTTGGAAGGAGGTGTATTGCTTCAAACACCCCTTAAAGCCGCCAATGGCGGAGTTTATGCGGTAGCACAAGGTCCCGTTACAGTGGGGGGCTTTACGGCAGAAGGAATGGCGGCTCGTGTTGCCAAAAACGTCACAACTACAGGTAGGATTGCTGGAGGAGCTATTGTCGAAAGGGATGTCCCCATGGGGTATGCGAGTGACTCTAAACTAACCTTGCTGCTTCGTCAACCCGATTTCACTACCGCTCATCGCTTAGCTTCTTCAATCAATGAGAAATTCGGCCGAATTGCTTTGCCCATCGATGCAGGTAGGGTGGAAGTAGCCTTTCCGCCGGCATACGCCCAATATCCCGCCAGCTTCGTAGCATCTTTAGAGCAGTTAGAAATTCGGCCGGACACTGTGGCCAGGGTGGTCATAAACGAGCGTACCGGCACGGTAGTATTGGGAGGAAACGTTAAGATAAGTGCTGTTGCTGTCTCACACGGCAATCTGACCGTTGCCGTCGCCGAGGCGCCGGAAGCCGTGCAACCTGAACCCTTTGCGGGCGGACGGACGGCTGTAGTGCCAAGAACCGAAGTGGTAGTAGAAGAACAAAGAGGAAGAGTCGTATCGATGAAAGCCAGTGCTTCAGTTGAGGATTTGGTCGACGCTTTAAATTCGATTGGCGCCACTCCGCGGGATACCATAACTATACTGCAGGCCATCAACGATGCCGGGGCCCTTCACGGGGAACTAGTGGTGATGTAATATGCCATACGATATTTATGTTCCAATCAAACGTTCTTTCTTAGCTGAAGGCCCGTCAAGGAATAACAAACCAAAGGAGCGCGATCGTGCCGATGAGGCTTTGAAGAATGCATGCCAGCTCTTCGAGGGATTCTTGTTAGCAGAGATATGTAAGTCTCAACTGGCCGTGGCGAGGGCCTTGGGGCCTAATCCTAAAGGCCCTTTTCATCAGCTTGAAGAGATTGCCTTGGATGTTGTATGCGAACAAGTTTCAAGCAGGGGCGGCGTGGGCTTTTGGAAGTTTCTTTATGAGGAGATTGCGACAGACTACGATGGGCGAACAGAAAAATAAACGATGGTGGGATGACGGTTTATATTTTTCTTGCCTTGGGTGCGGGAAATGTTGCGGCGGCGAGCCCGGTTTTATTTGGCTTGATTTGAAAGAAGCACAGAAAATAGCCGAATTTCTTGGCATTGAAGCGCCCTTTTTCTTGGCAACTTACACACACAAAAAACTTGGCAGGATCAGTATTAAAGAGAAAGAAAACGGGGACTGCCAGTTTTTAGCCTGGGGAAAGTGCGAGATCTATCCGGTCAGGCCTCTTCAATGCAGATTGTACCCTTTTTGGCCCTCTATCCTTTCAAGCCCTCGCAGTTGGAGTTGGGAAGGACGTAGATGTCCGGGCATCGGACAAGGTCGGTTTTATCCCGCCAAAATTATAGATCGTATGCTGGTTAAGGCACTGCCTTTGGGGCTTTGACACTAAGTTAACCATGCCTAATTTGCTTGTATATATTTTCTCTTCAAGTTAGAATTTAAAATGTAAACCAAAGCAACAAGCAAGTTAAAGATGACTTTAATAACAGGGGGCGATAGGCATGGCTAATGTCAGGTGGGCTGTTACGCCAGAAGAGGTTTTTCCTGTGTTGGAAAGGTGGATCTTGCGCGATGGCTTCAATATAGTCATTGATATGGAAAAATCAGAAGGCAGTTGGATTGTAGATGCACGCACGGGTGAAAAGTGGCTTGATTTTTATACCTTCTTTGCATCGGCTCCTTTCGGCATGAATCATCCCAAGCTCGCAAATGACGAGTTCAAGGAAAAGATCTTCAGAGCGGCCATTAATAAGGTCGCAAACTCCGATATCTACACCGTGGAGATGGCGGAATTCGTCAAGACTTTCTCGGAGGTAGCCGTGCCAAGCGGTTTTAATCACCTCTTTTTCATCGATTATGGAACTTTAGCCATCGAAAACGCTCTTAAAGTGGCCATGGATTGGAAGGTTAGAAAACTTTTGGCTCAGGGCAAGATAACCAAAGGCGTAGCCATTGATGGTAAAAAGGGAACTAAGGTAATACACTTCAGGGATTCCTTCCACGGAAGAAGCGGTTATACTTTAACTTTGACGAACACTGCCGATCCCAATAAGCATCAGTATTTTGCCAAATATGACTGGCCAAGGGTGCTAAATCCCAAGATCATTTGGCCCCTTGAGCAACACATAGAGGCCGTAAAATGGGAAGAAGAGGTCTCTGAAAGCCAGATTTTAAAGTTGCTGTGGGATGACCCTGACGACTATTGCGCCATCATAATAGAGACAATTCAGGGCGAAGGTGGAGACAATCACTTCAGAACTGAGTTTTTCAAGAAGCTGCGCAAGATATGCGATGAGTGCGATCTCATGCTTATTTTGGATGAAGTCCAGTGCGGCATGGGAATTACGGGCAAGATGTGGGCCTACCAGCATCACGACTTTATGCCCGATATGGTGGCTTTCGGCAAAAAATCACAAGTTTGTGGGATAATGGTTGGTCCAAAAGTAGATGAAGTATCAGAAAACTGCTTTACCGTGTCAAGTCGCATTAACTCCACTTGGGGCGGCAATATTTGTGACATGGTGAGGTCTACAAGATACCTTGAGATCTATCGCGATGATAATATCCTGGACTACGTTGCGAACATAGCCGGGCCTCAGCTATTCAATGGATTGCAAGCCCTCGGCGCTGAATTTCCGAAACTCGTTACGAACGTAAGGGGCAAAGGGCTCATGTGTGCCTTTGACTTTCCCTGTCCAGATTTGAGAGACAAATTTTTGAAGAAGATGCGAGAAAGACACGTCCTCCTGCTTGCCTGTGGAACACGTTCCGTGAGGTTCCGTCCTGCTTTAAACATAGCGCCTGAGGAGATAGATCGTGGCCTTTCTCTTGCAAAAGAGGCTTTGGCCGAATTAAGCAAGGAAGCATAGATTCTCCAGCTAGTTTATTTTTCGTCTAAGGGCACAAGGCGGGGTAGCAACCCCGCCTTTTTCCGTAATTTGCATGTGGCAAATTTCAGGTTATAGTGGTATGTTTCAATGGGAGGTGGATCTTTGCATTCCAGTTTGAGTGAGCTTAACTGGGGATTGGTCATTTCCCTGATCGTCGCAAGTGCAATAGTTGCTTATATAGGTGATATTTTGGGCATGAAGTTGGGCAAGAAGAGGATTAGTCTCTTTGGCATGAGGCCCAGGCACACGTCCCGTTTTATCACCATAGTGACAGGTGTTTTGATTGCCCTGGTAACGCTTTTTGTTATGGCTATTGCCTCCGATGCCGTAAGAGTTGCCCTTTTTAACATGAAATATATCCAGCGGCAGATATCTACTCTGACAGCTGAGCTAAGCAAAAGCCGAAGCGAGCTCGAAGCGCTTCAGTTAGATTTATTCAAGAGCCAAACTGAATTATCTGCCAAAGGAAAGGAGTTGCAAGAGGTCGAAGAAAAGCTCAGAGAAAGCCTGTCAAACTTGAAGGAAGTAGAAGCTGAAGTTACAAGGTTAAATAAAAAGGCAAAGGAACTGGAAAGGGACCGCGAGAGGCTTGGCAAGGAACTTGAAGCGATGAAGCTCGAACGAGATAGTCTTGAAGCCCAGATTGCCGATCTTCGCCTTCAGGCAGATGAGCTAAAAGCAAACCTTGAGAAGATGAAAGAAGGCAGGATACTGGTATTGGCCGGCGAGTTGCTGATGCAGATGCCCATTGACCCTACAAATATTGACGAAAAGGAAATCGAAAATGCAATCGAAAAGCTGATAAGTAACGCCAAATTGGCATTGTCCATACGCACTGGCCTGCAACCGGAAGACATCGATATCCATGTAAGAGAGGAAGAACTGAAAAAGGCCGTAAAAGAGACTGTGGAGAGCAAAAGGCGAAAGGTGGTCCGATTGATAGTTGCCACCAATGCAGTCGTAGGCGAAAGGATCGATTGTCTAATAAGCGTAAAAGATAGCGTGCTTGTTTATAAGGCAGGGGAAATACTTGCAAGCGAAGTGTTTACGGAACGCCTGAGTGAGGCGGAGGCAGAATTGGCGTTGTACAATTTGCTGAGACAAGTTAACGTTCGAGCTCAGGAAGATGGCATACTTCCCGATCCCATTACGGGCGCAGTCGGTAATTTGGAGGCCACCGAGTTTTTCGACGCCGTGGAAAATTTAAGCAACGCGAACCCACCCTTTAAGGTAAACGTAATTGCTGTCTCCGACATCTACACAGAAGGGCCCGTTCGCGTTAAAATAGAACTCGACTGATGGAAAGGATAATCAGAAATACTAATAAAGGAGGCGCTTGGTCCATGCTCATAGTCGAATGTCAGGTGTGCGAGGAAATTAAAGTCCTGGCTGGAGATCCGGATTATGACGGGATGGCCAGGGCTTCGTGGATATGTTCTAGGTGTGGTACAGGCCAACTCGTGCAATTACCGGTCAGCAGGGATGCACGAGGCGTTGATTTAAGGAAGATATTGCGCGGGATGTCCGTTCATTCTTCTTCCGGCGGGTATATCTCTGTGAGCACCCGCGATTAATCATGGATTTAAGCGAATATACCTTTTACGACAACAGGCTTGCCGTCTCCCCTTGGGAGGTAAAGGCGCTATATCGATTCGTATGGTGGGGAAAAAGTCGCACTGATGAGGGCATAGCTCGGATGCTGCAGGAAAGCAGCATGTGTTTCTCCGTGCGATATAAGAGCGAATTGGTCGGTTTCTGCCGGCTCCTGACCGATTTTGTTTATCGTGCCTCCCTGTGGGACATAATCATTCATCCCGATCATCAGGGGCAAGGCCTTGGCACGGCTCTCATGAACTATGTGCTTGAACATCCTGCCGTTAAAGATATTCCTCTAATAATCACTTATGTCAGCGATCTATATCCTTTTTTGGAAAAGTGGGGCTTCAAGCAGCTACCGGGTGCAGTACTGCTTTTGCGAAGTCCAATCGAATACTCATGAAAAGATTGGACTTGACAGAAAGGCCAGTTGCGGGTTATAAGAACATGCACCTTTACCTATTGTGCCTATGGGCCCTGGTGCTTTCGTATCCGTGGCATCAGGGTCCGCTATTTTTCATATTCGGAGGTGGAGTTGATGCCAAAAGAGCAGTTGTTGCTTACATCGGAGTCTGTAACTGAAGGACATCCCGATAAATTGGCCGATCAGATATCAGATGGGATATTGGATGCCATACTTGCCCAAGATCCCATGGGAAGAGTGGCCTGCGAGACCTTAGTCACTACTGGTTTAGTCATGGTTGCTGGGGAAATAACCACTGACTGTTATGTCGATATACCCCGATTAGTTCGATGCATCGTTAAAGATATCGGTTATACGCGCGCTAAATACGGTTTTGACGGAGATACCTGTGCTGTCATAACAGCCATAGACGAGCAAGCTTCAGATATTGCCCAGGGTGTAAATAGGGCACTTGAAGTAAGAGAGGACGATATGACGGATGACGAGGTGAACCGCATAGGCGCAGGCGATCAGGGCATGATGATCGGATATGCTTGCGATGAAACCGAAGAACTGCTTCCCATGTCCATTTCTTTGGCCCACAGACTGGCAAGACGTCTTGCGTACGTTCGTCGCGAAAAAATAATCCCCTACCTTCGTCCCGATGGCAAGACTCAAGTTACGCTCGAATACGAAAATGACAGACCGGTCAGGACGGATACCATCATAGTTTCTGCTCAACATCACCCTTCCGTGGAGCAGGCGCAGATAAAAGCGGATATCATAGAGCACGTCATCAAACCCATAGTCCCACCGGAGTTAATGGAGGATTCTCCGAGGATACTTGTAAATCCTACGGGTAGGTTTGTATTGGGAGGCCCCCTGGCTGATACGGGTTTGACTGGAAGAAAGATAATAGTCGATACCTACGGAGGAATAGTGCCCCACGGCGGAGGCTGTTTTTCGGGCAAAGACCCTACAAAGGTGGACCGTTCGGGGGCTTACATGGCAAGGTATGCGGCCAAAAATGTCGTTGCTGCAGGATTAGCGCGTAGATGTCAAATCCAGGTAGCTTATGCCATAGGCGTGGCCAGTCCAGTTTCCATATCGGTTGAGACCTACGGGACGGGCGTAATACCTGATGAAAAGATAGCAAGGCTTATAAGAGAACACTTTGATTTCAGGCCAGCCGCGATGATAAGGGATTTAGATTTGCGAAAACCACAATATTTACCGCTTGCTGCATATGGTCACATGGGGCGGATTGACTTAAATCCCCTGCCGGCATGGGAGAGGACGGATAAGGCGGAGGAATTAAGAAGGGCAGCCCAGTAAGCGAAGGTCATTTTTGTCATGGCGGGGATAGTGCCTTTTCTTTTGCATTTGATATTTCCCGTGAGGTGTCCTTTGTGCGGAAGGGCAGGCTCATGTGGCTGTGTAGAATGCATAAAAGAGGTGCTATCCCCAAACTTTTCCCTGTGCATCAAGTGCCTGGGGCCTTACCCCTGTGAAGAGCACAGTTCCTCTTTCCCTCATTATTGGGGCGCCCGCCATGAAGGGATGGCGCGAAAACTCGTACATCTCCTCAAGTACGAAAACAACGGCGCACTGGGAGTGTCCATGGGGATGGCTTTGGCATCGTACGTGACGGGGATGTCTGCCGACGCTTTGGTTCCCATACCCCTTCACATCGGAAGTCCGAGGTTATTCAATCAATCCAGAAAAATAGCCCAGGGCCTCTCCTTGAAGCTTGACATTCCCATGCGCGATTGTCTTGCCTGGAACGTTGAAGTCGCTTCGAGAGCGTCCAAAGGCAGTGCAAGAAGTAAACTTCCGGAAAATTCCTTTAAAGTCACTGGTTCGCTTGGGGGTATAAAAACCGCGATAATATGTGATGATGTATGCACCACGGGAGCTACAATACAAAAGGCTGCTTCCTCACTAGCTAAAATAGGCATCGAAGTCGTAGGTTCCATTAGCTTCACCGTAGGCAAAGGACCGAAGCTCTAAAAGCAGGTCAAATTTAGCCTTTTACACAAACCTGACGAACTTTTTCGCAAGCCCCAGAAACGCCTTTGCGATTGCGTGTTTTTCCTTTGCCATCAAAGCATCAAAAGAAGTGGGAAACTTATAAATTTTACCCCCGCAAGTAAAGCTATGGCGAATTTGTGCCGATAAAATTAACAGGAACTAAAAAAGAGGTGATGACGATGGTTGAACCAATCGATCCAATAAATAGAGCACATGAAACGAAACCGGTCAAAAAGATTCGTCCTAGATCCGAAGAGATACGAAGCGGCGAGGGCGACGAGTTTAAGGTAAGCTCCTTTGCCAAGACTTTAAAGAAGGCCGTCGAGGAAGCTAAAAAAATTCCGGAAGTTAGAGATGATAAAGTCGAAATATTAAAACGCAAGATACAAGACGGCACGTACGAGCCGGATTTAGATGCGCTTGCTCGGATTTTGCGGAAAGCAGGTTTTAAAGGATGATGATGCCTTGAACGCAAGAGGCTTACCGCCGGAAGAATTGGCCGAGGAAATGACGAGTCTCCTCGAAGGGATGTCGCGTCAGCTTGAAGATATAGTCGAGCTGCTCAAGAAAGAACGACATCTCTTAGGAGGTGGCGATTATGCTGCCTTGCAGTCCTTGGTCAAAGATTTAGAAAAAAAGACAATAGACTTTTTAGAGCTTGAATCAAAACGCAACGGTATTGCCCAGATGATTGCCGATGCACTTGCCTGTGAACCCAAGATATCCGAAATTGCTTTAGTCATGGGGGAGGAAAAGGCAGCGGCTTTGCTTGAAGCGTCAAGAAAGCTGGAGCGTTCCATGAGAAATTTAAAGTCCGAGTTCGACATAACCACACACCTGCTCGATGAATCCAAAAGATTCAGCGAGCTACTCCTGTCCCAGTGGCGCGAGCTGGCAAGCGGAGGCACCTTTAGCATCAGGGGTTAAACAAAAAGGGGAAAATTGCGATGATTAATTCATTTTTCGGCTTAGAAATGGGCCGACGGGCGTTGGATTACTTTCGCAGGGGCATGGAGACTGCCGGGCATAATATATCCAACGCCGACGTCGAAGGCTACTCAAGACAAAGGGTAGAGGCAGGTACCACCACGCCCTTTACTGACCCCGCCTTTAACCGTCCGGCAACGCCCGGCCAGATAGGCACTGGCGTCCAAATTGAAGCCATAAGGAGGCTGCGCGACTCCTTCTTGGATGCACAATACCAGGAGGAGATGTCTGCTTTAGGTTATTGGGAAGCCTTAGAGGAAGCCATAAGCCATATAGAGCTTTTCGTGAACGAACCTGCAGGAGAAGGCTTAAAGGTTGCGTTAGACGAGTTTTGGTCTGCCTTAGAAGAGCTGTCGAAGCGACCCGATAACGCAGCAGCCCGAGAAGGCGTGATCCAAAGCACCAAAAACCTGACCGTCTTTTTGGATCAGTTGGCGAGAAATTATGACCAATACAGGACGTCTTTGAACCAAGATTTGGAATCTTTGGTCACCGAGGCTAATTCTTTGATAGACCAGATAGCAGCGTTGAACGAAAAGATCTCACAAGTTAAGGCTGTAGGCGGCAACCCAAACGATCTGCTCGATCGGCGGGATTTACTCGTCGAACGCTTGAGCGAGCTCATCGATATATCTGTATCTACGACCATACAGGAAGAAGACGGGGACTATAAGATAGACCTTCACGGAAAAATCCTGGTGCAGGGCTCCCAGACGCGACATCTCGTACTGGTCCCCATACCCGGCAACGACGGCTTTTACGACGTTCAAGTAGAAGATAACCTTTTTGATCCCGTAGATAACGCGGACGTGATTTTAGCGGCCATAGAACAGCGAGCCTTAAAGGCCATACACTCCGTCATCGTTCACAGGCTTGCGAGCGAGACCACCTGGAAGGTCGGAACGCCGGGAAGCTTACCGAACGTGGTAAGCCCCGATCAGGAACTTAACTTACACGGTTCTTTTTCGCTTCAGGTCAGTTCCGGCGGAGTCGTTAAAACTTCGCATCAATTTAGCGGCGGCGTACTCCCGCCTCCAGGTTCGGACGAACCTCAAGAGTACAGCTTTCGTCTGGCGGCAGACGGCTTTGAAAGCATCATTTCAATAAATTGGAATGATGCTGATTCCCGATGGGAAATAAGCGACAATATGGGTAACAGTTGGACGGCTTCTTCAACATTGAATGTACAGGATTTATCCGGTTTTATAAACACAAATTATTCTTCATATTTCGATGCGGCCACCACCTCGGATGACCGCCTGACAATCGAATCATCGGACAAACATTTGGTCTCCATTGTCGATATAAAGGGAAATTTTGCCGGCAAAATGGGCATTGCGGACTCGGCAAAGGTCGTCACCATAAACGTTAAAGAAGAAGATAGTTTAACTACGATAGCAAACAAGATAAACGGGGCTTACATGAGCAATGATGGCGCTCCTTCAAAGCCCGAAGAATGGCTTAGGGCTTCCGTAGAGCAGGCTCCTGACGGCACTTATTATCTTACCCTTGAAAGCCAGGTCATGGGAGAAGCCCAGAGAATCAACGTCCTTGGCGATGAAAACGGTGGCCTTTACGTGGCAAGCAACTTGGGCCTTTTAAGAAGCGACGGGACAACTAACTTCATGAGTACCTCAAGCGACGCCCTGGTCACTTTTGACGGCAAAAATTACCTTTCCTCAGTCAACCGTTTTACTGAGGCAAGGCAGATAACCTCTGCGGATGGTTATGCAGCAAAAACCACGAGCGAGGTCTCTCCCGGCATCACGCTTGAACTAAAGAAAGAAGGAAGTGCCTCCATAACCGTAGATCACCATGTGCAGGGCGGCAAGATATACGGCACTTTGGAGGCACGCGATGACCTCATTTTATCTCACCTTGCGTCTTTTGATGAGTTGGCCTACCGGTTGGCTTTGGAAATGAACGCCGTGCATTATTCGGGCCACGGCATGGGAGAAAATTCTGCTCTCACAGGAACGGCCTTTTTTGTCCCCCTGCTTAAACAGAGAGGTGCGGCGAGCTCCTTGCTCATTAATCCGCTTTTGGAAAAAGACACGAGTCTCATTGCTGCGGCCGCAGATGATGGCGATGGCAGCAGCCTTGGAAGCGGCGATGGCACGAAAGCCCTTGCCATGGCCCGGCTCAAACAGACAAAGGTGTTGTCCGGTGGCAGCGCCGATTTCAACGAGTTTTATCTGAGCTTCATTGCAGAAATAGGGGCTCAGGGGAAAAGGACCACGACTATGGCAGATAACCAGCGCGCTTTGACAGATCAGATAAACGCTCAGAGGCAATCGGTCATGGGTGTCAACATCGATGAAGAGATGATGGACATAATAAAATTTCAACAGGCATTCAATGCCATGGCACGTTATATTACGACCATAGACGAAATGCTTGATACGATAATCAACCGCATGGGGATGGTGGGAAGGTAGCATTTTCTTTCGGGAGGTATGTAATATGAACCGCGTGACCAATTCGATGATGAACCAGATTTTTTTGTCGGACATGCACAGCAACTTGGAGCGAATGCTCAAACTTCAAAGGCAGATGTCGACAGGCAAGCTTCATCAGCACCCTTCCGATGATCCCCTGGCAGTTGGCAGGGAATTGTCTCTGTCGACGACTATATTTGAGAACGAGCAATACTTGAAAAATCTTGATGACGGCATGATGTGGCTTTCCAATACCGATGCCGCTTTAAACCAGATCACCGATGTGATACAACGCATCAGGGAGCTTGCCATCTACGCGGGAAACGGGACCTTTGAAGAGACAGAATATGCAGCCATCGCAGAGGAGTTGTACCAACTTCAGGAAGAGCTCATGAATACTGCCAATTTCTCGGTGGAGGGAAGATATTTGTTTTCCGGCCTGAACGCCACACAAAGGCCTTTCGTTCGCGACGCGAATGGCAAAATCATATACATGGGAAATCAACTACACGTTGAATATGAAGTGGAACGGGGAGTTATGGGGCAGGTTTCCCTTCACGGCCGCGAAGTGTTCCCGATCCGCTACCAACAATACACATTGGCCAGTTACGAAGCCCCCTTGTCCTTTTCATGGACCGGTAGGAGCGAAATACTTCAAATACGCGTTGGAGACAGGACAGCCAAAGTTTTGATCCCGGAAAAGTGGTCCGACGACGATAAAGACGGAGTGCAGGAACCTTCAGACGAAAATAACTTTCGAGACCCGGGGGAACTTGTAGGATACAGCTTGGATGAACTGGCATCTCTCATAAACGAAAGTCTGGCCATGGGAGACGTGGGAAAGCTTGTGTCTGTGTCCGTTGAAAAAGACTATGATCGCGGGGTTCAAAGACTCGTTATCAAGGGACATACTGGCGAACCTTTGTCGATTACCTCGTGGCCTTCTCCTGATTTTGAACCATTGCCGAGCGATGGAACCACGGGACAGCCCACGGATCACAGTCACATAGGATTGGCCTCCTATTTGGGCATTGAGACCTCTCTGAAAAGCGTGGAATTTCCGATGGGTCAGGACATAGACCCGACAAATAGCCCAATTTACTGGAGGCTTGAAAGCGGCGGTAACTTTGCCGAGGTGCGCATAGACGGCGGGCCCGCGCTTTCCCTTCAGGACCTGGCGGACAGACTGAACAGCGCGGCAGGAGACTGGCTTCAAGTAATTGTTCAAGGCGACGAGGAAGAATCGTCGGGCATCAACTATGAAGCACCCACCCAAAAGCTCATTTTTCGCACCCTGGACGGTTCAGCTCTTAATATATATGACCTAAATCCGACGGTAAGCGCTTCCGCCGCTAAATTCGGTTTACAAACGGCATTGGTCATGGATGACACAAATACCGTATTTCCCCTGGACGGACTTGATCCCAACATGCCTGCCTTAGTCAATGTCGAAGTAGGAGGAAAAGGTTACGCCGTAAAGCTTTATCGCGACCAAGTTGGCAGCCTTTCCGGCAGCACTTGGAATGTGGATGCCCTAAAGGTTGCCAAGGCCATACAGTCTCAAGTCGGTGAGGATTTGATCGGCTACCGCGAGCTTGAGGACGGCCGTGTGGCCCTTTATTCCAAGACGGGCCAATCCCTGAGGGTTACCGACCTGCCTTTCGGCGATCCTCATTTCGCGGACTATACATCGGGAATTGCGGCAAACCTCGGCATTCATTCCGGTGTTGCGGGGGGCGAAATTGCCGCAGGTTCCGCGCCCTCAAGTGATGGTGTCATTCGCATTGCTTCTGGCGGCCATACGGTTGATATCTCCGTCCTGCAAACAGATACGGCCGAAGATATTGCCAAAAAGATAAAGGGCCTCGCAGGTTCCTGGCTTGACGTGAGCTTATACGACGCCGATTTAAGCGGTTCGTCGGGGAGCCAGAGGATTTCACTGGCGGCCAAGGACGGCTCACCTCTGGCCGTTTATGATGTTCAAGGAGATGTCGCAAACAGCTTTCTGCGAATAGACACTGCTTTGCGCAGCGCCTCCAATGTGTCGGGCTGGACGGGAAGCGGGAGTTTGAGCATCACCGTCAACGGCTATACCCATACCATAGATACCAAAGGCATGAATATAAATGATTTGGTAAATACCGTAAATGCCAGGTTCCAAAGCGGAGATGTCAGGGCTGAGCTTGTGGAAGACGACACTGGCGATGCACGGTTTGTCATGTGGTCGCCCAAAGGATATGTCATCGAAGCTCAGGGAGACATTCCGGGGTTATCCAGTCCTGCAAGTTCGGACGTAAGGGGCGGCGTAGGCCCTTACAACCAGGTGATGACCGAGCGGACTTCTGCCGATATCGGCTCCACCGATTTATTCGGCTTGCTCGACGATCTGATGCAAGCCGTAAGGCAGGGCGACGTTGAAGGCATATCGAACACAATTTTGCCTAAACTCGACGAGGCCATTGATGACATACTTTGCGTTCGTACCCAAACGGGTGCCCTTCAGAAAAGGTACCAAACCTCAAACTCCAGGCTTAAGCAGATGAACTTGAATTATAACGAACTTTACAGCAAGGTGTCAGACACCGATCTCGCCGAAGCGGTCACGAAGTTTGCCATGGCTCAAGCCGTCTACCAGGCTAGTTTGGCCACCATAGCCAGGATAATACAGCCCACGCTGGTAGATTTTTTGCAGTGACAGATCGAGGTGTAAGAATATGTCTGTAGCTGTTAAAGAACTTGAATTGACCTGGAAGGCTAATTTAGAAGCCTTAAAACTTATCCAACCTTACCTAATAGAGCTTCTTGAGCAAAGGGCAGAAGATCTGGGCCTTGCTTCGTGGACGGTAAGCTACAAGGGCCCTTACGTCGAACTTCGCGACGTCGATGGCAAACTCCGCTTCGTCGAAAACACAGGGTTATGTTATAACTGCATCAATGAAAATGTCGAAGGCAAGAGCGCCATCGTGTTAGGCTTGGGCCTTGGCGAGCATTTTTTGACCACCTTTGACTCGATGGATGAAAACATAAGGTTTATTTGCTGTGAATCGCATATACCTCTTTTGTATTGGGCATTACATCTGCACGATTTCTCTCGTTTGATTTCCAAAGGAAAGTTATTTTTCGTCGTTGGGGAAAAGAGGGCCGACAGGGAAGCTCAGTGGCGCAGAATATCCCCATGGGTAAGGCTCATGGGCAAAATAGAACCTTCTATATACATACACAAGCAGTATTCCGGAAGCGATATCTCAAAGATGAAGCAGTTCTTGAGCGAATACAGGGGGATGCTCCTTTCCACCATATCAACGAGCACCATTCCCCTGTTCAGAAATTTGACGGAGACGGCTCAGACCGCGGTAAATGCCTATATATACAGGGATAAAAATATCGTAACCCTTGAGGAAATGCAGGAACACTGGAAAGGAAGGCCTGCCATAGTCGTTTCGGCGGGACCTTCCCTGGACAGGCAGGTCGAGCTTTTAAGGAAAGCGCAGTACCACTGCGTGATCGTTGCCAACGACGTCATCACATATTATTTGATGGAAAAGGGCATAATGCCACATGTTGTGGCAGCCCTGGATTATTCCCATATAGTCTACAAAAAATTGGAAAAAGCGATCAAATTCCTATCTTCCTGCGACCTTAAGCCCGTTCTCGCCTTCGGTAGTAAGGTATATCCCAAACTGATCTACGAATGGCCCGGTCCTCTTTTCCCCAACAAATCGGATGCCGTGGGCCCCAAGGTTTGCGAAATATTGGGCTTAAATCCCTTGGATAACGGCTCCTCTGTAGCTCATTTTTGTTATTCTATAGCGCAGGCCATCTGTCCCGAAGAAGTGATATTTGTGGGCCAGGACCTTGCCTACGGAGAGGAAGGCAGGAGCCATTCAGTTGGTTTTGCTGAAGGATCGGCGCCTGCTGATTTGGAGCTTGAGATCACTTCCTGGGACGGTCGCGGAACGGTCAAGACCAACAGGCATTGGTATGGATTTCTCAGTATATTTGAGCACCTTATAACAGCTTCCCCGGTGCCCGTATATAACTGCACCGAAGGCGGCGCGAAGATAAACGGCGCCATCCATGTGCCTTTCAAGGAAAGGCTCGATGTGCATGTTGAAGTTCCTGCTCCACCCTATTTAAAAGGTTCGAGGATAGAAAATATAGGACTTACCTCGGATAACCAACGCCGTATATTAAAATTGATAAATGGTGTTTTGAAAGATACGGAAGATATAAGAAAGGAATTTCTAAAGGTCAAGAGATTGCCTATTTCAAGGTCCGTTAGCTCCATCAAGAAGACCTATGGTGCGGCTCTTGAAACCTGGCGGGATATTTTTTACCACTGTGAGTTTTTAAGGGGTGCAATCACTTCCCTCAGGTTCAGCAGCAGCGGCGATATATTGAGCAAGGCAATGGTTTTAATAAGCAATATTCAAGGCGCAAAAGAGATCGCCGATCTCTTTCTAGATGATGTAGAGTTCGCTCGGGTCTACTTGCAGGAAATAAAAAGCATTTGGTCCATGTTTTCGCCCATCTTTGAAAAAAAGTGTCAAGAAAATCAGGAAAGCCGGAGAGAAAGCGGCTCCATGCAAATGCACGAGTTATGGCTTGCAGTGGCTTCCTCTGGAGAAAGGCCGTGGTGGAGTGTCTTTTTGAATGCAGAGGACGTAAACTACGAAATATTTCTGGAACTTGTCGCGAAGGCTCACGGTGCCCATCTTCAAGCCCCCTTAAACCAGATGATAGAGGATATACAGGAGCGGGTTCCTTCATGGCTTTACGATCTTTCGAGGAGCTGGTACGACTTTTTATATCATGGACATTTCGAGAAATACCTGATGTTTTTGAGGTCTTACCATAAGGCTGAGCAATTTTTAGCAGCTACGGAGTCGTCCATGGGATGGCTTGAAATCATGGCGTCCTTTCTTCCTGCGCAGCTTAGAGCGTTGGCGCCTTTTGTAAAATTTAGCGACTTCAATGATGAAGCCGATACTTCCCTTTTGGCCGACATGATCAACGTCGAAGCCTTATATTGGGAAGGAAGGCGCAGGGAATTTCTGTCCGAGTTGTCCAAATTGCTGGATAAATTTAAAGCAGAACGCAAAGTTGCACTGGCAATAGCCTCGGCCGGAAGGGGAACGTGGGTTACATCTCTTGTGATTCGGACGTTGAATGCCTGCCTGTGCGCCCGTGTTCCTGCGGAAAAATATCAGGAAAAATTTTCTGAAGCCTTTGGAATTCATGTAAAGCTACAACCTCAAAATGCCGATTAATAAAGAGGGGGGTGATTGCCACAAAGATAAAGGTCGATTTATAGGTGTAGCAGGTTTTGCAATAAGGCTTTCTGTCAGGACGGACAGAAAAAATTTACAACTCACGGAGGAGGTTTTGCAAAATGAGAGTGTACCATAACATTCCTGCCCTATTTACGTATAATTCACTGAGCACTACGAACGATCAGCTTCAAAAATCCATCAACAAATTGTCCACGGGTTTGAGGATCAACAGCGCCGCCGATGACGCCGCAGGGCTGGCCATCAGCGAAAAGATGCGCGGTCAGATCAGAGGCTTGGACATGGCCGTAAGAAATGCCCAGGATGGCATATCAATGATCCAGACGGCCGAAGGCGCATTGAACGAGACTCAGTCCATCTTGCAGAGGATGCGCGAACTGAGCGTTCAGGCCGCTAACGATACCTTGACGGCAAACGACAGGCAGGCCATACAGCTTGAGATAGACCAGCTAAAAGAAGAAATCGACAGAATCGCAAACACTACTCAGTTTAACAAGAAAAAACTGCTTGATGGTTCTGCTTCCATCCTATGGTCTACCGATACCCCCGACACCAAGGTCTTCGTCAGGGGCGGCTTGCGCCAGGTCGATGCTTATGGGCAAAAGACTGCTTTGGAAGGCAACTATAAGGTAACGATAGAGGCGCAGGAAATAGGCCAGGGCCAGGTTCTAAAAACCGACATATTCAAACTTAAGCACGGAAGCGCAGCGGAGATCGGCCAAGTAGCATCCTCAGACAGCAAGCTTTACGACATAGATAAATTCTGGGATGCCAACGGCAAATTCATGCTCGACGATCCCCAAACGCTTACCCTCGTTATGGGCGATGGACAACAGCGCAGCGTGACGATATATGCAGATGACACTCTGGCATCATTGGCTGAAAAACTGGGTGGAGCTATACAGGATATGCAGAGTGCCTATGTGTCTACGGCAGCTGTTACAGCAGGCAATCTAGTCCAGTATGTGGCCCCGGGGAGTGCTACTACATCTGGAAACCTTACCGTAGAGGGTACTATTGTCATATCCAGTGCCGTCGTAGGCAAGGCCGGGGAGATCACGTTTATAGGTGACGAGGACCTGCTTAAAGCTTTGAGCTTGAGCCAAGTCCAGGAAAGCAAAGAAAATAGGTTTACGGTTACCGTTACCGATGCACACAGCGGTGATTCGGTGGCTGAGGCCAGCGTTACGGGGAACCTGCTCGTCGGCATAGTCCACGAAAATGTCGATGTGGAGTTCAATAGCATGGCAGATGTAACTGTTTCTTGGTCAATTACAAATGGCAACTGGTCTTTTAAACAGATTAGTTCAGGACCAACTGATGCATTTACCACATATATCCATTTAGCCGACAATACCACAGTCTTTCAGATCGGGGCTAATGAAGGCGAAGATATGGGAGTTGACCTCGGCGATATGTCTGTCCGATCGCTGGGGATCCATCGCGTGTTGGTTACTGACCGCGAATCGGCTGCCCGGTCCATATCTATCATTGACGGTGCCATTGATAAGGTTTCTAGTCAAAGGGCAAAGCTAGGCGCTTACCAGAACAGGTTGGAACACACCATAAACAACCTGACCACTGCATCCCAGAACCTGACCGCTGCCGAAAGCCGCATCCGCGACCTCGACATGGCCCAGGAAATGATGAACTTTACTAAGCTGCAGATCTTGATGCAGGCCGGCAACGCCATGCTCGCCCAGGCTAACATACTGCCTCAGGCCGTGTTGCAGTTGCTGCGGTAACAGGTTAGTTAAAAACGCACAATAATTTGGGCAGTTACTCCTAGCCTTCGCAAGGGAGGAAACCTCCTCCCTTGCGAAGCGATTAAGCGTAGCAACATTTTAAAGCGCGGGTTTCCGTTTCGAGGAGGGTGCGTGTCATGAGCGTCGACGGCATCAGCAGGTTGAGTTCTTTCTCTCAGGGAAACAACGTACCAAAGGCAACTGAGACTAACCTTGAGGGAGCTGTTTACAAAGAAAGCATCAATTTTGAAAGAATACAAGCAAAAGCAAATGATGAAAAAAGTTTGCGGGAATACTCCAAAGAGGACATCAAATCCGCCATCCGCAAGGCCGAACAGATGGCTATTATCTTCGACCGAAGCCTTAAGTTCAAGTACATCGAAGAAGCCGACATCTACCAGGTTCACGTCATCGACCACGCCCACCACGACAAAGTTATCCGTAAAATTCCCCCTGACGAATTAATACATTTTATAGCAAGGGTGAACGAAATGATCGGCGCTCTTTTCGAGGCCAAGGTCTAAAATTCCGGGGTCAGGTCTTTAATCTTGAATTTTAGTTAAACAGGTTAACACAGTTGCTGAAAAATGTTTCATTTCCCTTTAAATAAACTGAGGCCTAAATTAAGGCTAAGCAAAACCAAGTTCTATTGAGCATTTTTGTGATATTGTCAGTTTGCAATGTAATATATATTGGGCTTTTTCTGTAATCTTTTTATCTAAATTAATCGAGTAAAGCAACATAGCCTGATTTTAAAGAATGTACAAGATTTTATGTTTTAATCCCGTTGCTAAAAATGATATCCGGCTATTCAGTTACGTTGCTGAAGATTTTATTAAGATGATGCAGTATTTGAGGAGGTTGGCTTGAAGCGAGATCATGGAAAGCATAAGGGAGCTTGAAAGAGGATTTGTAGACGCGGAAGAAAAGCTTAACAACGCTAAAGAGATCATTGTTTTTGGAGCAAGCAGCGGCGGCAAGAATGTTAAAGCATATTTGGAAACGTATATGAAACTTCGCGTTCATTATTTTGTCGATAACGATCCGGAAAAGTGGGATAAAAGCATAGATGACGTACCGATCATTTCTCCTTCGAGATTATTGGCTATTTATAGTTCATTTACCAATCCGCTGATATGTATCGCCAGCGATTGGGCAAAAGATATAGTACATCAACTGCGAGAGATGGGGGTAAAAAACTACATCGACATTAACTATTTAGGTAAAATGCAAGATAGTTCCGACCGTGAAAAACTCGCAAGTCATATAACAGAGTTGGAAAAGGTATGTCATTTTCTTGCTGATACTGAGTCAAAGGAAATTTTTCTCTCGGTTTTGGAGCATCGCAAATCTTTAGATCCTATCTGTTTAAGAGTTTCTGAGTACGATCAATATTGCCACCCCTTAATAGGTTTTGCGAGATGTAGGGTTTTATTTGATGTTGGGGCATGGACGGGGGATACAGCAATTAAATTTGCAAAACTTATAGATCAAAATGGTAAAATTGTGGCCTTTGAACCGACACCGCATAGCATGGCTAATTTATGTAAAAATATTCACGATGAAGGCCTTGAAAATAAGGTCATTCCGGTAGCTGCAGGAATAAGCGACAGAAACGGATATGCATGGATTCAGCTGAACCAGCACAGCAGTTCTAATTGCATTTCATCAACGGGTTCCGTGTTGGTCAACATCACAACCATAGACGATTTCTGCAATGAAGTCAATTTGGTGCCCAATCTGATAAAGATGGACATAGAAGGTAGTGAGATGGCGGCATTACGCGGGGCAAAGAATACCATTGTTAAATATGGCCCAGGACTTCAGGCGTGCATTTACCATCGCTGTGAGGATTTATGGGAAATTCCGCTTTTCCTCAAAGAACTTCGGCCTGATTATAAGCTTTATTTAGGGCACCATACTCAGAATCTTCGTGAAACTGTGTTATACGCTATGCGTTAAAAAATAATAAACTACGAAGATCTTTTAGTAAGAAGAATTAAATTGAAAGGAATATGATATATGAATATCCTGATGTGTACTACTTTTTTGCACGGCGGTGCAGGAAAGGTAGTTTGCGATTTATCTTGTAGTCTTTTAAATCGGGGCCACAAAGTGTTTGTTTTTGCTTCTAAGACCACATATCCTGGGTATGAACATTACGAAAAGTATCTAGAAGACCTACGACGTCAACATGTCTCAATAATCTTGTGCGATTCCACTTTTAAACGAGATATATATCAAAATATAAATGCCTCTATGGCTCTACGACAGTTATTGATAAAGGAAGATATAGATGTCATTCACTCCCATGCCGCAGTCCCAAGCATGGTGGCAATGATTGCCAGGTCAGGCTTAAATAGATACATTCCGATTTTACAAACTATGCATGGTTGGGGAATGAACAAAACTATGGAACAAGAAAAGATGGATGTTTTTTTACTCGATTGTGTTGACCAGGTCATAGCTGTTTCCAAAGGGGATTATATATTATTGAGATCATTAGGAGTGCAAAACCCTAATATGCGAGTACTCTATAACGGAATTTGTGAGTGTCTTAATTGTGAATATGAATATGATGATCCGGATTGGCAAAAACTGATTTCCCTTAGGCAATCTGGAGTAAAAATCATTGGTTGTATAGGAACTATTGGAAAAAGGAAAAATCAGGCTTTACTTGTTGATGCGTTAAATAAAATCCCATCAGATTGCGGAAAAATAATGGCCGTTTTTATAGGTGAAGGCGATATTGAAATGTTGCGACAGTTAGCTGATGAATTAGGCATAAGAGGCAGTGTTGTTTTTACCGGTTACAAAAAAGAGGCGTCCCATTTTTTAAAGCTTATGGATATGCTAGTGCTTCCTTCAGTGAGCGAAGGGTTGCCGTTAAGTTTAGTTGAAGGAATGCGAGAGAAAGTTATAAGAGTTGGTAGCAATATTCCAGGAATTAATGAAGTAATTGCGGATGGAGAAACAGGCTTTTTATTCCCAAGTGGGGATGCTGACTCCTTGGCCAGAGTATTGATTCACGTACTTGAGATGGATGATGCAGAAAAGAAACGGATTATCGATAAAGCATATGCCGATTTTAAAGCCCGATTTACGTTAGATAAAATGATAAGTTGTCACCTTGACCTATACAATGAAATGCTGAATAGGAGGATATAACTCTGGAAACTATGATGGGTTTTTGTAAGATTGTTTATTAAGTAAAGATAAAGTAACCATTATCGGCACCATTGCTTATCAAAAAATGCAACGGTGCCGATAATTTATATAGAATTTGTATGTGCATGTCATCGAGCAGGGGGATAGTTTTATGTATATGGACGGTAAGGTTATTTTAGTTACCGGGGGGACCGGGTCGTTTGGGAAAAAATTTACCCGCACGCTCCTTGAAACCCACAACCCCAAGGCTGTAAGGATCTTTTCTAGAGGAGAATATTTGCAGTACCAGATGCGCCAAGAGTTCGACGATGACCTTAGGCTAAGGTTTTTCATAGGAGACGTCAGAGACAGGGAGCGCGTATATCGTGCGATGAACGGCGTTGATATAGTCGTCCATGCCGCGGCCTTAAAGCAGGTCCCAACGTGCGAATACAACCCCATCGAAGCAATAAAGACAAACATCGACGGGTCGGCAAACGTCATAGATGCCGCAATAGATAACGGCGTTGAAAAGGTCATGGCCATAAGTACGGACAAGGCCGTGCAGCCCGTCAATCTCTACGGAGCCACTAAGCTTGTCGCGGAAAAGCTGTTCGTTCAGGCCAATGCCTACACGGGGAGCAGAAAGACTAAATTCAGCGTCGTTCGCTACGGGAACGTCGTGGGAAGCAGGGGAAGCGTGGTGCCTTTGTTTTTAACCCAGCGGGAAAAGGGCAGGATAACGCTTACCGACGAACGTATGACCAGGTTTTGGATCACCCTGGAGCAGGGAGTGCGTTTCGTCATCGACAGCATCGGCAGGATGCAGGGCGGCGAGATTTTTGTGCCTAAAATTCCAAGCATGCGCTTAGTTGACCTTGCTGACGTCCTGGCTCCGGGGATATGCAAGGAGACCATAGGCATACGTCCGGGCGAAAAACTTCACGAATGCCTGATTACGGCAGAAGAGGCAAGACACGCCAGGGAATATGACGGCTTTTACGTCATCGAACCGGAGCATTCCTTTTGGAAGAAAGATGACGGCGACGGCGGTAAACCTTTGCCGGACGGTTTTTGCTATACCAGCGACAGCAACGGCTGGTGGCTTACGGGAGAAGAACTTAAAGACATGGTCGAAAGCCTGGACGATTACGCAAAGCAAGGCAAGGTGAATTGAGCTTGGACGATAAAAATACTTTAGCTGTAGAGGGAGGTAGTCCCGTAAGAAATACGCTCCTGCCTTACGGCCATCAGTGCATAGACGAAGGCGATATAAAAGCGGTCGTCGACGTGCTGCGCTCGGATTGGCTGACCACAGGGCCCAAAGTGGCGGAGTTTGAAAAGCGCTTTGCCGAAATGGTGGGGGCTAAATATGCCGTCGCCGTAAACAGCGGTACGGCAGCGCTTCATGCTGCAGCCTTTGCTGCAGGCATAGGTCCGGGAGACGAGGTCATAACGACGCCTATGACATTTGCTGCAAGCGCAAACTGCGTGCTTTACTGTGGGGGACGTCCCGTCTTTGCCGATGTTGAGGCCGACACGCTGCTTTTGGATCCTTCCTCGGTGGAGTCGAAGGTCTCGCCCAAGACGAAGGCCATAATAGCAGTAGATTACGCGGGTCAACCCTGCGATTATGACGCCTTAAAAAAACTTTCCGATGAACACGGTCTTATCCTCATAGCCGATGCCTGTCATGCGCTGGGTGCTACATACAAAAACCGTAAGGTTGGAACGCTTGCCGATATGACCGTTTTTAGCTTTCACCCCGTAAAGCATATAACTACAGGTGAAGGCGGGATGGTTATAACAGATAATCCTGAATTTGCCGTAAAATTGCGCGCCTTTAGAAACCACGGCATTACCACGGACCACAGACAGCGCGAGGCTAACGGCTCATGGTTTTACGAAATGGCCGAACTGGGCTACAATTACAGGTTACCCGACATAAACTGCGCCTTGGGATTAAGCCAATTAAAGAAGCTCGATAAATTCGTGGCAAGAAGAAGGCAAATAGCTGCCCTTTACGACTCGGCCTTTGCTGATATGCCTGCACTTTCTCCATTAGCCCAGCGGGACGACAGGAAGTCTTCGTATCATCTTTACGTAGTTAGGCTTAATTTAAGCAAGCTTAACGCGAATCGCCAGCAGGTCTTTGGCGCCCTGCGGGCCGAAAACATCGGCGTTAACGTGCACTATATTCCCGTTTATTGGCATCCTTATTACAATAAGTTGGGTTATGGAAAAGGTTTGTGCCCTGTGGCGGAGAAAGCTTACGAAGAAATCGTTACGCTTCCCTTGTTTCCTGCGATGAGCGACAGGGACGCCGAGGATGTCATTAGGGCGGTTAAAAAAGCGCTTAGCGCGTACGCTGAGTAAATTAAGCATTTTGGGGTGAATGGATATGACTCGCATAGTAGCTATAGTTCAAGCCCACATGGGAAGCACGCGCCTTCCGGGCAAGGTGTTAAAGGATTTGGCAGGAAAACCCATGCTTGCAAGGGTCGTAAACCGCATGCGAAGGGCTAAGTTGCTGGACGAGGTCGTCGTGGCAACCACGACAAAACCCGGAGACGATGTCCTGGTAGATTTGTGCAAAAGCGAAGGCTGGCCCTGGTTTCGGGGAAGCGAAGAGGATGTGTTGGACCGTTATTACAGGGCAGCAAAACAGTTTTCTGCCGATGTGGTCGTTCGCATCACATCGGACTGTCCTTTGATAGAGCCTGAAGTTACTGATTTGGTGATTAAAGAATTCATCGAGGCAAAACCGGATTATGCCCATACCCGTAATTATCCGCGCGGACTTGATACTGAGGTCTTTGGCTTTGACGTTTTGGAGCGAATATGGCATGAGGACAAAAACCCCGCCTGGCGCGAGCATGTTACGCCTTACATTTACCGCCATCCAGAAAAATTTAGCATAAAGGCCGTTTGCAACGACGAAGATCTGTCTTTCATGCGCTGGACGGTGGACACCCAGGAAGACCTGGAATTTGTCCGCCGTATTTACGACCACTTTGGGCACGATTTGTTCTCCTGGCGCGAGGTGCTAGATTTGCTAAAAGAACACCCCGAATGGCTTGAGATCAATAAACACATCGTACAAAAGACACTGCCATGAGTTTAGGTAATGGTGTTTTGTTGGTACGCGTCGACTCCGGCATAAATATGGGCAGCGGCCATGTAATGCGCTGTCTTGCCTTGGCTCAGGCTTGGCAGGATGGTGGTGGTGATGTGGTATTTGTCTTGGCAACGGAATCGCTTAACGCAGAGGCAAGACTCACCGCCGAGGGGTTTGAGGTCGTTTATATAAACGCGAAGCCCGGCAGTGCGGAGGATGCACGTTTGACGACGAAGCTGGCGCATAAATTTGGGGCCTCATGGGTCGTTGTTGACGGATATCATTTTGGCGGAGATTATCAAAAGATAATAAAAGAAGCAGGCCTAAATCTTTTGTTCATCGACGACTACGGACATGCAGACTATTACCCGGCCGACATAGTTTTAAACCAAAACATACATGCCGACGAAGATCTTTACCGAAACAGAGCTTCTTATACGAAACTTCTGCTTGGAACCCGCTATGTGCTCTTAAGGCGTGAGTTTTTAAGGTGGCAAGGTTACAGGCGGGAAATACCAGAGATTGCCCGCAAGATGCTTGTCACGATGGGGGGAAGCGACCCGCAAAACGTTACGCTGAAGGTGCTTCAGGCGTTAAAGAATATCGACATAGACGGCTTTGAAGCCGTTTGCGTAGTCGGTGGCAGCAATCCTCATTATGATGCCTTAAAAGATTTTGTTGAGACCGCAAATTTGCCTGTTCGCATCGAAAGAGACGTTAAAGATATGTCCCAACTGATGGCCTGGGCTGATGTGGCTATAACTGCAGGAGGCACAACCTGTTGGGAGCTGGCGTTTATGGGGGTGCCGTTCGTTGGATTGAGTCGCGCGAAGCAAGAGGCAATTTTATTACAAGAAACTACCCGTATAGGCATGTCATTGAACATGGGTGAACATCAGAATCTTGAGCCATGTGATATTAGTGAGGTATTAATGCGTTTGATCAAAGACAAAAGACAGCGCTCGACAATGATCTCTATTGGGTGTTTAAACATAGACGGATTAGGTTTTCAACGACTTATCAAAGCGATGAATGAGGGTGAAATTTGATATGAGGTGGAATGGGAAAAAAGTATTGATTACAGGTTCTATGGGAATAATAGGAAGAGCGCTTGTCAGCCGATTGGTTTCGGAGAGCGCTCAACTTTTGTCCGTGGATATAAAACCTACCAACTGGAGCGATAATTCTATAAAGCACGTTCAAGCAGACCTTTCAAAGGTAATACCTGATGAATGCGCTTCATTTGGGCCTGAGGTGATCTTTCATCTGGCAGCTACTTTTGAAAGAACGATAGAAAGCCCGGGCTATTGGAAGACCAGTTTTGACAACAATGTTTTAGCCACGCACAGGTTGCTGGAAAAGGTATCTTCATTGGATTCTCTTAAGCTGTTTGTCTTTGCTTCCAGTTATTTGATATATGATCCCAAGTTGTATATGGGAGCTATAGAAGTTTGCAGTTTAAAAGAGACTGATCCAATCGCTCCAAGAAACCTGGTGGGTCTTGCCAAATATTTCACGGAGAGGGAGTTAAGTTTTCTAGAAGACACAGAGAGGCAATTTCGAGCAGTTTCCGCGCGTATTTTTAGGGTATATGGTCGAGGCTCGCGCGACGTCATTTCTCGATGGGTTCGCGCTGGATTGCGAGGAGAGCGAATTGAAGTTTGGGGGAAAGACAGCCGATTTGATTACATTTATGCCGATGATGTGGCCGAGGGCCTGATTAAACTCGCCGAATCGCAAAATGCCGAAGGCATTGTTAACCTAGGTTCAGGCAGGTCTAGAAGCATTGGCGAAGTAATCGATATTTTGAAACAAAAGATAGGTACCTTGCAGATTAACGAAATTGCTTCTGATATTCAGAGGGAGTCAAGCCAAGCAGATATGTCTCTGTTTAATAAGATAACAGGCTGGGTTTCCAGCACGACGCTCGAAGAAGGCATACAACAAATTGTCGAATATGAAAGGAAGCTAGTGCGGAATGGACAATAAGTATAAAGTTTTATCCTGGCAACTAGAGGAACTGATTGCTCGATGAACGTCCTAATCACCAGCGTCTCCCGTAAGGTATCGCTCGTAAAAGCCTTTAGCCGGGCTTTAAGCGAAGAAGGCGGGGGAAAGGTAATAGCAATAGACGCAAGCCCAAAGTCCGCAGCGCTGTATTTTGCGGATAAGGCGTACATTGTCCCGACAGGTCTGGGCGAGGATTTTCGTGAGACGGTGCAGAATATTTGCAGGAAGAACGAGATAAAACTTCTCATACCTACAAGAGATGAAGAGTTGCCCTTCTTTGTCGGGGAGCGGGAAAGGCTGAACGATATCGGTGTATGCGTGATGGTTTCAAGCTCGCATGCTATTAAAATATGCCAGGACAAAGGCCTGTTCGTTGAATTTTGTTTGAAACACGGCTTTTCAGTGCCTAAAACTTATAAAGAAACGGATATAGTTTTTGATTTCCCCCTTTTTGTCAAGGACAGGTTTGGCAAGGGAAGCAAGAGCGCGTTTCGCGTGAATTCAAAACCTGAGCTGGATTACTTTTTAAACCGCCTAGAGGATCCAATCGTTCAGGAATATGTTGAGGCGCCGGAATATACCGTTGACCTGTTTGCGGATTTCGCGGGTAATATATTGAGCGTAGTTCCCCGTCAGCGACTGTCGATATTTGGCGGTGAGTCGTTCATAGGCAGAACGTGCAAAAATTGGGATATAATTAACGAATCGATGCGCTTGGCCAAAGCCTTAAATTTAATCGGCCATAACACTATTCAATGTTTCTTGCATAACGGACAGGTAAAGTTCATAGAAGTCAATCCCCGCTACGGAGGAGCGGCAAGCCTTGGCTTCGCTGCCGGTGCGTTTACGCCTCGAATGCTTGTGCGCCTTGTTTTAGGTAGAGAAGTCAAACCTTGTGTCGGAGATTTTAAGGATAATCTGCATATGCTTCGCTACACTGACGACATCTTTGTTGATGAAGATAAAATGAAACAAATTGCGCATCGAATAGATGAAATGTGAAAGGAGCCGGGGTAAATGGGTGCAACTTTTGCAATTAATAATCGTGATATAGGGCCTGGTTATCCTACCTACATAATTGCCGAGATGTCGGCCAACCACAGTCAGTCTTTCGAGCAGGCCGCAAAAACCGTACGCGCTGCCAAAGAGGCAGGAGCTGACGCTATAAAGCTTCAAACCTATACGCCCGATACCATGACCGTTAAATCAGATTCCTCCTTGTTTTGTCATAAATCCGGCAGCCTTTGGGAGGGCAAATCCCTTTACGACCTTTATTCCGAAGCCTATATGCCCTGGGAATGGCAGCCTAGGCTAAAGGAGATAGCAAACGATATAGGACTTGACCTGTTTTCCACGGCCTTCGACCCGACGGCCGTGGATTTTTTGGAGGAAATGAACGTCCCCGTCCACAAAGTGGCCTCCTTTGAGATCGTCGATATCCCCTTGATCGAAAGGATGGCCAAAACGGGAAAGCCTTTGATAATTTCCACCGGCATGGCCACTTTAGCGGAAATAGATGAAGCCGTAACTGCGGCCAAAGGGGCAGGAGCGACGCAAATTGCTCTGCTTAAGTGTAACAGCGCATATCCGGCGCCCCCTGAGGAGATGAATTTGCGCACGATACCTCACATGGCCGAGGGCTTTGGCGTACCCGTAGGGCTGTCCGACCATACCCTGGGCATAGAAGTGCCCGTTACTGCCGTTGCCGTGGGAGCCTGCATAATAGAAAAGCATTTTACATTGTCTCGCGATATCCCAAGCCCTGACAGGGCATTTTCCATAGAACCTCACGAGCTTAAGGCTTTGATCGATGCCGTAAGGACGGTCGAGAAGGCCTTGGGCAGGGTCTACTACGGCGTTAGCGAAAAGGAAACGCAAAGCAGGGTCTTTAGACGGTCCTTGTTTGTGGTAAAGGACATGAAGGCCGGCGAAACCTTTACCGAAGAAAACGTGCGTTCCATCCGCCCCGGCTATGGCCTCCCTCCCAAATTTTTAAAGGAAGTTTTAGGCCGAAAATCCGCACGGGACATAAAATTTGGGACGCCGCTTTCGTGGGATTGCATATCGTAAACTCTGGGGAACTCTGGGGTCGTGGGGAACTCTGGGGTCGGATCTTTAATCTTGAATTTTAATTCAAAAGTTAACAAAGCTGACGGAAAATGCCTAATTTTCCTTTAAATGCAACTAAGGCTTAAATATAGACTAAAGATCAAGTTACGTTCGGCATCTTTTCGTGATATCATCAGCAAACGATGCACCATGTGCCAGCTTTTAGCATTTTCATGCCTTGATTGCTGTATTAAAATCATCTTCAACCAAAGGAGGCCTCACCTTTGCCAAAAGACGACCTAACGCCCAAAGACCCCCACGACAGGCTCTTTAAAAGGGTAATGTCTGACGAAGCAAACGTAAGACAATTCATAAAGGAATTCCTGCCAATAGAGCTTTCAAGTCAAATAGATTTAAAGGAAATGAAACTCATTCCCACAGAAAAGATCAAAGGCTACAACAAGTACTACATGGACATAGCCGTGGAATGCAAAATATCAGACACAAAAGGACAGCTTTACTTCGTATTTGAACACAAGTCATACCCTGACCCCGGAGTTTTACTTCAAATACTAAATTATATGATCGTAACGTGGGATGAACAGAGAAAGAAGAATAAACCACTGACACCTGTAATTCCCGTAGTTATCTATCACGGCTCTTCAAGCTGGAACGTAACGACTCATTTTCAAGGACAGTTCGACAGCTTAAACGAATCCATAAAACCTTACGTTCCTGAGTTCAACTACGTATTAGTGGACCTAACCCAAATTCCTAACAAAGAGATAGAACAAAAGGCAAAAGATACACCCTTTTTGATGGCAAGTTTACTTTTAATGAAGCTGGTAGCCCTAGGGGATATAGAAGGAATCAT